>JGI24217J29970_1003177_pt1 | contig 17439 bp, 14 predicted proteins | sample EnhBioin_Aerobic_FD_29970 | JGI IMG/M metagenome (IMG submission 29970) | reverse complement strand
CGACAACCTGCAGCTCAAACGCCTCGCCTTCCTCGACATCCTCAAGGAACAGTCCGACGGCCAATCCGAGAACGCCGACGAACGCTTCGATATCGACTTCACGCTGATGACCGGCGAAGTCGCGCAGTTGCTCGACGACCTGATCGAAGCGCTGGGCGGCGAACCGGCGTCCGCGCCGGCGCCCGCGCCGGCGCCCGCGCCGTAGCGCCTTGACACGGTAACGCGGCAACGCCGAGCCGGGACCCCAGGGCGCGTGGCTTGGGCCCCGGATTCCATTTCATTTCATCCGGGCTACTCGACCCCCAATCCGTAGCCCGGATGCAGCGCCAGCGAAATCCGGGATCCCCAGGAACCTCCAACCCTGCCCCGGATTCCATCTCATTTCATCCGCGATACTCGCCCACCAATCCCGTAGCCCGGATGCAGCGCCAGCGAAATCCGGGATCCCCAGGAACCTCCAACCCTGCCCCGGATTCCATCTCATTTCCTCCGCGATACTCGCCCACCAATCCCGTAGCCCGGATGCAGCGCCAGCGAAATCCGGGATCCCCAGGAACCTCCAACCCTGCCCCGGATTCCATTTCATTTCATCCGCGATACTCGCCCACCAATCCCGTAGCCCGGATGCAGCGCCAGCGAAATCCGGGATCCCCAGGAACCTCCAACCTTGCCCCGGATTCCATTTCATTTCATCCGGGCTACTCGGGCGTCAATCGCGACGGGCCCGCGGGGCCGCTGGAAATGCATCCCCAATCGCCTGCCAGGCAGCCCCGCCGCACGTACTGGTGAAACGACGACCACGGCCAGTCCTTGACTCGCTCCACCAGGCCGTGTTTCACCGGGTTGAAGTGGATGTACTCGACATGCGCGGCGAGGTCGGCCTCGTCGCGTACGGTGTGTTCCCAGAAACGTCTCTGCCACAAGTCGTATTCGCCCTTGTCGTTGCGCACCAGCGGCAGGCCGCTGGTGACAAGGTCGCGCGTAAAACCTGCCTTGATCGCCCGCCAGCGGCCGGAGTAGTCGGCGTCGCCCGCTGGCAAGGTCCAGATCGCGTGCAAGTGGTCGGGCAATACCACCATCGCCACGATCGCAAACGGCCGCGCCGTCTGGACTCGCCGAAGCACCGATCGCAGGAGGTCAACGTGATCCGTCAACACCCGTGCACGGCGGTCGGCCAGTGTCACGGTAAAGAAGCAGGTCCCACCCTCGAGCCTGATGCGCCGGTAATGCACCATTCGCGACCCCTCTCTCTATCGACCTGCCCCATGCGCCCGGCCCGCCTGACCCGTAGCCCCGTAGCCCGGATGCAGCGCCAGCGGAATCCGGGGCCCGCGAGGCGCTTCGGTGTGTTTCCCCGGATTTCATTGCATTCCATCCGGGCTACGGTCATCGCCACCAGCCATCGGCGTTTTCATCGTCATGGTAACGCCGTCAGCGCCGCCTTGACCCAGGCGAAGCCCACCCTCTCCTGCTCCAGGCGCAGGTTCCTGCGCAGGCGGTTGTCGCGCAGGTCGTCGTAGAGGGCGCTCTCCGTTGGCGAGAGCCGCGGCAGGTCGCGCAGCGTCTGCTTGTCCTCCTCGCCCCACAGCGCCTCGAAGGCCAGCAAGGTCGCGCGATCCATCAGGAAGGAATCGACATGCTCGAACTGCGCGCGCAACTGGTCGAGAATCGCGAAGCCGTGCGTATCGATGTCACCCCAGTAATGGAGGCGGCAGCGCGACAGCCAGCGCGCTTCGCTGAGCAGCTCGAAACCGTAGCCGGCGCCGAAAATGATCAGACTGTCGGTGACCTCGGGGAAAGCCAGGAAATTGACCTCGTTCTCGGTGATGAAGACGCGTGACACGCCGGGATCGAGGCGGGCAAAGCTGCGCGCATCGAGCGTGAGGTCCTGTTCGGGATCGCCGGGCAACAAGGCGTGCTCGCGGTCGAGAATGCGGAAACGGAGGCGCGCCGGCTTTTCCCGAAAGCCGTAGCGTCGGGCAAACTGGCTCGCTCCCGCAACCGAACGGTCAACGGCCTCGGCCGGCAGGACGAGATCGAGCAACTCGCCGAGGACGCCGCGATGCGCCTCGATGAACTTGCTGTGCACGCCGGGGACATCCACCTGCCGCAGGTACACGCCGGGCCGTGGATGCACGTGCACCCAGGCAACGATGTCGAGCAGCCGACCCCAGGCGTCGGCAAGTTCCAGCGCGCGCAGCGGCCGTCTCGCCAGCCAGTCGAGCAATGCCGGCTGGCGCAGGCGTGTCAGATCGAGCAGGGCCCCGAAGCGACTGGCGTCGCGCCGCTTGCCGATCAGCGCCAGGGCATCGTCGATGCTGTCGACCCAGGCTTCCTGCGGCACGGCATTGGTGCCGAACAGGCGATGCCTGAACTCGCGCAACTCGACCCGGCAGTGCGCCATCGCCTGCAGTTCGCCGATCCACGCACGCAGTTCGTTGAAACGCTCGCTCATCTCGGCCGAGGTCGGCCCCTTGAGCAGCAGGCGGCGAGGGAAGAGCGACTCGCCGGTCACCACGCTGGCCAGCAATTCTCCGCGATCCCACAGCCTTTGCACCTGGGCGCGCAGGCCGGCAGGCCGGGTCCAGCTCATCCGGCTGCCCGCGCCTTCTCGGCGTGGTACTCCTCGATCGACAGATTGCGCAGCTTCGAGGTGCGGCCTTCCTCGTTATGAACGAAGCCGACGCTGGCGACGAAGGGTTCGATGATGTGGATTTTCTGCAAGGGGGTGACGATCAGCAATTGCAGGTTGAGCTGGGCGAACAGCCGCAGCCCATACTGCGCCGACTCGTCCGAGCCGCGCCCGAAAGCCTCGTCGATGACGACGAAGCGGAAGGAGCGCGAACGCACGGCGCCCCACTCGAGGCCGAACTGATACGCCAGGCTGGCCGCCAGGATGGTGTAGGCCAGCTTCTCCTTCTGACCGCCCGACTTGCCGCCCGAGTCGGAGTAGTGCTCGTGCTCGCTGTCGTCCTCGCGCCAGCGCTCGCTGGCAGCGAAGACGAACCAGTAGCGGACGTCGGTGACCTTGGCCGTCCAGCGGCGGTCCTGCTCGGAGAGTCCCTCGCGGCCACGCAGCCGTTCGATGATCCGGCGCACCTGCAGGAACTTGGCTTCCGAGTATTGCGCGTCTTCCGAACCGGTCATCGCGCCTTCGGTACACGCGCGCAACTCGCTCTGGAAATCGCGGATGTCGGCGTCCGGCGTCGCCTGCGCTTCGAGAGCGATGTAGCGGCCGGGGTTGTAGTCGATCTGGGTAAGCGAGCCGTTGATGCGGCCGATGCGCTCGCGGATCGTTTCGCGCCACATCGCCAGTTGCGCGTTGAAGTTGGCCACCTCGCGGATGGTGTTCTCGTTGAGCAACTCCTTGAAACGCACTTCGAAGCGCGGCAGGTCGTCGGCCTGCAGCTTGTCGAGCATCGCCCGGTACTCGCCGATCGCCGCGATGGCGACATCGACTTCCTGGGCGTCGAGCGGAAAGACGAGGCAATAGGCGCGCATCGCGTCGATGATCCGGTCGCGCAGCGTCCGCAACTTGTCGTCGCAGGCATCGATCCGCTTCTGGAACCAGTCGCGCATCTCGCGCTCGCGGTTCTCGCACGACTCGACGGTCAGTTGATGCTCACCGAGTGCCTCGGCGCGCATCTCCCCGAGTCGGACGAAATGTGCGGTATCCTGCGCCGCCTCGCTGACCAGCGCCAGCGTTTGCTGACGCAAAGCCTCGGCGGCCTCGCGCCTGGCCTGCGTCGCGCCGAGGTCGCGGGTCTTCTCGGCAAGCGCCGCCTCGGTCTGGGCGAGGTCAGCCTGCAGGCGGGTCAGGCGAACGGCGAGGTTCTGCAGCACGTCGGAGGTCGCTTCGAGGAGTCGCTTTTCCTCCGCCAGCTTGGCCACCTCGCTGGCCAGCGACTGCCAGTCGAGTTCCTGGAAGTCGCCGTACTCGTCGAGCTTCGACAGTGCCGTCAGCCGTTCCTTGAGCGCATTCTGCTCGGCAAGGATCTTGCCGATGCGGCCGCCCAGCTCGGCCAGCCGTAGCTCGAGGGCCCGCGCCTTGGCTTCGAGGGCGTCGATCTTCGCCGCATTGGTCCACCCCAGGACGTAGCGACTGCGGTCGTCGAGCCGATGGCGGTCGTCCTTCTCGTGCCGTTCGCCGGGGGCCTTGATCTGGCCAGCACGCGTGATCGCCCGCGTCTCGCGCCGGAACTGCTCCTGCGTCGCGCAGCAGGCGACGTCGAAACGGTGCGACAGCTCGCGTTCGAGCCAGTCGTAGCAGGCCGAGTCGGGCTTGACGGCCAGTTTGCGGACCAGCGAATCCCGGTGCAGACTGGCCATCTCGTTGCGCGCACTGTGCCGCACCCGGAAGTACACCAGGCGGCCGCGGAGCTGGGTCTTATCGACCCACTCGGCAACCTTCGCGTAGTCGTCATCGGGAACCAGCAGCGACAGGCCGAAGTTGCGCAGCAGACGTTCGGCAGCGCCCTCCCAGTCGCGCTCGTCGTCGCGCACCTGCAGCAGTTCGCCGGCAAAGGGCATCCGCTCTTCGGGCAGCGACAGGGCCTTGGCGAGGGCCGAGCGCATCAGAATCTGCTCGGCCGGAATGTTGCTGCGCCTGGCCTTCAGGCTGCTGATCTCGGCCGACAGCTCGGCGTGTTCCTGCTTGCCCTGGCGCAGGCTGACGCCCAGTTCGGTGAGGTCGTTCTGCAGGCTCGCTTCGCGTCCGCGCGCCGTTTCGGCGAGCACCGCCAGGCGCTGTCGCTGGTCGAGGAAGGCCGGCTCGTCCTCGGCCGCCTCCTCGCCGATGGCGCGCAGTAGATCGGCACGCCGCTGCGCCCGGCGCGCACGCACCTGGCGCTCGTTCTCCAACCGACGAATCTCGGCCGCCAGGCGCTCCAGCCGATCGCCGCCGTTCTCGGCGATGTGGCGGCGAAGCTCCGCCTCCTCGACGCGCTGCGCGTCACGCTGATCGGCGTAGCGCCGGAGCTGCGCGTCCTGCCGCCGCCACTCCTCCGCCAGTCCGGCGAGCCGCTTGTCGAGCAGGCCGACCTTGAGACCCGCGAAGTAGGGCTTGAGCGCTTCCCGGCAGGCGCGCAGTTCCTCGACCTGAGCGACCACCGCCGCATGCCGCTCGCCGTCGGCCACCAGCGGCGTGAGCATGGCTACCTGGCGCTTGGCCTTCAATACCGCCTCGTGGGCGCGGTTGAGGTCGTCGAAGTGGCCGATCAGCGCGGTGATGCGCGGCGCCACGTCGAAAGGCTCGAGCATGTGGCTACGCACGAAGTCGGTGAGGTTGCCGACCGACTTCATCGACACCGTCTGGTGAAAGAGGTCGAGCGCCTGTTCGTTGTCGATGCCGAAGCGCCGCCGGAACCAGGCGCCATAAGGCGGAAAGCTGTCGAAGAGATCATTGCCCGGTCGCCGCAGCCGCTTGCGCAGCGCCCCGATGTCGCTGCCGAAATGGGCAAAATCGCCGGCAATCGACAGGTCGCGTTCGGCGGCAAGGAAGAAGCGCGCCGGCTGCCCTTGCGCATCCTTGATCCAGAAGACCTGCGCCAGCGTGACCGTCTGGTCGTAGCCGGCGTTGTGGAAGACGCCGAGGATCACCGAGTAGTTGTTGTGGTCGCGCAGTGCCACCGGCCGCGCCGTGCCGCTGATCTCGTTGCGCTCGGACTTGTAGTGGCCGAGCACGTAGGAGCGCAGCGTGCGCTCGCGGCTGTCGGCACCGGCAGCCTTGTTGTAGGCGATGCGTTGCGCCGGCACGAGCAGCGTCGTCACCGCATCGACCAGGGTCGACTTGCCCGAGCCGATGTCGCCGGTCAGCAGTGCATTCTTGCCCTCCGGATGCAGCGTCCAGACGCGGCCATCGAAGGTTCCCCAGTTGAACACTTCGAGGCGCTGCAGCCGGAAGCCGGACAGCGTATCGTCGGCGACGAAGTCGAGACCGAGGCTCTGCGGATCATTCATCGGCTGCTTCCTTGCGTCCCGGCAACAGCGAGCGGTAGGCCGCCAGCCGCTGGTCGAACTCGGCCAGCCACTGCGCGTCGACGAAGGCCTTGAGAATTCGCCGCACCTCGACCATTGGCGGCTGGCCGTGCTCGACCTTCAAGCGGCGCAGGAAACCCAGTTCGACGACCTTGCCGAGATAGAAGTCGATCTGATCGATCAGCCGGGCCTCGTTGCTGCCTTCGCGCAGAAAGACGCGCATCAACTCGGCGACCTCGTCGCGCGCCAGAACCAGGCGGGTGTCGCCGCCGCTGGCGTCGAACTCGGCCAGTTTCTTCCGCAGGAGCGCCAGCAACAGGCTCACCGGAAACGACAGCGGGCGCCTGGCCACCAACCGCGGCAGCCGGGTTGCCGCGCCCTCCTCGGGTTCCGGCCGCGCGCGCAGGAAGGCGTAGCCTTCGGCCTCATCGAGGACCAGTTCAAGGTCGAGCACCGCGACATAGTCGCGCACGCGCGCCTGCAGCGTCAGCAGCGCATTCCACTGGCCGGCGTCAGCCTCCTGATAGATGACGCCCTTGAGCAGCGGAATCACCAGCGCCGACAGGTCGGGGCTGGCCATGGCCGATGTCGGTCCTGGCGATGTGTCGACTCCGACGCCCTCAATCGACATTACGAAACAAACGCTCCCATGAAATCGTCGCCCCCACGCTGACCAGTTCCAGCGTTTGGCCAGGGACGAAGTCGTGCAAGACCCATAGACCGTCCGAACCTTTGCGAAATAGCTCAAGCTGTTGCTGGTCGGGGTCGATCAGCAGGTATTCCTTCAAGGGCGCCAGGCGACGGTAGGCGATGAACTTGTCGCCGCGATCGTAGGCGGCGGTGGATGGGGAAAGGACTTCGGCGACCAGCAGCGGATGGCGCATGGCCAGTTCAGCGCGATGGTCGTCCGGATGGCCGGTCACGAAGACATCAGGGTAGAAGAAACTGCTCGTGGTGACGATCTCGATTTTCATGTCAGCCATGTAGACGCGACAGGGCGTGCCGAACAGGGCTTCGTCGAGTGCTGAGAACAGGTTGCCGGAAATCGTCACCTGCCGTCTTGAAGCACCGCCCATGGCGAATACTTCTCCACCGACATATTCGTGCTTTTCCGGCTGAATCGTTTCCCAGCGCAGGTATTCCTCGGGACTGAGGATTGGAACTCCAACAGGTAGCGCCATGGCCTTTCTCCGCTGCGTGCACTCGGGCTGACTGCAAACCCGGTCTGCAACCGGGGGCAGGCTTGCCTGTTCTTTAGCACAACACACCACTCGACACAAGCCATGCGCTCGGGTCGTGCCTGCCCAGTTGTCATGTTGTTGAAAATTCGCCAGCAGGACCGCGTTCTTCAAGTCAACGCCCAGTTCGCTCAAGCATTGTTGACCGGGGTGAGCTTTGCCTCATTCAGCGCACGAAGATCACGCGCGGCAGCCGCGCCTGCCTGGCATAGGGCTGACCATCCGCTGTCGTCCCACTCCAGACGATCAACTCGTTCACGCCTTCATCGACCACCGACTTGAAGGAATCGCCGGCCAGTTGCAGATAGGCGACCAACTCGGCCAGGCCGTGCTCGAGCGGCCGCGTCTCGCACAGCTCGCGCAGCGAGACCTGTGAGCGCTCCTGCAAGGCCTGCCGTATGTGGCGGACGAGTTGCGCACGATCGACGACCACCTGTGAGAACAGGACGGCGGCGTCGACCTCATCGTCGTCGGCCGACTCGAGCTCGAGGTCGGCGATCGACGGCTTGATCGGCGGCGAATACAACGGCCGCTCCATCGGCAGTTCGATAGCGGCGGCGGTATCGGCAATGCTCATCACCTCACCCGCCGGCGGCGTCTCGCGCAAGGCCAGTGCCTTCGCCTCGATACCGTGCAGGATGTCCATGATGCGCCGATTTTCGAGCCACGCCTGATCGTCGAGAAAACGCCGCAACTGCTGCGAGAGTTGCGCGACCGTGCGCTGGGTGTGCTCGCCGGCTTCGAGCCAGTCGTAATGCACGCGCCGGGTGCGCGCATCGGGTCGTAGTTCGGCCACTGCCGGCAGCGTCAGCACCCGCTCGAGCAGCGCTGTCAGCTCGTCCTGCCGGCGGCTCGACATCAGGAAGTCCCAGAAGGCGCGGAAGCTCTTGCCCTGGTCGGAGTCGGAAATCGCATCGCGTTCGCCCATGATTTCTTCGAGCAGGGCGCCCTTGGCACCTTCCCAAAGGGCGATGCGCTCGCGCACGCGCCGGTCGAGCCGGCGGAAATTGTGCTCGACCTCGCGGAAGTCGGCGAGCAGTTCGCGCGCCATGGCGACGAACTGCTGAAAGCGATCGCGCAGCGCCGAGTCGTCGAGCAGCGGCAGGTCACCCGACAACACGCGCGCGATCTCGGCATCGATCTCGTCGCGCCGCCGGTGCAACTCGGCGATGCGCGCCTCGGGGTCGGTTTCGCTGCCCTCGCTCATCTGCTTGAGGAGTTCGAACAGCGTCAACAGACGCGACTCGGTACCGACGAAGCTGCGTTCCGCGAGCGTCCCCAGCCAGGCGATCGCCTTCTCGGTCGCCGGCATCAGGTCGAAATGCGGCTCGTCCGAAGCTTGCGCGTAGAACTTGCGCAGCCAGCCCTTGTCGTTCGCCGCCCAGTCGTTGAGGTAATCGAGCGCCGATTTGGGAAACGCTTGGGCACCGAGCCGGTCGCGCAGGACGAACAGTTCGTCCTCGAGCGCCTCGGCCAGATCGGCCTGCGTGATCACCCGGACATTCGGAACGATGAACACCCGCTGCAGGAAGCTCGCCACCAGCGGTGCGTGCTCCGAGCGCAACAAGCGCCACGCCGGATGGCTCTGGCGGAGCAGTTCGAGGGTGGCGTAGTCGAGGGTCATGCCAGCGACGCTTCGATCCGCTCCCAGCGCTTGTCCCGGACCATCGCGAAGCGACAGCGGCCCCCGGGAAGCTCGGCGCACAGGCCGCCGCTCAAGCGATCGCCGGCAGCGGCCATCACCGAGCGGGGCTCTGCTACTCGACAGCCAGGACGACCCATGAACTGCGACTGGCAGGTCCTGGAGGTGAAGGTGGTCACGCTGGATCTTGCCAGTTTTCGATGGACAAACCCGGCACTCGCGAGAACTCCGAAACATTGCGCGTCACGACAGAAAGCCCCCCGGCGCGGGCAATTGCCGCAATCTGCAGGTCATAGGGGCCGATCGGCCGCCCCTCGCGCGCCAGCAGCGCGCGAATATCACCGCAGTGCTCCGCCGCGCGGTCGTCGAACGGGAGGCTCGGGATATGGGCCACCAGTTCCCTGATACGCGCCTGATTCTCGGCAATACGCTGGCTCTTGCACGCGCCAAACCACAGCTCTGCCCACACCGGGGCGCACAGATAAAGCGCATCGATTCCCGCACGACCGACACCTGCCGCAATCGCCGGATGTCCCTTCAGCAAGCCAATCCAGGCGTTGGTATCGAGCAGATAGCCTCTCATTCGAGACGTTCCCTGGGCGCATCGGATGCGAGATCGGTATCGTCGATGTCGTCCGGGAAATCATCGCCGAGAGAGCCGGCAAAACGCTCGATGAAGGCGCTCGTTGTCAAGCTGGCACTACCCTTTGCTTCAATGTGGTAGCGCATTTCCAGATAGGCGATGAAGTCAAGCGCTTCCCGCTGCAAGTCTACCGGCAGCGCACGCACGTGGGCAGCAATGGCGTCAGGCAGATTCATTTCTACACTCCTGTGATGGACAGATCCGGCACCGGTTCGCGTAGACGGAACGGCATTTCTGGTGATGCTTGACGATAGTTTCCTTGCCGATCCAGTTGAGCGTTGGCATCCGGGTTGCTGCTCCAGTAATTCAGGCAGCAGTGGTGCAGCATAGCAGGGTCCGAGCCGATACGCCGGTCACCTGTCGGCCTCCTGCAGGAACACGGTCAGGTGCTCCACCGGCAACGGCCGGCTGAACAGATAGCCCTGAAAGGCGTGACAACCATGCGCTTCGAGGAACTGCCGCTGTGCCTCGCTCTCGACACCCTCGGCAATGACGTTCATGTCGAGTTCCCGGCCCATGGTGATGATGGTTCGCGCAATCGTCTCTTCCTTTCGGGCGCCGGGGAGCTTGCGCACGAAGGACTGGTCGATCTTGAGCTGATCAAGCGGCAACTGCGCCAAGTAGGACAAGGACGAATAGCCGGTACCGAAATCGTCCAGGGAAAAGGCGACGCCCAGGCGTTTGATCGCGAGCATCTTGGCGATGGTGTCTTCGACGTTCTTGAGAAGCACGCTTTCGGTCAGCTCGAGTTTCAGGCGCGCCGGGTTGGCGCCGCTGGCCTTGAGCGACCGCTTCACTTGCTCGACGAAGTCGGCCTGTCGGAATTGTCGGGCACTCACGTTCACCGCGACTTGCAACGAGCGAGTGCATGCATCGCTCTCCCAGTTCTTGATCAGCACGCAGGAGGTTTCGAGTATCCAGCGGCCGATCGGCAGAATCAGCCCGGTGCTTTCCGCAAGCGGGACGAACTCATTCGGCGAGACCAGCCCGCGTTGCGGATGCCACCAGCGCAGCAACGCTTCGACGCCGATGACGCGACCGGCGGTATCGATCTGCGGTTGGTAGTGCAGGCGCAACTGATCGAGTGCGAGCGCCTGATGCAGATCGCTCTCGAGCGCGCCGCGCAGGTCCATTGCCGCCTGCATCGCCGGGTCGAAGAAGCGCAGGCGGTCGCGGCCCGCGTTCTTCGCCTGGTAGAGCGCGAGATCGGCACGCTTGAACAGCTCCTCGACCGTATCCAGCGCCGCGAACAGGCTGACACCGATGCTCAGCTTGCAACGGTATTCCTGGCCGTCGAGGCTGAAGGGACGGCTGGTGGCCTCGCGCAGCTTGTCGCCGACTTCCTTGGCCACGGCTGCCGCCTCGTCGGCATTGCCACTCAGACCGTCGAGGAGGAGCACGAACTCGTCACCCCCCAGGCGCGCCACCGTGTCGCCCTCGCGCACCCGGGCGCGCAAGCACTGTGCCACTTCGACCAGCAGCAGGTCGCCGACATCATGGCCGCGCGTATCGTTGAGTGTCTTGAAATTGTCCAGGCCAATGAAGAAGAGCGCGCCGTAGAGCCCGTGGCGTGCCGCGGCGGCCAGCGCCTGGCCCAGGCGGTCCTGCAGCAGGCGGCGATTCGGCAGGCGCGTCAATGCGTCGTAATACGCCAAGCGGTGAATCTCGGCCTCGGCCTGCTTGTCTTCGGTGATGTCGCTGAAGCTCGCGACGTAATGCGTGGTGATCCCACCTGACGCGACAATCGCCGTGATCGTCAGCAACTCGGCGTAGATCTGGCCGCTCTTGCGCTTGTTCCAGATCTCGCCCTGCCAGTAGCCTTTCTCGACCAGCGAGTTCCACATCCGCTGATAGAACGGATCGTCATGACGCCCCGACTTGAGCACTGCCGGCGTCCGCCCGATGGCTTCCGCGGCGGAGTAGCCGGTCAGGCGGGTGAACGACTGGTTGACCCGAAGGATGACCCCCTTGGGATCGGTGATCACCATCCCGTTCTGGCTGGCGAAGGCAACGGCGGCGATGCTCAACTCGCCTTCAGCCCGCTCGAGTTCGGCGACCAGCTTCGCCAGTCGATCGCGCTGGGCCTCGACCTCCTTGCGCAAGCCTTCGCGCTCCAGGAAGTTGCTGATTCGCTGCCGGGCGATGGCGACGTTGATCGGCTTGGTAAGGTAGTCGGCGGCCCCGAGAGCCAGACCCCTGGCCTCGGATTCGCCGTCGCTCAAAGCGGTCAGGAAGAACACCGGGATGGCCTGCGAACGGGGATCGGCCTTCAGCCGGCGACAGGTCTCGAAGCCATCGATCTCCGGCATCATCACGTCGAGCAGGATCAGGTCCGGGGGTGCCTCGATCGCCAGTTCCAGCCCTTTCGCGCCGGAAGTGGCGATCTGCAGATCGAAGTCCGGTGCCAGGGCTCGCCCCAACATCATCAGGTTCGTCGGCGTATCGTCGATGGCCAGGAGCTTGAGTCTTTGCTGGGTCATTTCGGGTCTTTCGCAAGCTGGATGGCTACCATCCGGCGCAGGCGTTCGAGGGCCAGGTCGAAATCGAAGGCATTCAGGATTCCGTCGATCTCGTCGATCTCCGCCTCCAGGTCGCTACCGGCGACCAGGGCTTGCAGGTCCTTGAAGCGATCGATGGCATCGAAACGGTTCTGCACGAGCAAGGGAGCAATCGTATCGACCAGTCCAACAAACTGCTCCCTATCGACCTGTTGGCGGGCGTGAACCGCTGAGGAAGTTGCCGGTGGCAATTCGGGGGCGGCGCGCAGCCACTTGCCGAGTACCGCTTGCAGGGTGGCGAAGGTAACCGGCTTGGCCAGGTAATCGTCCATGCCGGCGCGCAGGCAACGTTCGCGATCTTCCGCGAACGCATTGGCGGTCAAGGCAATGATCGGCCGACGTGGCAGGCTGTTGTCGACTTCCCAGTGCCGTATCCGCTCGGTGGCCGTACAGCCGTCCATGACCGGCATGTTAACGTCCATGAGGACGATGTCGGCGGCGTCGCCACGCGTGATCGCGTCCACCGCCTGCTGGCCGTCTTGCACCAGGGCAGCGCTCAAACCGAGCTTGCGCAGCAGCGCTTCGACAACCCGCTGGTTGATCATGTTGTCCTCGACGACCAGCACGCGCGCCTGCGAACCCGCTCGGACCGGTACCGCCCGTACTTCGCCCGGCGCCGGGGTGGCCACGCCATCGGCGTTGTCGCCAGCGGAACCGATTCCCGCGCGGATGCGAAACCAGAAGCGCGACCCGCTACCCGCAACGCTGTCGACTCCGGCGTCGCCACCCATCCGTTCGGTCAGGCTGCGAACTATCGAGAGTCCGAGCCCGGAGCCGCCATATTTCCGTGTGCTCGAACTGTCGGCCTGCGAAAATGGCCGGAACAGCAAATCGAGTTTTTCGGCAGGAATGCCAATCCCCGTATCGCTCACCGAGAACTCGAGCACGGCCGAGTCGGCGTCGCGTGCCACTTCGACTCCCTCGACGACGATCTTGCCGTGTGCGGTGAATTTGATGGCATTGCCGATCAGCTTGGAGAGCATCTGACGCAGCCGCTGGGTGTCAGAGCGATAGTGTTGCCCGCACGAAGCACGCCATTGGCCTGCGAGCAGGAGTTGCTTGCTCGTGGCGGAAGCGGAAAACAAGGCTAGCGTTTCGCGGATGAGATCGTCGGGATCGAACTCAGCGCTTTCGATCCGCAGCTTTCCCGACTCGATCTTTGACAGGTCGAGGATGTCATTGAGCAGGGTCAACAAGGACTGGCCCGACGTCAGGATGATCCTTGCGTAGTCCTGCCGCTCGCGTTCTGTCAGGTTCGGCATCAGCAGCAACTGCGCCATGCCGAGCATGCCGTTCAGCGGCGTGCGCAGCTCATGGCCCATCATCGACAAGAAGTCCGACTTGGCATGGTTGGCGGCTTCAGCCGCCTTGCGGGCGTCGTTCAGCGAGATGTCGTAGCTGCGCACGGCATCGCGCATTTCGCCGAAACTGCGCACCAAATCGCCGATCTCGTCCGTGCCGGCGGCAGGCAGGATCGCCGCGTAGTCGCGATTGGCGAGACGGTCCGCCGCTCGGCCGAGTTCGCGCGCACGCCGACCGACGGTGAATTCGAGGAACAACGCCACCAGCACCATGGCGACAGTGACGATCGCGGCGATGATGAGGAAAGCAGCGAGCGCCAGCTGGGGGGCCTTGGCGCGGTCTTCGCTGAAGTCGATGTCGACCGTGAGTGTTGCCAGGGTGGTGTCGCGAAAGCGCACCTCCTGCACGAACCGCTCGGTATCCGGCAAGGTCGATGTCGCCAAGCGGCCAAGCGGATAAAGACGCCGACCGCCCTCGCCGACGAGTTCGATGCGTCGCCAGTTCCGTTGGCGCGTGCGCAATTGGTCGAGGTTCTCGTGGATTCCGGCGAACTGGTTCTGCAGGAGCAGCGGCAGCAGGCTGTCGGCGACGATTTCCAGGTGCTGCCGCGATTCGCGGTCCATAATCCGGTCGACCGCGTCCAGCAGCATGGGCTGGATCAGGAGCACGAAGGCACCCAGTATCGCCAGCGCGATGCTCAGCAGAAGGCCGAAAATCTTCTTGCGGAGCGTGAAAGTGCGGCGCATCTGTGTCGCTCCCGGCGGCGGCGTGATGATCGGCTCAATCACCCGACTTCACGTAGAAGTTATCGAGCTTCAGCTTGCTCATCAGCGCGTACTCGTCCGTGCTGGCCGATGTCGGCTGGCTCATGGGAATCTTGTTGAGCAATGCGGCACCCTCGGGGGTGGCCGCCATGTCCAGCAGAGCCTGTTTCACCAAATCCCGATGCGCTTCCGGTACGCGCGGGTGCGCCAGGATCGGATGCGAGGGTACCTTGCGCGTCTCGTAGATGATGCGCAGACTCTCGCGAAGGTCCGGCTTCTGCCGGTCGAAGCTCCCCTTGACGCCGCCCGAGGCCTCGCTGATGCCAAGGACAGTGTTGAGGTAGCTGGACGTGTGAGTCTGCGCGTACAGGGGTATCACCTTGATATGAAACAGCGTCTCGAGATCGGCGCGCATCAGCAACGAGGCGCCGAAGGCGTTTGGCGCTGGAAAGGAGATCTTCTTGCCGGCAAGATCCTTGACCGCCTGGTAGGGACTGTCCTTGCGTACGGCGAGCACACCATAGAGCGGCTGGGCGTCGCGAACGAGCGGGAGGTAGCCCTGTTTGCGGGCGGCGATCATGGCGTGATACGGGTTCATGTAGGCAAAATCAAACTCGCCGGCCTCGAAAGCGATCTCGAACTCGGGAATGCGCGGCGAGCCGATCATGGTCAGTTGCAGACCCGTACGCTTCGAGAGCTCGGCCAGGATGGGTATCCAGATCGCGGCAAGTTCGCGGGCCTCGAACTGCGGTACCACGCCGAAGCTGTAGGCGGCGCCGGCGCGCGCCGGTGCCAACAGGCCAAGGCCGGCAACGAGCAGAGCAGCGCCCAGGAGGCGCACCATGCGCAAGCCGCAGCGAATCATGACCACTCCCCGGCCACGACGATCAGCGCAACACCGCATCCACCGCGTCGGCCAGACTGCGCACGCTGCGCTCGGGATTGTGCAGCTTTTCGAGCCCGAACAGGCCGATCCGGAAACTGCGGAAGTCGGCCGGCTCGTCGCACTGCAGCGGCACACCCGCGGCAGTCTGGACACCGATGGCGACGAACTTCCGACCCGACTGGATCTCCGGATCGTCGGTGTAGCTGACGACGACGCCCGGCGCCTGGAAGCCTTCGGCGGCGACGCTCCGGAAGCCCTTGCCGGTGAGCATCTCGCGCACTCGCCGGCCAAGTTCCTGCTGCTCCTGGCTGACGCGCTCGAAGCCGTAGCTCTCGGTTTCCAGCATCACGTCACGCAGCGCGGCCAGCGCGTCGGTCGGCATCGTCGCGTGGTAGGCATGGCCGCCGCTTTCGAAGGCTTCCATGATCTGCATCCATTTCTTGAGGTCGCAAGCGAAGCTGCTACTGGTCGTCGCGTCGATCCGGGCGCGCGCTCGCTCGCCGAGCACCACCAGCGCGCAACAGGGCGAGCCCGCCCAGCATTTCTGCGGGGCGCTGATCAGGACGTCGACCTGGTTGGCGACCATGTCGACCCACACCGCACCAGAAGCCACGCAATCGAGCACGAACAGGCCGTCCACCGCCCGTACCGCCTCACCCACGGCGCGCAGGTAGTCGTTGGGCAGAATCATCCCCGAGGCAGTCTCGACGTGCGGCGCAAAGACGACCGCCGGCCTTTCTTCGCGAATGCAGGCCACGACGTCGTCGATCGGCGGCGGCGCGAACGGCGCCTGCGCTCCCTCGGCAAGCTGCCGCGCCTTCATGACGATGCTCGCCGCGGGAATTCGCCCCATCTCGAAAATCTGCGTCCAGCGAAAGCTGAACCAGCCGTTGCGGATCACCAGGCACTTGCGGTCGGTGGCAAACTGCCGCGCCACCGCCTCCATGCCGAAGGTGCCGCTGCCGGGCACGACGATCGCCGTGCTGCCGTTGTAAACCGTCCTGAGGATGCGCGCGATGTCCTTCATGACGCCCTGGAAGCGCTTCGACATGTGGTTCAGGGCGCGGTCGGTATACACCACCGAGTATTCGAGGAGTCCATCCGGATCGGGTTGGGGTAGCAGGGCGGGCACGGTTGTCTCCTGTGGGTTGATGGCGGGCGATCGGCGCGTCACGCGCGCGAGAGCCGGAGGATAACGCCAAGTCACGGCGGCGCGCCAGTCGTACGGCAGTTGCAGCGCGGCGATGCCGCTCCCACCACTTCCCTGGCGGCCGCCCGGCAGCGATCAGGCGCGACCGGCGGCTACCACAGGCGCAACGCGCAGCCACTTATCCTCTAGAATTCGGCCCATTCAACCTTGGCTGCCGTCGACTCGGCAGTCACCACGCAAAGGACGGGAAACCGCGATGGCCGGAGCCAGCCTGCTTGCCCTGATCGATGATATCGCCACGATCCTCGACGATGTCGCCCTGATGACCAAGGTCGCCGCCAAGAAGACCGCCGGCGTCCTCGGTGACGATCTCGCGCTCAACGCCCAGCAGGTGTCCGGCGTGCGTGCCGAGCGCGAATTGCCGGTGGTCTGGGCGGTCGCCGTCGGTTCGCTGAAGAACAAGCTGATCCTCGTACCGGCGGCCCTCGCGATCAGCCGTTTCCTGCCCGCGGCGGTGACGCCGCTGCTCATGCTCGGCGGCCTCTACCTGTGCCTCGAAGGCGTCGAGAAGCTGGCCCACAAATGGCTCCACGCCGCCGCCGATGACGCGCCGCACGCCGCCGTGGGCGCCGTGGAAGCCGTGGAACTGGCCGGCGCGACAATCGACCTGCCGACACTGGAGGCCGAAAAGATCAAGGGAGCGATCCGCACCGACTTCGTCCTCTCGGCCGAGATCGTCGTCATCGCCCTGGGCACCGTCGCCGACGCCCCCTTCGCCACGCAGGTGGCCGTGCTGTCCGGTATCGGGCTGATCATGACCGTCGGCGTCTACGGCATCGTCGCCGGCATCGTCAAGATGGATGACCTGGGCCTCCACCTGCTCAGCAGGAGCGGGAGCGTCGCACGCAGCATCGGTAGAGGCCTGTTGCTGGCGGCTCCGCGCCTGATGAAGGCCCTGACCGTCATCGGTACCGCCGCGATGTTCCTGGTCGGCGGCGGCATCCTCGCGCACGGCATCCCGGCCGTGCATCACGGGATCGCGCATGCTGCCGAGCTGGCCGGCGGCGTGCCTGCCGTCGGCGGCCTCCTCGCGGCATCGACGTCGCTCCTTCTCGACGCGCTGGTGGGCATTGTCGGCGGCAGCTTGACGCTCATCGGCATCAAGGCATTTGCTGCCGTCCGCGCCGCATTGGGCGGCGAACGCAAGGCATAGCGCCGCGGCGCCACGGCGCCGCAGTGATCGACTGCGCGTCTGCCGCACGAAGCGACGACCACCGTCG
>JGI24217J29970_1001345_pt1 | contig 18910 bp, 17 predicted proteins | sample EnhBioin_Aerobic_FD_29970 | JGI IMG/M metagenome (IMG submission 29970) | reverse complement strand
CGCCTGGGTCGCTTCCCGCAAGGACCTGATGGCTGGTACGTTCGGCTTCCTCGCGGCGGCGACTCTGGCGCGCGGGCTGCGGGCGGGCTGGCCCGTCGGGAACAGCGTACTGGCCGCCTTGCTACTGCTATGCGCGTGTTTCAGCAAGGCCGCGGGAATGACCCAGGTGCTCTTCCTGACCCTGTTGCTTGCTGCCTGCTGGCGCCATGCCACCGCCGTTCCTGTCGGACGAAAAGTCGCCAGCTTGCTGCTGCCCTGGGCAGTCGTCGTCGTCGCGGCGGTCGTGCACATGCGGATGGGCGAGTCCACCGGCATTCGCATCGAGAACCACCCTGGCGCGCTGATCGTCCTCGACCGCGCATCGCGGATTTTCACTACCCTCGGCAGCCTGCTGCTGGTGCCCTATCCGCTTGGCCTCTACCACGATGTGTATCGGCTGGGCGAATGGCATTGGCTGAGTTCCGGACTCGGCGTGCTGCTCGTGCTGCTGGCCCTGCGCACGCTCTGCGTCCGGCGGGCACTGTGGCCCCTCGGCGTCGTCATGGCCGTGGCCCCCTGGCTGGTCTATCTTCAGTTCCTCCCATTTACGACCTGGTCGATGGCCAGCGAGCGTTTTCTCTTCGTGTCGGTTGGCGGACTGGTTCTGGTTCTGGTTGATATCCTCGGGCGGGTCGGGCTACCACGGCGCATCATTCCGCTCTTGCTGATGCTGACGGTGCCGATGGGTGTGATCACTTGGATGCGCATGGCCGACTGGGAACTCGGGGGCACCCTGCGTGGCAGGGAGTATGAGCGCCAACCGCATTTCCATAACGCCATTCGGGACCAAATAGTCTACACTTTGCTGCCCGATCGTCAGTATGCCGAAGCCGAGTCCCTGGCGAGAACGATTTCCCGTGATTACGCGGCAGCCGCACTGACGGCAGCAGTTCATGCCGAGCGCGCGTTCCGGGAACGGGAAGAAGGCCGCGTAAGCGAAGCGACCGACCCGCACGCCGACCGGGCGTACTGCCAGGAGGTGGCGTCACTGCATAAGTCGCTGACATCCGGCTATACGCATATCGTGCGCGAGCGAGACCTCTCCTACAACAATCTCTTGCGCTCCATCGAACGACAGGCGGAGTTTCGCTACACAGATTACCCACGCATCTGTGACGACAGCACCGCTACGGCTGCCCACTGATCCGGTAAAGGCGCCATGTCGCGCTGTTGTCGTCCATTGGCTCGAGGTTCAGGCGCTGGCGAGCAAATTCATGCGCATCCGCGTCGCCGTTGATCAGCACCCGGTTGAAACCGACCAAGTGTTCGGGTCTTGTCTGGTAGGGAAACGAAATCAGTTTGCGGGTCGGGTTGACCGGGATCTGGTTCCTGTACTGGACAATTCCCGTGTAATGCTCCGTGAAACTGAAGTTGGTATCGCAGCCGCGCAATGCCTGCGCGTAGGACGACAGTTGCAGCCCGGGCCTGCCCTTGATGAAAGTGCTACCGCCCACCATCTCCATGCCAAAAACACGGTCTTCCTGGCGCAATTGCCCGACGGCTGCAAGAAACCCGCCCATCTCCTCCTCATCCCACGCCCGCCACGACTTGATCGTCGCAAGAGAGAAGATCACGGTAAGCGCAATACCCACAGTCAGCCCATACAGCCGGGGCACCCGCGGAGGAGGCAAGGCCAGCAAGAGCAACGTGAGTCCACAGGGCAGCCAGCGCTCATTGAAGAAGATCGTGTTCATGTACTTCTCCGGCAGCACCCAAAACGCCAAGATGAGCACGAGAGCGGCGAGAAGAAGCGGTCGGTCGGCTTCATCATCGATACGTCGCCAGCGGGTCACGACAGCCACAACCATCCAGCCAACCAGGATGAGGAGGTACGTCGGTTCCAGGCTCCCCTGGAGTCCACCTTGCGCAGCATTGGCAAGATAGTTCAGATCGAGACGTTCAAGGGCCACCCTGCCCCAGTATTCCCCCGTTTCCACCCCGCTTCCACGGCGCGCTGCGGTCAGCATGGGGTACCAGATGCAAGCGAGAACCCAGGTCGGCAGCATCGGCAGCAGCGAGAGATGCCAGGACCGAGCCTGGCGGCCCACGATTCGAGCAATCAGCCAGAGGTTGGCCATCAGGAACCAAAGGGCATGCGCGTAGTACAACAGACAAGCTGTGCCCGCCATGAGCAACATCTGTCGCCGGCCAGGACGGCCACTCGTCGCCAGAATGAACAGACAGAAGACCGGCCAGCCACTAAGGAAATTGACCAAACCCCAGTAGAACAGAAAGTTGAAGACCAACGGAACGCCGATCAACCAATTTTCGATGTGGCGCCGGCGCAATCTCACAAGAGCATAGCTGCCCAACAACCATCCTGTCGCAAGAGCACTCAATGTCAGGCGCCCGGCCGTAAGGGGGTCAGCTATCTGCCAGAAACCATAGATGAGCCAATACACGAGCGTGTTGGCGTAGTACCAGGGCGTAGGAATCAGATCCGGGCGCCCTCCGGCCAGGGCTTCCTCCAGAAGAAAAATTTGGCTCAGGTGCTGAGGGAGATCGGTCGACGGTGGAACACTAACGACCCAGAACGGGCAGGCAACGGCGAAAAGTACAATAAATCCCACAGCCCAACACCGCCACGCAGAATCCCCTTCACTCGCGATCCGGTTCCTGATCGCACTCACTTACCGAGATCCAAACACCGGCAACCAAAGAGGATGGGATGACCGGACATCGACATCGAGACCCCTATTTTTCCTTTGAGGAAGCGGTGGAGTCACTGACAGAATCCGCCGACGCGGTGAAACTCCGGAGTCGATTTCGTCCCAGCGTTTGCAACCCGACCAAATAAACCGGCACCTTCTGGCCGCCAAGACAAGAATGCATCGCGAAACTGACCTCGCCATCAATCAGCATCGGTCCGCCCAAATCCGATATCGAAACACTACTCAGCTCCCTGTAGTAGCCGCTATTCAAGCGTAGCACCGCTCCCCAACGATCTGCGGAGAGCAAGGGCTTGCGAGTAACCTCGACAATATCGTCGTAGTACTGGCGAACCAACGGATGCGTAAATCTATTACTGCCGGTAGCAATAGACTCGAGATAGTCACGCGGCAGGGATCGCTCGAAATGCCCAATTCTCTGTGCACCCGGTCGCAACGGCATCCGACCGAGGAAGGCATCACTCAATGCGAGCGGATCAATAATATACAGTTCTCGCCCCCCGTAATACCCAACCATTCCTATATGACACGAGATCAAGATTCCCCCTCCCGAACCTACCGCCTGCCGGATCTGCTCGCCGCGAGTTCTGAATGGATGATTGAGGCCGAAGTTCACGACTGACAAAAAATCCGTAAAGCCGTAATAAATACCTCTCTCGTCAGCTATCCCATCAACAATCCGTAGCCGGAGATATTCACTTCTGTTATTCGGCGTCACATCCACCGCAGCGAGGATCATGAGAGGAACGCATATCAACGCTAGGGAAATCTCTCGACTCACCTGCCTTTTCGTGGCGGCAGCAGCTTCCCGCCTTGCCAGCGCTCCCGAACACATATCGGCAAGGATGATCGCTGCCATTACCGCAGGGGCCACGAAAAATCTGCCGGCCATGTAATCACCACCAACATAAAACACATAGGCAACAAATAAGACAAGCGCGCTGATTAGTGGAAGGCAATGACGAGATCGATAAATCACCGATGCGAAGACCGAAACGGCAATCAAGCAAAGTGCGATAGGGTCGAAATGCTGCATGTACTCCAGATAGCGAACCGCCTGCCCCATCGGATCAAATAGCGCGCCGGCCGAAACGATCTTGGCATTGGCGGTATTCGGCACCGCTGAACCGTAATAGAGTAGGGAAAACGCCGTCCACGCAAGTAGCGGGGCTGCACCCAGGACAACCTGCTGAGCTAGATCAACGCATAACCGGCCCGAGAGCGGCCAAGCAGACTTTACCACCTGACTTACAATGAACGGGACCGTGAAGAGCAGGGTGTCGTGTCTGGTTATCGCGCATATGCTCCCAAGGAAGACCAAAAGGAATGTGTTGCTTGCTTCAGGCGTCAGTCGGCACCAAGAAACAAGGAAAGCCGAGAGGGTAAAAGCTACCAATGGCGTTTCCAGACCGGAAGAGGAGTAGTCGACGAAGCAACGTGTCAAGAGGAGTATGGTCGCCAAAATCAAGAAGACAGCCGGAACCCGCGATGACGCGAAATACAGATTACAAAGGGTTAGCGCGGCGAGACCGAAAGACAGGAAGATCGTCGTGTAAAAAACCTCGCCCGTCGCGGCAACAAACCCAGTGGTGAGTAGCATCCACAGCGGGGACGTAAATACCTGCACACGTTCACCGATGTTCCAAACGAAACCGTCACCGGAAAGAAAATTCTCGATAACTCGAAAATTTATGAACGCATCCTCGGTAACCCAGGCGTTTCGAAAGAACATATACGAAAAAAAAGCCACGAAGAGCAGAAGCGCAAGACGCTCCTCGTTGTGGGTACAGCGAGATGTTGCTCCTAAGGAAATCACGGGGTCTATCATTTCCGCGCGTACGAACGCTTAATCAAGCACCTGTCTACCTGGCGGCGTCGACCGCATCCTTCTGCAAGGGCGAAATCCAGCATGCGCAAACCCAACTCAAAGCACCGAGTGCCAATCCGGCAACCGCGTCGACGGCATAGTGCCAACCAAGAATGTTGGTCGCCGCGACAGTTAGCGTAAGCAGTACTGAATTGAACAGTGTAATCAGAAGACTCTTCCGCATGGCCAGCACAATAATCAGTGCAACACCAACGTGCACGCTGGGAAGGGCTGCGATATAGGCAAAAGGCGCAATCTCGTGGGGAATGCCGACAACAGTTTTGTCAGTGCTCCATGTCAAGAACTGCGCCAACCGCCAAGTATCTGGTGCGAACGTCGACAGATCGTTGAACAGATTGGGAGCGTAGAAAATCGGACCTTTGGATGGCACGAAGAAATAGGCAGCTGAACCAAGAGAGTATATTAAGAACATCGCGACAATGTATCGCCTCGCGCCGGCAAAATCCCTGGCTCCGTGAAAAAATAGGGCTGACCAACAAATTTGCTGTAACAGACCGATGTATGCGATATCGAGAAACCGCACAATTGTTTGGTGAGACGCTCGCCAGTGCGCGAGCGACCCATAATGTGTTTCGCCCAACAGCTGCGCGTCAAAATCCCAGAGCAAGGCGTCGTTCGGTGTAGCCAGAATAAACAGGCTGCCTTTAATCATGGTATGGAAATAAGCGATGGCAGTGTATGCGCCAAATACCGCAATAGCCACGGCAAGCGATCTCAACATCGACAAAAATGCAACTCGCACGTGTGAATATCGAGCAAGATCAACGGCAGGGACGCAGATAAGTACAGTGTAGAGAGCCAAGAAGTCAAAGAATGAACCCGCAGGGAGATTCGAAACATTCGTTTCCACGAGGAAAATCAGGATTGCTGTTGTCGCACCCCATGCACAAAGAATCCGGATTTCCAATAAGCGGCGCCAAGTCGAACGGCTCGACGCAGTTGCAACACCGGCGGCCCAGACCCCAAGCGCGATAATCCAAAAGCCAGTGCGGTCGAATAGCTCGTAACTGATACGCGCAATTCCCCACCATTCATAGCCGCCTCGAACCAGCGTAGCGTTAAGTACCGCCCCAATTCCCAGAGACAGCACGGGAACGAGAACAAAGAAACCTAGCTCCTTGGCTCCGGGAAGATGTCCGTCTTGTTGAGGAAATATCACGCGATGAGGTTCTGTAGTGAGTTTGCTCGAACGACCGGTCGGACGGAATCGGCGTGGGTGCACTATTGGCAATTGCTATTAAGATCTATCGGACAAGTTCTCCGATCCTCAGAGGCCTTCATGCCTCGGAAAACCGGGCACGGAGGCACGGACGACTTCTTGGTGACCGCTTATCCGATAGAGCCGGATTCTTATTCCGGCATGAACCAATCAATGAAACCAATACAAACATCAAAACTCGGCTCTTACCGGCTTGCCACGTCACTCGACGAGATGGTCCTGAAGAACACGGTTTCTAGCGACACGCTGGGTTTCACGTCCTGCAGAACGCCACCGCAGGCGTTGACCCGCGCGATCAAGGCAGGCAATTCAGCCGCGCCGGCATCGAGAGTAAAAAGGCCCGGCCGCACTTCGCTGCATCCCTCGATCGGCGCGCCACCACGGTAGCGCAGAACATAGCGGTCGGCCTGGTCGGCGGCGAGTTCCTGCGGCGAGCGGATGGTCAGCAATTGCCCGCGATGGATCAGCCCGAAGCGGTCGGCGAGTTGCTCGACATCGTGCAGCACATGCGAAGTCAGAAAAATCGTTCCGCCGGCACCGCGATACTCGCCAAGGATGTCCACCACATCCTTGCGGCCAACCGGATCGAGACCGGACAGCGGCTCGTCGAGAATCAACAGCCTCGGCTGAATCGCCATGGCATGCGCCAGAGCCACCCGCTGCGTCATGCCCTTCGAGAAACTGCGCACGCGCTTGTTGGCGACCTGCGCGAGATCAAAGCGTTCCAGCCACTGCAAGCAATGCTGCCGTCGATTGGCCGGCCGGACCGCATGGATCGACAACCCCATCATGAGTATTTCGAGTGGCGTCAGGTAGTCGTAAAGGCTGGGATTTTCCGGAACATAGCCCAGGCCGCGCCGCGCCGCGGTCTGGGAGACATCCTCGCCGAACAGTTCGGCGCGCCCCGTGGTGGGCTGCAACACGCCGGTGAGGACCTTGATGACCGTACTCTTGCCGGCCCCATTGGGACCAATGAAGCCGAAAACTTCACCTTCGCCGATCGTCAACGAAAGCTCACGGACGGCCTCGAAAGGTGGTGTGCGCCACGTTCGTGGATACGTCTTGCACAGACCGTGCGTGGCAATCGCAGGGATCATTGTCCGGCAGCGCTCGAAAATATGGGGACGCCCTCGGCATCAATCGCGTAGCCAAAACCAAAGGGATCAACGGGGAGTTTCTCGAGCAGACCGCTTCTCAGCAGATCGTTCAGCGAGCCCGCCGGCTTGCCCTGCGCCTGGACATAGACCGCCGCAGCACGCCGCAGCACCGCCAGGTCACGCAGTCGCTTAGCACGCTTGCGCAGGTAATCCGCAAAATCCTTGCGCTTGGCCTGGGCCGCCATTGCCTCGACGATGCGGGCGGCCGTATCGAGATCCTGGCTCCGATCAAGCCAGCGCGCGGCAAAGTTTTGCAGAATCAGCCGCTCCTCCGGATCCGGAAGTTTCTCGGCCGCCTGCTGCAGCCACTCGGACGCGGCAAGCACGTCACCCTTGAAATGGACCAGATTGAAGGCGTAATAGAACGGCGGCTGATAGTCGAAGAAGCGCGCGCGAGTGGCCCGCCGCAGGATCACCTGCGTCGGCTCCAGTTGGCCCTCCCAGGGCAGGATCGCCGCTGCAATGTAGTAGTTGTCTTCGTGCGCCGGATTGAGCCACGAAGCGTCCTTCTGAACTTGGCCAAGGATCTCGTATTCCTCCCGCGCCATGCGACTTGTTTCGGTCACCAGGGCGCGTATGACCGACCAACTCGCGGCGAGGTAGCGGTCGCCACCGGCCATCGCCACCTGGACGAAGACGGGCAAAGCGACCTCGATTTCGGCCTTGGGGCGAAATCGCGTAACGCCACGAAGTCCCTCCTGGGCGAGCCAAAACACCAGTCCGCCGACGAGCATCAGCAGCAGCGGCAGCAGAGGCAGGCGATGGCGCATGTGCGGACTCTAAAAGAACTCACGCCGGCGAAAGGTCATCACCGCCAAGGCCAACAGAACTGTCAGGTAGCCGGTAGCAAGCAGCACCCCGTAGGACACGCTCGCGTCGCTCACGGGAATGCCATACATCGGCCAGCCTCGCCAGTCGAGACGAGAGAGGTCGGGAAGCACATACTGAATGATCTGCAGTAGGGGTCCGAAGCGGCCAACCAGTTCCGCATCGCCGGCGGCACCGCGTTCGAGGTATTCGAGCACCGCCCCGAGGCTCTTGCCCGCCACGGCGAAGAGTACGCCGAGCGCGACCGGCAGCATCTGCACCGTCGACAGGCTCGCTATCCAGAGCGTAAAGGCAGCGACCACGGCAGCATCGACCCACAAACCGCCAATGGCCAGCCAGAAGGGCCAGCCGGTCTGCACCGGATAACTCTGCGTATAGTGGCCACCGGAGAGGATGACTGACAGCCAGAGCAGGCTGCCGAGCACGGCCGCGGCCACGGCCAAAAGCCCGAGCACGCCGATGAAGCGACCCAGGAGATACGCCGCCCGCGAGACCGGATAGGCCAGCGCATAGAGCACCGTCCGCCGCTCGACCTCGCGGCCGACCAACTCCTGCACCCAGAAGACGGCAAAGAGTATGAGACTGAAACGAATGCCCGAGAACCCCACATCCATGGTGACGGTCTTCGGCTGCCGCGGCGAAAAGGAGGCGGCGAGGAAAGCCACGCCAACCAGCAGCGTGCCGAGAACGAGAATCAGCAATACCGCCCGGCTACGGAAGCCAGAACGAAGCGCGCTGAGGCAGAATGGCCACATGAAGGTCTCTCAAACCGAAAGGCGCGCACTTGGCGCGCCCTTCTCTGTTGCACGAACTAGCTTGGAGTCGATCAAGTACTGGGGGTCGAAGCAGCCAATTTGGCGCTTGCCTTTGAAATTAGCGAACTTGTTCCACAGCCGGTAGCAGCGCAGTCCGACTCTCGGGTGACGGCACCACCTTCGGAGGATCCGTGATAGTAGGTTTTGCCCTTTGCCGAGCCGGATGCCACGGCCAAAGCCGTGGCGTTCTGGCTGTAACCCAAGGTGACGTTGGCCGAACATTGCGCCGCAAAATTGCGCTTAACAAATTCGCCAGTCCCAGCGGTAATATTGACCTTGGCCGAAGCACCTCCTGTGCAGACATCACCGGTGCCGGCGGCGAACGACACGAGTGGGAGTGCTACCAGGGCCATCGTGATAACCAGATTCTTCATGTGTATTCCTTCCATCAAAAAATTTCTACGTTTCGGTCGAATTGGCAATGGCGCCGGTGAGGAAATTGCGTGCATCCGACTGCGCTGCTTTGTCTTCACCTTTCTTGGTGTACTCTGAAAACTGCGGAATCGCGATGGCAGCCAGAATACCGATGATCGCCACAACGATCATCAGTTCGATTAGCGTGAAACCTTGCTGCAGCTTCTTCATGGTATTGAACTCCTTTCAGTGAGTACAACGGACGATCCGTTGCAGTGATACAGTCAATTTCCATGCCAGGCCATCAAACCGCACGAAATCGGCTTTTCCCGCTCGCCGCGGGGTTGCTAAGCGCCCATCCGCGTCACTCGGCTGACAAGAATTGTCAGCCCCCCCCCGGCGGCCGGACTGGACCAGCGTTTCCTACAGATTTAATGGGGCAAACGTCACTACCGAAGACACACAGGCAGATCGTGAGCGGGGATACACGGCGACGGCGAGGCCGAGACGGCACAGCGAACCGCAGCGTCGGGGGGAATGGGCGGCAAGCAGGGAATCGGCTCGCCGCCAGCCACTACTCGTGGGAGCTGACGATCGCAGCGTTCAGGAAATGGCGCGCATCAGACTGCGCGGCCTTGTCTTCGCCCTTCTTCACGTATTCGGCAAACTGGGGGATCGCAATGCCAGCCAGGACACCGATGATCGCGACAACGACCATCAGTTCGATCAGGGTAAAGCCTCTTTGCAGCGTCGTCATGGAATGCAGGACTTTCGGGTGGAAGCGAAAAGCAACAGATTGGGGCGCTCCAAGCAAACTCCCTGCCACCGCACTTGCCGAATGGCAGCAGCGCCTACCAGACTGCCGGGCAGCGTCACTGGCGTGACGATTCTCGTCACCAGCCGGGCCTTGGGACGCTTCTTTCGGATTTGACACGCGTCAATTCGCCGCCGCGACGCCGGCAATATAATCAACAGCTAATAATTGCCACCGATACCGGTCCAGGAACCCCAGCGACGTGAGTGTCCACGCGACATTGCGCAAGGGCGCGAGCAGCGTCTTCCTGCGCATCGAAGAAGCTCTCGATGCTCCCTTTGGCGGCCAGGACAACCCGCTGCGCCACCTCGGCGCGATCGGGCTGTATCTGCTCTGGATCGTCGTCGGCACGGGACTCTATCTGTATACCGTGCTCGACACCGGTATCGACGCCGTCTACAGCTCGATCGGCTATCTCTCGCAGGAGCAGTGGTACCTCGGCGGCGTCCTGCGCAGCCTGCATCGCTATGCTTCCGACGGCTTCATGCTGGTGATGCTGCTGCACCTCGTTCGCGAATGGGCGTACGGGCGCTACCACGGCTTTCGCTTCTATTCCTGGCTGACCGGCGTGCCGCTGATCTGGCTCGCCTACGCCGCGGGAATCGGCGGCTACTGGATCGTCTGGGACCAACTGGCGCAGTTGTCGGCCACAGCGACCACCGAGTTGCTCGACTGGCTGCCGATCTTCAGCGAACCCGCCGCACGCAACTTCCTGGCACCGGACGCGATCAACGACCGCTTCTTCACGATGTTGATCTTCGTTCATATCGGCGTGCCGCTGCTGCTGATCCTCGGCCTCTGGGCGCACGTGCACCGCATTGCACACGTCGACTACCTGCCGTCGCGGCGCGTGATGCTCGGCACGCTGGCGGCGCTGCTCCTCCTCGCACTGCTCCGACCGGCACTCAGCAACCCGCCGGCGAATCTGGCGGTGATACCCGGCGCGCTGGACTTCGACTGGTTCATCCTGTTCATTCATCCGCTGACCGACATCAGTTCGCCGGCAATCGTCTGGTCCCTGCTCTTCGGCGTCACGGCGCTGCTCTTCGCTCTGCCCGTCCTGCCGCACCCCGCGCCAGCGCCGGTGGCCGTCGTCGACGCCACCAACTGCACCGGCTGCGACCGCTGCCTGGCCGATTGCCCCTATGCGGCGATCGCCATGCGGCCGCACCCGCGGCGACCGGGGCTGAAACTCGCGGTCGTCGACGCCGATCTGTGCGCGGGCTGCGGGATCTGCGCCGGGTCCTGCCCGTCGTCGACGCCCTTCCGCCGACGCGAGATTCTCGTCACCGGCATCGACATGCCCCAGCAACCAGTCAATGCGCTGCGCGAGCAACTCGAGGCAGCTCTGGCACGACTCACCGGCCGCACCCGCATTGTCGTCTTCTCCTGCGCAGGTGGCGCCAACGCCAAAACGCTGGCCGCCGCCGACACCGCCGTGATCGACCTTCTGTGCACTGGCCAGTTGCCTCCGGCCTTCGTCGAATACGCGCTGCGCGCCGGGGCCGACGGCGTCCTCGTTACTGCCTGCCGCGCCGGCGGCTGCGCTTTTCGCCTCGGCGAGCAGTGGACCCAGCAACGACTGCTCGGCGAGCGAGAACCGCATCTGCGCCGGACGGTTCCGCCATCGCGTCTGCAAGTCGTTCTCGCCTCGGCGCACGACGACGACAGGCTGGCCGAAGCGCTGGCCGACTTCAGAAGCCGCCTCGACTCGCAGCCGACGACGAGCGACAGACTTCCCCCCTATCGGCGTAGCGCACCCCCGCAGACTTGAACCCGTGGCCGTCAGCGACGGGGCCGACAGGCGAGTTGACACGACCAGGAAGCTTGCCTAGCCTAAAGCGATAGGGTGGGACTCCACACAAAAAGGAGAAGCGTCGTGCAAACCTACGAAAAGGACATCATCGCCTGGGCAAATGAACAGGCAAGGCTCTTGCGCGCCGGGCAGTTCGACCGACTGGATATCGAGCATATCGCTGAGGAGATCGAAGACGTGGGCAAGAGCGAACAGCGTGAGTTGGCCAGTCGGATGGCGATCCTGCTGGCGCATCTTCTCAAGTGGCAGTTCCAACCTGACCGCAGAGGAGCGAACTGGCAGCGGACGATCAGGGCGCAACGGCAAGGGATCAGCAAACGCCTAGCCAAAGCGCCAAGTCTCCAGGCCGTGTTGTCCGACGACGACTGGAATGCGGAAATCTGGGCAGACGCGGTGGCTCTGGCGGCCACCGAAACCGGCCTGGCGGATTTCCCTGAGTGCTGCCCATGGTCTTTTCAGGGGCAAGTCCTGTGCGGCGAGTGGCTCCCCGGCGAACCTGCTGCCGACCGGTAGCCAGCGCCCACAGCCCGAGGTTTACGTCGGTTACGTCCGCGGATTTGACACGTGTCAATTCGCCGCGGTGACGCTGTCAATATAATCAATAACTAATAAGCAGCGCCGACTCCGGTCGGGAAGGCCAGTGGGCGCCTTCCACCCAGGCTTGCGCAAGGGCGTGCGTCGCGTCTTCCTGCGCATCGCCGACGCTCTCGGACTTCCACTCTCTCTGCGGAGACCTTCACACCATGCTCAAACCCACCGCCATCGTCGGCCAGGTGATTCTCTACGGCGCGTTTGCCGCTTTCATCGGCGTTTTTGCCACCTGGCCGAAGTACCAGCAAATCCCGAACGACGTCGCGCTGATCAAGCTGTCGATCAGCCACCTCGGCGACCGCGAGTGCCGCAAGCGAACGCCCGAAGAACTGGCGAAGATGCCGCCGAACATGCGCGCGCCGATGGATTGTCCGCGCGAGCGCTCCGACATCCGGCTGGAAGTCGATCTCGACGGCCAGCCCGTTTTCCGCACCGTGATGCATCCGACCGGTCTGTACAAGGATGGCGTGTCGACCGTCTACAAGCGCTTCGAGGTCAAGGCGGGCACCCACCAGTTGGCCGTTCGAATGGACGACAACCTCGTGAAACCGGGCTTCGACTACGTCAAGGACGAGCAGATCACGCTCGCCCCGGCGCAGGTGATGGTGATCGACTTCAACCCGGACCGCGGCGGCCTGTTCTTCAAGTGATCGCTGCCGCAGCGACTGTCAGGTAAGCACTCACGCCTCACCCATTTTTCGAGCCGACATCGACCATGGTCAAACTTCTGCAACGCATCGTGCGCTGGTTCTTCATGCGCATCGAGAACGTCTTCAACATCGCTTTCGGCGACAAGCTCAACCCCTTCTACCATCTGGGGACAATCAGCTTCTGGCAGTTCTGGCTGCTGGTCGGCTCCGGCCTCTACCTGTACATCTTCGCGGACACCGGCGTGCATGACGCCTTCGACTCGGTCGAGCGGATCACGCACAACCAGTGGTGGGCCGGCGGCATTCTGCGCAGCATCCACCGCTATGCGACCGACGGCATGATCCTGACGATGCTGCTGCACATGCTGCGGCATTTCGCCTACGACCGCTATCGCGGCTTCCGCTCGTTTTCGTGGCTGACCGGCGTCGCGCTGCTGTGGCTGGTCTACATCGCCGGCGTCAATGGCTTCATGCTGGTCTGGGACAAGCTGGCGCAGTTCGTGGTCATCGCCACCGCCGAGTGGTTCGACATCCTGCCGATGTTCAACGGCACGCTGATCCGCAACTTCCTCTACCTGGAAACCGTCAATAGCCGCCTGTTCACGCTGCTCGCCTTCATCCACATCGGCGCACCGCTGATCGTCGCCATCATCATGTGGGTGCACGTGCAGCGCGTGCCGCGCGCGCACATCAACCCGCCGCAGCCGATCGCCATCGCCGTGACACTGATGTTCATCGCCCTGGCGCTGGTCAAGCCGATTCTCAGCCAGGGTGGCGAAGCCGACATGGCAGTGGTGCCGACCAACATCGAGTTCGACTGGTTCGAGTTGCCGGTGCTGGCGCTGGTTTACATACTCCCGCCACTGCACGTCTGGTACTGGGTGCTGGGTTTGACTGCCCTGCTCTTCCTGGTTCCCTGGTTACCGCCCAAACGATTGGGTTCGGCCAAGGCGCTGACTTCGATCACCTTCCACCCGGACCACCGATCGGTCAACGCGCGCTTCGACGAAACGCTGCTCGACGCCGGCCTGCGCCAGGAAATCGACCTGCCCTACGAGTGCCGCAACGGCGGCTGCGGCGTCTGCAAGTGCACGGTGTTGCAGGGCAAGGTCGATCCCGGCCTCTACCAGCCGAGCGCGCTCTCGGCCGAGGAATTGGCCCAGGGCAAGGTACTGATGTGCTGCGCCACAGCGCTCGAAGACGCCGTCATCGAGTACGAGGCCGGCGCCTTCGCCCGGAGTTTCCAGGAATACACCGCCCGCGTCGTCATGATGGAGAAACTCACCCACGACGTCATGCGCGTCCTGCTCAAGCTGCCGGAAGGGCAGCAGATCCGCTTCAAGGCCGGCCAATACGTCAACATCATTCTCGACGATGGCCAGCGCCGCGCCTTCTCGTTTGCCAATCCGCCGCACGAGGACGAATTCGTCGAACTGCAGATTCGCCTGATGCCCGGCGGCCGCTTCACCACGCACGTCTTCGAGCAGATGAAGGAGGGAGATGAGGTCCGCTTCGAGGGACCGATCGGCGACTTCTCGCTGCGCGAGTCGGATCGGCCGATCGTCTTCGTCGCCGGTGCGACGGGCTTCGCGCCGGTCAAGAGCATGGTCGAGGATGCCTTCAAACGCGGGCTCAAGCGCGAAATCCACCTCTACTGGGGCGTGAAGGGCCTCAAGGACCTCTACCTGCCCGAGCTGCCCACGCGCTGGGCGCGCGAGCACGCCAACTTCCACTTCATCCCCGTACTCTCCGAAGCGGCACCCGAAGACCAGTGGAGCGGCCGCACCGGCCTCGTCCATGAAGCGATTCTCGAAGACTTCCCCGAACTCAAGCAGCACGAGATTTACGCCTGCGGCTCGGTGCGCATGGTCGAGGCAATCTTCCCCTTCCTCAAGCAGCACGGGGCCGAGGACGGTGCCTGCTTCTCGGATGCCTTCAGCCTCTCGGCACGCTCGATGGCGTATCAGCCTCGGAAGTAGCCCGGCGATGCGCGATGGCGCGCAGGATCGCGTCGGTCAGGAATCCTCGTGACGCCGCTTGCAAGACAACTGGGCCAGCCGCTGTCGCGCATCATCGGGCGACTTGAGCAGACATCCGAGAAGGGTGTCAGTCAATCCGTTTCGCGTCGCTTCGAGAAGCGCAAGCTGGAGGACGTACAAATGGTTGTCGACCTACATACCGCAGGAAGGCCGGACGATCGAATAGCGGCGGCAATCGATCGGTAAAACTGGTTGTTTCTGACATCCGCAAGCACATCTGAAAAGTCGTCGCAACGCAGAGCGCTCGATCTTGGAGAAAGCGACGACAGGTCCACACACGCCGGCAATGAGGGCGTGCCTGGGAATCCTCTGCGAGGAGACAACCAGGTTCCTGTCGCCGCATGCTGGTCTAAGGACTTACCCGAGATGCTTGTGTGCATCGGCGCTGATCCGTCCGATCGCTGCTCTTGCGGTGTCGCCGTGATGGATCAGAAGAACTGCTTGGCGAAGTTCGCTAGCGCCAGAGCCAGCACAGTGGTGACAATCCACTTGACCAGAACCAACTCGGCTTTGACCTCGGCGATGTCCAGCTTGGTGGCGATCCTCTCGTCAATCAAGCGGGCCTGCTCTTCCGCGAGAATCTCCGCCTGCGCCTCGGGCATGCCGGCCTCCATCAGGCGCTTGACGAATTTGTGGGTGTCAAAAGTGAGGGAGCTCATGGGCGTCATCCTACGCTACTTGACAAGCCGCCGGCAACGGGCGCTACACCTTGTTGGCGATGCCAGATCGTTTGACGATGGCGCTTGCAGCGTTACTTCGGACCACGGCATCGGCGTTCATTGGGCTGGAAGGAGAGGAAACTCAGGCACACTCCATCGAGTACAGGTGGCGCACCAAACCCGCGTCAATTTCGGTTCGCGGGCATCCAGCAACACGGCACAACAGCGCCCGAATTCCTTGCAATCCCAGAAACGGAGTATAGAATATCCTATAAAGGAGGAACCGATGAACCTTGCCTATGCCTACCCCGCCAGCCGCTTCGAACCGGCAACGCTTGTCGATCTCAACGCGCGCGCCGAGCGCGAGCGCCTTTCGAAGTCGGCGCTGCAGGGTTTCTTCAATCTGGCAAGTGCCTGGCGGTTGCGCGACGAAGACGCGCGCGAACTGCTCGGCGGCCTGTCGAGCAGCGCCTTCTACGAGTGGAAGAAGAACCCCGACCGGCTGCTCGAAGTCGACCGGATCACGCGCATCTCCTACCTGATCGGCATCTACAAGGCTTTGCACATCCTTTACGGCGACAAGCTGGCCGACGAGTGGGTCAGCCTGCCGAACAGCAACCGGGTTTTTGCCGGCCGCTCGCCGCTCGCTTTCATGCTCGGCGGCGGCCTGCTGGCCATGCAGACCGTGCGCAAACTGCTCGAAGCGCGGCGCGGCGGCATATGAACCCGCCACTGCCGAGCCTGTCGCACCTGCGCCAGATCGATACGGTGCGGCTGATTCCGTCGCGTTTTGCCGAGCGCGAGGACTCGGTACTGACCGCTATCGCCGAGAACCTCGACCACCTGCGCGACCTCTTCGAACTCGACAACGCCACCAACGAGAGGCTGATCGGCGAGCGCGGCGGCCTGCCGGGAATCGGCGTCGACGAGCTGGTTTTCGGCGTGCCGAACTTCCGCATCGTCAATGCCGCCTTCACCTACCCGCGCCCGGAAGGCAGCCGCTTCAACGACGGCGAACGCGGCGCCTGGTATTGCGCTTTCGAACTGGAAACGGCACTGGCCGAAATCATTTTCCACAAGACAGTCGAGTACCAGGAAATCGACCGCTTCGACGACAGCGTCAACTACCAGGAGCTGCTCGCCGATTTCAGCAGCGAGTTCCACGATCTGCGCGCCGCGCCGGCCTTCGCCGCCTGTCTCGACCCCGCCAGTTATGTCGCATCGCAGGGTCTCGCGGCACGCCTGCTCGACGCCGGCTCGCTGGGAGTCATCTACCCCAGCGTGCGCCGCGCCGGCGGCACCAACCTCGCCTGCTTCCGGCCGGCGCTGGTCGGCAATCCACGCCGCGCCGCGTCGTTTCGCCTGACCTGGGCGGGCAACCGGCAACCCCAGGTGGAGAGACTGGACCGCCAAGAAACAAGAGGCTTGTGAAACAATCGACCGAACATGTCAACCCGACCACAGCCATGACGACCGCGGCCAACCACACAAGCAACGCGCTGCTCGACAGACGCCCGGAAGCGCGGACCTTCAGCGTCCAGGACCTGCTGGAGGTGGTGGCAAGCGGCCGGCTTCGCATTCCCAGTTTCCAGCGCGGCCTCAAATGGGACCGCATGGATGCCAGGCTCCTGCTGGAAAGCCTTTTTCGGGGTTATCCGGTGGGAACGCTGCTGCTCTGGGAAGCAGCGGCGCCGGCGGGCGAAGTGCGTTTCGGATCGCTCACCCTGCCTGCTCCGCAGATGCCGAATGCCTTGTGGGTGGTCGATGGTCAGCAGCGAATTGTCTCCCTTGCCCGGACATTGCTCGCTGCCGACCCGGACTCGGATGACTTCGCCCTGTACGTCGACCTCGATGCGGCGGACTTTGTTGCTCCTCCTGCCATCGGCAAGCGCCGCGCCGATCCGTCGCGCTGGCTGCCAATGACCGTCGTGCTTGACGCGGAAAAGCTGATGCAATGGTTGCTCGACCACGCCGCCGCGCTCGGCAGTCGGCAAAGGCGCGACACGGCAATCCAGTTGGGCCGGCGCCTACGCGAATACGAGATCCCCGCCTACATTGTCCGCAGCGACGACCAGGCCATTCTGCGTGACATCTTCAATCGGATCAATTCGGCCGGCAGGTCGCTTGACGATTCCGACGTTTTCGACGCGCTCAACGGCTCGCGCTTGCAGAGCCGGCCAGCGACCATCACACAGATTTCTTCCGAGTTGGAAAAACTGGATTTCGGGCGAATCGAAGAAAGAATTCTGCACCGGCTGCTGCGCGTTCTGCTCGGGCTACCGGTCGTGGAAAGCGCCCGCAGCGACCCGCCACGCCTGACTGACAAGGAAGCCGAACAGGCGTACCGGTTGACGGCGGCCACCGCAAGCCAGATTATCCAGTTCCTCAAGAGCGATGCAGGCATCCCCCATTACGACCTGCTGCCTTACAAGCAGGCGTTCGTGACCCTGGGCAGGTTCTTCCAGCTCCATCCCCAACCGTCGCCGCGATCGCGCGAACTGCTGGCACGCTGGATCTGGCGCGGCGCGCTGAATGGCGCTCACCAGGGAGATACCGTTTCGACGCGCAAGGTCCTGGCGCGCATTCTCCCGGAAAGTGAGGAACGCTCCGTCAATGGGATGCTGGAGATGGTCAGCGGAAAACCATCGGCAATACCCGACGTCGCCGATCGCTTCAATTTCCGCTTCGCGGCGAGCAAGCTGCTGGCCCTTGCCCTGTTTAGCCTCGAACCACGCGACTTGGTAACCGGCGACAGGCTGGCCGCCGGGCGACTCATGAGCCAAGTCCATTCGGGCCATGACTCATCACCACTGGTGCAGATCTTTCCAGTGCGTGCCGGCAAAGCTGAGGAAGCGCTGCAATCGGCAGCCAACCGGCTCATCCATCCGCCACACCAGAGGGGCGTACGCCGCGTGCTGGTCGGAATCGATGATTCCCGCCTCCTGCTGTCGCATGGCATCAGCGCAGCCGTTCGACGGGCGCTCGATGACGGCGATAGCGCCGCTTTCCTGAAGTTGCGCGCCGAGTGGATGCGGCCGCTCGTAGAGCTATTCTTCGCTCGCCATGCCCGCTGGGACGAGCCCGATCGGCCGAGGATCGCGTCGCTGATCGTCGACGACGAGGAGGGCTGAATGGAGCACAACCTTGGCGTATGGATCAACGACATCCACGTCGGGCAACTGAACCTGACGCGCAACGACGGCTGCGAGTTCAGGCTCGTCGAATCGTACAAGCGAGCCTATCCCAGGCCGATACTTGGGCAACAGTTTCTCGACGATCCTGACCAGGTTCATGCCTCCCGATCACGCACACCGCCATGGTTTTCCAATCTGCTACCGGAAGGTCCCTTGCGCGAAATGATTGCCCGCCAGG
>JGI24217J29970_1009398_pt1 | contig 18934 bp, 1 predicted proteins | sample EnhBioin_Aerobic_FD_29970 | JGI IMG/M metagenome (IMG submission 29970) | reverse complement strand
CTTTGCGTTTGACAAGTTTTTTTCTTTCATTGAAATACAGATTTTGGACCACGTGCTCGTGCTCGCTCGACTGCTGCGCCTTCCCAAACGCCTCACTCGCGCGCGCAAGTGCTCGCTCTCAGGTCCTCCACCGAACGTGTCGTTCTTGCTTGCTTGCTTGCTTGCTTGTTGTTGTTGTTGTTGTTCTTTTGCTTCTTGCTCGTTCGTTCTCTCTCTACGTGCGCTCACGACGATGACGACGACGACGACGACGACGAGTCGTCCGACTCGAGCGCGCTGAAGATCGCAGCGTCGATCGCCGTGCGGTCCTTGTTGTTGCCACCGCCATTAAAGTTGTTCGCTCCCGACTTCGTCAGCGTCTGGTACGTGTCCATGTCGACGATCGACGTCGGCTGCTCGCGCTCCACCGGCTCGTCAAACTGCTTCGACGGCGCCTGGCCGTTGTTCGTGGCCAGCGTGTTGCGCAGCGTCTGGTACGCGCCCATGTTGAGCGTGGCGCGACGGTCGCCGGCCTCCGAGAGCGACTCGAGGCTCGAGTCGCTCAGCTCCTCCACGATCGCGTCGTCCATGTGACGGCCCGACTCGGGGCCAAACGCCGGGTTCGTCACGCGGTTGTCGTTCACCGAGACGCGCGGCACGTCGTTGAGCGGGACGTCGTTCTCGCGCGACTTGAAGTTGTCGCGCTTCGGCTTGGCGGCGCGGCTGCGGCGGCGCGCCACGAGCACGATCAGCCCGATGATCAGCGCGCAGTAGCACAGCGCGCCAATCACGATCAGCGCAATCGCGTAGTCCGGCAGGCCCGACGACTCGACGTCGCGGTCGCCGGCGCTGATCTCGAGCGCGCGCACCGGCGCGTCGTCGCCGCGCTGCACCGCCGCCGCCTTCGGGATGATGCCAAACTGCGTCAGGTGCGGCGTGTAGCCGCAGTAGACGGGGCCGCGCGCCACGAGCAGGTGCTGCGAGACGCACTTCCAGTCGTCCATCGCGGTCTGCCGCGCGCCGAGGCAGCACTGGCTCGCCGGCAGGCCGCCGGGCAGGCCGCCCTCGAGGCAGATCGAGAAGAACGGCGTGCTGCCGCCGAGGTTCTTCACCGTGCCGGCGGTGACGTCGATGTACGGAATGTCGACGCTGCCGCCCTTGCCGTCGGGCGCGCTGCCGCGGCCCGGCTTGGTCACCACGGTGCCCGACGAGGTCGGGTTGCCCATGGCGTCGGTGCCGTCGACCTTGGTGATCGGCTTGCCGTCCTTCGAGATCACCGTGACCGTGCCGACCTTCTTGTCCTCCTGCGTCGGGTCGTGCACACCGATCGTGACGTCGCCGTCCTTGCTCGGCCGCTTGTCGAGGTCGGTGGTGGTGTCGCTGCAGTCCGGAATGCCGTCGCCGTCGGCGTCGGCCGGGTCGGCGCACGGCTGGCGGCCGTCGTACTTCTTCTCGCACACGTAGTCGGCGTTGCAGGTCGCGTCGGCGCCGCACGCCGAGTTGGCGCCGCAGCGGCAGCCGGCGGTGCCCGCCGTGCAGCCGAGCTTGTCGTCGGTGCACGTCGCGTCGGTGCGCGGATCGCACGGGTTGGCGAACGCGCACACGCCGTTCTTGCACGTCGTCGCCGCGTTGCGGCACTCGGCGCCGGCGACGTCGTCGCACTTGCAGCCCGGCTCGCCCTGCACGCAGCCGGTGGTGATCGCCGGCGTCGGCGCCGGCGTCGGCGAGCCGCCGGGCGCCGTGGTCGGCGACGGCGACGGGCCGCTACCGGTGGTGGTGGTCACCGCCGAGCCGTCCGGCACGCACACGCTCGCCGACGAGCAGACGAGGCCGCCGTTGCAGCGGTCGGTGATGCCGGCGCGGCACGGGCACGAGTTGAAGCCGGCCGGGCACGACGGCGGCGGAATGACGCACACGCCGTTCTCGCACTGCGTCGACGCCTCGCACGCGTTGCCGGCGCCGCACACGCAGCCGCGCGAGCCGGCGGTGCACGAGTCGACGGCGCAGTAGCCGGTCTTGCACACGCGGCCGCCGTTGCACACGCTGTTCGGCTGCTTGCACGGGCACGAGAGCTCGCCGGCGATGCACAGGCTGCTCACGCACACGTTGATCGCCGTGTTGCAGCCGGTGTCGCCCGAGCACATGTTGTTCGGCTGCGCGCACGCGCAGCCGGGCGTGCCGGCGGTGCAGACGGTGCGCAGGCACTTCTTCTTCGTCGCATCGCACTGGCCCTCGCCCGCCAGGCACGTGCCGTCGTCGCGGCAGTCGCACGCGAGGCGGCCCTTCTCGCACTGGCCGCCCGACGGCGTCGGCGACGGCGCCGGCGTCGGCGCGGAGCCCGAGCTGCACAGCGTCGCCACCGAGCCGCTGCAGCGCTTGATCAGCTCGATGCAGTTGGCGTCCCAGCGGCCCGACACGCAGTACGGGTCGAACGCGTTGACGCACGTCGTCACGCGCGTGTCCTGGCAGCCGCCGTAGTTGTGCACCGTGCAGCAGTCGTTGACGGTCGGGTTCGACGTGCAGTTCTGGCCGTTGGCGGTGGTGCCCGGCTTCGGGCCGGTCGGGCCCGGCGTGATGCCGAGGCACGAGCCGCAGCCGTTGCTCACGCGCGAGACGCAGGTCTTGTCCCACACGTTCTTGCAGCAGTAGTCGTCCTGCGCGCACACGCACTGCTGCTTGACGAGGTCGGAGCAGCCGGCGCCGTGGCCGTAGTTGCAGCAGTTGTCGGTCGCGCACGCGCCGGTCAGCTCCGGATCGCCGATCGGCAGCGTGATGTTGTTCGGCCACACGAGGTTCTCGGGCTTGATCTCCCAGCACAGGAAGCGCAGGTTGCCCGGCTTGTTCTCGTTGGGCATGCGGTCCTCGCCGATGCCGCCGTCGGTGAACGAGCCGGCGAACACCTCGAACTTGACCTGCCACGTGAACGGATTCGGGCGCAGGCCGGGCATCTTGCTCCAGTTGTCGACGGTCCACTCGAGGTCGGGCTGCGCCGCCGACGGATTGAACGCGAGCGTCGCCGGGAAGCGCTCCTTGAGCGACACGCCGTAGCGGTTGCCAAAGTCCTCGTTCGAGTCGGCCAGGTAGGTGTACACCTGCCACGTGCACTGCGGACCGGGGCAGTCCACCAGCGAGTTCGGAATGTTGAGGAAGTTGCCGCTGACGAGCGACGACACGCCCATCACGATGTCGTGCATGCCGTCCTGGTTCAGGTCGATGAACACCGAGAACGTCTCGGTCGAGCCGAGGTTGGGCGAATCGACGTACGTGGTCATGCCGGCGAGGCCGGCGAAGATCGCGCCCGGATTGCCGTCGCCGTCGGCGTCGCCGCAGATGCCGAAGCAGTCGATCGCAAAGTACATGCGATTGAGCAGCGGCGAGAAGGCGGCGTACATCGCGCGCATGTCCCAGCCGGAGATCGAGCCGACCGGGAACTGGCGCGGCACGCCGACGTCGGGCACCGCGGGCGTGCCGGCCGGCGCGCCGCTGTACACGTCGTCGACGCGCACAAAGTACGCCTTGGAGAGCGGGAAGTCGTTCGACGCCTCGCCCTTGAACTGCACGCCCTCGTTGCCGTAGTAGTCGCGGCCGGCGATCTTGGCCGCGCGGTCCGAGCCGACGCCGATGCCCGGGTCGGTGGCGATGCAGTCGAACAGACCGTAGTCGTTGCACAGGCTGGTCGTGCCAAAGTCGCCGGTGGTGATGTTGATCACGAGCGCCGCGAAGCCGCCGAACTGCTGCGTGAGGCCGTCCGAGTCGATGCAGTCGTCCTTGCCCTCGTCGGGGAACGTCGGCACGAGGCCGATCAGCGGCTTCTGCGACAGATAGACGACGATGCTGTACGGCGTGAACGGGCGGAAGCTGTCGCGCTTCGAGCGGAACTCGTAGCGGCCCTGGCTGTCCGACACCGTCGACGCAATGAACTGGCCCGTCGTGGTGTAGAGCGCCACGCTCACGTTGCCGACCGGCGGCTCGTTGGCGTCGCGGAAGCCGTCGTTGTCGCGGTCGATCCAGATGTTGCGGCCAATCAGCATCTCCGACTCCTCGCGGAAGCCAAAGTCGATCGTGCGGTCGGCGGTGCCGTACGTCTTGGTCGTGACCGACGCCTCGGCGACGCCGAGCGCCATGTTGAGCACGCCGTTCGAGTCGATCGTCTCGAAGCCCATGTTCGGCGGCGAGAGCTTGGTCGGGAACAGCTCGGTGAGCGCCGTCTGGTTCATGTCGACCTGCACCGTGTAGAGCGTCTGCTGCAGCAGCGGCAGCGCGCCGTTGCCAAACAGGTACTTGCCGTTCGCGTCGGTCGTCGTCTCCTCCACGACGAGATTGTTGCGCACGAGGCGCACCGTCGCGCCGCGCACCGGCGGCTCGGTCTCGATCGCCGCGCCGCTGCCGTCGAGGCCGTCGCTGTTCTTGTCGATGAAGAGGCGGTCGCCGATCAGCAGCTCGCGCACGAGGCCAATGTCGGTGTCGGGCGTGCGGAAGCCGAAGCGCGGCACCGTCACCGTGGCGACGCACTCGTCGCCGCGCTTCGGGCCGTCCGAGTCGACCGTGTCGCGCGTGTTGCCCTGCACGTCGCTGAACGTGCAGCGGCGGCCGGGCGTCTCGGGCGTGCGCGTCACGACCTCGTACGGGCGCGTCGACGGCACGAGCGCCAGGCAGACGTTCGAGCAGAACTCGAAGCGGCCGCTGCCGTCGGTCTTCGTCTCGCACAGCGACGGGCCGCGCGTGCCGCCGGCGTCGGCCGCCTGGTAGAGCGAAACCGAGACGGCGCCGATGCCGGGCTCGTTCGCGTCCTGGATGCCGTCGCCGTTGTCGTCGCTCCACACGCGGTCGCCGATGCACGCAATCGGCACGAAGCCAAAGTCGTAGATCGTCTTGCTGACGCCGGGCGCGCCCGACGACGCCACCGCCGAGATGTGCGTGCGCGCCGGGTTCAGCACGCCGTCGCTGTCGGCCGGCTGGCCGTCGACGTTGGGCGAGACGGTCGGCACGTAGTTGCTGCGCACGTTGGCGTTCTTCGCCAGCGCGATCACGACGGTGTAGAGCGTGTTCGGCTTGACGCCGGCGGCCGACGTGAACGCGTAGCGGCCGGCGGCGTCGCTCGTCGTCGAGGCGATCGGCGCCACGTTCGGGTTCGAGAAGTCGGCGCTGCGCGGGTAGAGGTCGAGCGCCACGCCGGGCAGCGCGGCCTCGTTCGAGTCCTGCTCGCCGTCGCCGTCGCTGTCGACCCAGACAAAGTCGCCGAGCGAGAGGCCGCGCGTGAAGCCAAAGTCGACCGTGAGGTCCTGCGAGCCGAGGCCGCCGACGCGCACGAGGCCGGTCACCGACGTGCGCTGGTTGTCGATCACGCCGTTCGAGTCGGTGGCGCGGTCGTTGCCCACCGTGCTCTGCGCCGGCTCGAGGCCGTTGAGGTTCGGCTGCGCCAGCGGCACGCGCACGGCGCAGTCGGTGTTGGGCTCGACGGTGCGCGAGAAGCGGTAGATGCCGTTGGTGCCGCTGCTCGTCGTCTCGCGCTGCGTGCCGCCGCACAGCAGCACGAGCTCGACGCCGAGAATGCCCGGCTCGCCGTCGTCCTGCAGGCCGTTGCCGTTCTGGTCGTCCCAGACGCGGTCGCCAATCACCTGCGACGGCTTGACGCCGAGGTCGATCGTCAGGTCGTCGGTGCCGTAGTTGGGCGACACCACCAGCGCGCGCACGACGTTGTCGAGCTGGCCCTGCGGCGAAAAGTCCGAGTCGGCGGCGTCCATCGTGTTGAAGAACGCGTTCGGGTCGGTCGGGCGGTACTGCACCAGCGAGTCCTGCGAGAAGTCGACCAGAATGTCGTACGACGTCTGGCGCACGAGGCCAGCGATGTTGGCGCTCGAGAAGACGTAGCGGCCCTGCTCGTTCGTCTTGGTCACCGCCAGGCGCGCCGTCTGGCCCTGGCGGAACAGCTGCAGCACGACGTCGGCGACGCCGACCTCGCCGGCGTCCTGCAGACCGTCGCCGTCGATGTCGACCCACACAAAGTCGCCGATGCGCAGCGCCGGCACGAAGCCAAAGTCGTTGTTGAGGCGGTCCTGGCCAAAGCTGCCGGTGCGCACCGGAATCTCAAAGCCGGCGCTGCCGGCGCTCGCGTCGCTGTCGACGGCGTCGTTGCTGCCGACGTCCTTGGGCGACAGCGACGTGTTGGCGACGAGCGGCTCGGTCGACGCCACGGCGACGACGTAGTCGGTGTTCGGCTGGATCTGGGGCGTGTCGAGCGAGTTGAACAGATAGTTGCCCGTGCTGTCGGTCACCTGCTGCGCAATGAGCGTCAGCGAGTTGTTCGCCTCGCGCCGGTAGAGCGTGACGGTCGCGCCCGCAATGCCGCGGTCGCTGCCGTCGCGCACGCCGTTGCCGTCGAGGTCGCTGAACACGACGTTGCCGATGCGGATCTGGCCGACGAAGCCAAAGTCGATGGTGCGGTTCGAGCTGCCGCTGGCGCCAGTGGTCACGGTGGCGCGCGGCGAGCTGCCGGCGTAGAAGCCGTTCGAGTCCTCGGCGCTGCTCGAGCCGCTCACAAACTGCGTCGTGAGCTGCAGCGCCGGCGGATTGCGCGACAGCAGCACGATGTAGCTCGTCGACGGCTGCAGCGGCGCGCGGCGGTTCGAGAACAGGTAGAGGCCGCCGTTCGCCGTCTCGGTGCGCGCCACCTCGACGTTGTCGCTGGCGCGCTGCAGAATGACGGTCTCGCCGTCGATGCCCGACTCGCCCGCCGTCTGGCGGCCGTCGCCGTTGGCGTCGCGCCACACAAAGTCGCCGATCTCGATCAGCGGCATCAGGCCAAAGTCGGTGGTGAGGTCGCGCGTGCCGAACGCGCCGGTGGTCACCGGCGCCTGGATCCAGCTCTTCGTCTGCTCGAACGTGCCGTCCGAGTCGAGCGCCGGATCGTCGTTGGGGCTCGTCGGCGACGGCACGAGGCCGGTGAGCTGGTCCGGCGGAATCACGACGAGATAGCCGCGGTTCGGCTGCACGTTGTGCTGCACAAACGTGAACAGGTACTTGCCGGCGCTGTCGGTCACGACGCTCGCCAGCTCGGTGGCGCCCGTCGAGTCGTAGAGCTTCACCGTGACGCCGGCGCGCGGCGTGTCGTTGGCGTCCTGCAGGCCGTTCGAGTTGTTGTCGCTGAAGACAAAGTCGCCGATCTCGAGCAGCTTGATCAGGCCAAAGTCGCGCGTGTGGTCCACCGTGCCGAACACGCCCGAGCTATACGCGATGCGCGCCTCGCCGCTCGCCGTGTCGAGCACGCCGTCCGAGTCGGTCGCGTCGTTGCCGCCCTTGTCGTTGCCGGTCGGCACGTACTGCGAGCCGAGCGCCGTCTGCGAGAGCGCGATCACCAGCTGGTAGTTGCGGTTCTCGACCAGCTGCGAGTGCAGGCGCGGCGCCATCGTGCTGAAGTAGTACTCGCCGCTGGCGTCGGTCGCCGTCGTGTGCACGACCGTGTTGGTGGTCAGGTCGCGCAGCTGCACCACGACGTTGGCGATCGGCGGCTCGCCCGCGTCCTGCACGCCGTTGCCGTTGGCGTCCTCCCACACAAAGTTGCCGACCTCGAGGCGGATGAAGCCAAAGTCGGTGCGCAGGTTCACCGTGCCGTCGGGCCCGCTGTTCACCGGCGCGTCGACGTTGCTGCCGGCGAGCACGCCGTCCGAGTCGTTGTCGTCGTCGGCGCCCAGGTTGTTCGGCAGCGCAGTGCGCGTGCCCTGCAGCGGGCCGCTGTTCGCCGCGAGCCGGATCACAAAGTCGGTGTTGATCGGAAACGCGTCGATGCGCGGGTCCTGGTTGTTGAAGCGGTAGAGGCCGGTGTTGTCGGTGGTCGTCGACATCACGAGGCCGTTGCCGCTCGTGCACGCGGTGTTCGGCGTGCACAGCAGCACGGTCGCCTGCGGCACGCCCGGCTCGCCGGCGTCCTGGCGGCCGTCGTTGTCGGTGTCGAGCCAGACGAAGTTGCCCAGCGTCACGCCGCGCGGCGGCGGCTCGACAAAGCCAAAGTCGATCGTCAGGTCGGTGGTGCCGTACGCCGGCGCGACCAGCGTCGCGCGCGACTCGCCGCGCGTCGCGTCAAACACGCCGTTCGAGTCGAGCGTCACGTTGCCGCCCTGCGTCGGCGCCACCGTCGTCAGCATGCGGCTCGTCACCGCGGCGTCGGTGGTCGGCACCGCAATCACGTAGGTCGTGCCCGGCACCAGGTTGGTGTCGAACGACGTGATCGAGTAGCGGCCGGTCGGCGACGTCGTCGTGCGGAACTGCGGCGTGGTCGCGCCGGTGCCGGCGTAGAGCAGCACGGCGACGCCCGGCAGCGGGCGGTTGCCGCTCGGCAGCTGCACGCCGTGGCCGGCGACCGACGGCTGCTCCTCGTCGATCCAGACAAAGTCGCCGAGCGAGATCGCGCGGATGTAGCCAAAGTCGTTGTTGTTCAGGTCGACGCCGTAGCTCGGGCTCGTCGTCGTGATCACCGAGCGGTTCGTCGGCGGCTCGAACGACGCGTCCGAGTCGGTGTTGTCGCTGCCGACGTTGCTCGTCGTCTCCTTGCGGCCGGGCAGCTCGGTGCGCGAGTCGACGGTGATGTTGTACTGCTTGTTCGGCTCGATCGAGTCGCTGAAGCAGTTGAAGCGGTAGCGGCCCTGCGCGTCGGTGGTCTGCGTGCGCACCGGGTCGACGGCGCCGTTGTTCACCGGCACCTCGCGCAGCGAGACGGTGACGCCGGCGAGCACCGGCTCGCCGTCCTCGCGCTGGCCGTCGCCGTCGGTGTCCTCCCAGAGCACACCGGCAATGTTGCACGTCGGCACGAAGCCAAAGTCGATCGTGCGGTCGTCGCCGCCAAACTGCGGCGACGTCACCACGGCGCGCACCAGCGACGACGCGTTGACGACCGGAATGCCGTTCGAGTCCTCGTCGACGCCGCCCGTGGTCGGCAACGTCGGCTGGAGGCCGGTCGGCACCGACGTCTCGATCACGTAGCGCGTCTGCGGCTGCAGGTTGTGCACGAAGCTCGAGAACGCGTACAGGCCGCCGTTCACCGTCGTCACCTCGGCCAGCTGCGGGCCGGTCGGCAGGTTGTTGGCGTCGGCGTTGAAGATGCGCAGCGTCTGGTTGGCGATGCCCGGCTCGCCGCTGTTCTGCTGGCCGTCGCCGTTGTCGCGCCACACAAAGTCGCCGATCGCGAAGCGCGGCACGAAGCCAAAGTCGATCGTGCGATTCACGTAGCCGAGCGACGGGATCGGCACGGTGACGCGCATGTCGTTGGTCGCCGCGTTGAACACGCCGTCCGAGTCGAGCGCGTCGTTGCCGACGTTGGGACGCGTCGGCTGCAGCGTCGGCGGGATGTCGAGCGCAATGATGAACGTGCCGCCCACCGTCAACGGGTGCGCGAAGCTGTTGAACTCGTACTGGCCCTGCGCGTCGCTCTTCACCGTCGCCAGCTGGTTGCCGTTGCTGTCGAGCAGGCGCAGCGAGATGTCGGCCAGGCGCGACTCGGTCGCGGCGCGGATGCCGTCGTTGTTGGCGTCGTTCCACACCACGAGGCCGAGAATGATGCGCGGCACGAAGCCAAAGTCAAACGTCAGCGTCTTCTGGCCAAAGTTGGGCGTCGTCGCCGCAATCTGGTACGCGCCGCTGACGAGCGTCGCGTCCGAGTCGTTGGCGTCGTTGCCGACGTCGGGCCGCGTCGCCTGGAACGTCGCCAGCGCGTCCTGGTTGGCCGGAATGCGGATCAGGTACGGCGTCTGCTGCAAGAGACCGTCGTCGAACGCGTACGTGCCGTTCGCGTCCGTCGCCGTGCTCTGCAGCACGACGCCGGGCTGCGAGGCGGCGTACAGCTCCAGCACCACGCCGGCAATGCCGCGCTCCGTCGGACCCTGCTGGCCGTCGGCGTCGGCGTCGAGCCAGACAAAGTCGCCGATCGTCAGCGCGTTCACGAGGCCAAAGTCGAACGTCAGGTCCTCGACGCCAAACGCCGGCGCCGTGAAGTCGATCTGGATGCGCGCGCCGTCGTTCGACAGCACGCAGTCCGAGTCGACGTCGTCGGGCACGCCCTGCGCGTTCGCCTGCGTCGGCTTGAACGTCGGCACCGCCGACTGCAGAATCGCCACGCGGTACGCGCGGCCCGGCACGAGCACGCCGGCCGACTGGAAGAAGTAGAGGCCGGTCGACGACGTCTGCGCCGTGGCGACCACCACGGTCGGCTGCGCCACGTCGATCAGCTGCACCGTGAGGCCGCCGATGCCGAGCTCGCCGGCGTCCTGGCGGCCGTTGCTGTTGGCGTCGTTGAACACGAGGTCGCCGATGCGCGCCTGGCCGGTGAAGCCAAAGTCGAACTGCATCTGGTTCTGGCCAAAGTTCTGCGTCGCCGCGGTCGTCTTGATGCGCGAGTCGCTGCCGCTCAGCGTCTCGATCTGGCCGTCCGAGTCGACGTTGTCGTCCGAGCCGACGTTGGCCAGCGTCGGGTCGAGCTGGCCGAGCGCCAGATTGCGCTGCGGCGGGCGGTACGGCAGCGAAATCGTGTACGTCGTGAACACGGTCAGATTGTGGTCGAGCGAGTCAAAGTAGTAGAGACCGCCCGCGCGCGTAATCGTCGTGCCGAGCAGCGCGGTGCCGGCGGCGTTGTAGAGCTCGACGAGCACGCCCTGAATGCCGGCCTCGCCCGCCTGGTGCACGCCGTCGGGCTGGCCCGCCTCGCGCCACACGTTGTCGCCGAGGCGGAAGCGCTGCGTCAGGCCAAAGTCGACGTTGAGCACGCTCTGGCCGAGGTTCGACGTGCGGCCCTGGCCCTCGATCGCCAGCGTCGCCGGCACGTAGACGCCGTTCGAGTCGATGTTGACGTCGGTGCCCTGCAGCGCCGGCGACGGCGACAGCTTGTCGAGCAGCGCCGGCTGCGTGACGTTGATCACCACCACGTAGTCGGTGTTGGGCAGCAGGCCGCTCGAGAACAGGTACTGGCCGACCGAGCCGGCGACGGTGCTCGTCACGGTGGTCGCCACCAGGGCGCGCGTCGACTTGAGCAGCAGCTGCACAGTGACGCCGCCGACGCCGAGCGCCAGCTCGCCGGTCTGCAGGCCGTCGCCGTTGGTGTCGAGCCAGACGAGGTCGCCGAGCGTGATCTGCGTGACGAAGCCAAAGTCGAACGTCAGATCGCTCTGCGTGAAGTCGGCCGGCGCCACGGCGCGGATCCAGACGCGGCGCGCGTTGCCCGCCTCGGGAATCGCGTCCGAGTCGATCGCGTTGTTGGCCGACGCGTCGGCCGTCGTCGGCAGCAGCGAGCCAAAGATGTTGCCGCCGCCCTGCGTCATGTCGATCATGATGAAGAGCACGGCGTTGGGCACGATCTGCGTCACGTTGAGCGACGAGAAGAAGTACTTGCCGGCCGAGTCGGTCGTCGTCGTCGCCACCGCGGTGTTGTTGTTGTTGTTGGCGAACAGCTGCACCGTCACGCCGGCGATGCCGTCGGTCGCCGTCTGCTCGCCGGTCTGCACGCCGTTGCCGTCCTTGTCGAGCCAGACGTAGTCGCCGAGGCGCATCTCGGGGATGAAGCCAAAGTCGCGCGTCAGGTCGGTGAGGCCGGTCGCCGCGAACGTGTGCGCGTAGCGCGCGTTCGGGTCGGTGCCGGTCAGCGACGCGTCCGAGTCGACGCTGTCGTCCATGCCCTGGTTCGGCGGCGACGCCTTGAAGCCGGCCGGCAGCTCGCCGGTGCGGATCGCGACGGTGTACTGCAGCGTCGGCACAATGAAGTCGGCCTGCGTCTCGGCGGGCGGCACCACCACGGCCGGCACCGACGAGAAGCGGTAGCGGCCGTTCTGGTCGGTCACCGCCGAGCGCAGCGTGCGGCCGCCGGCGTCCTGCAGCGTCACGGTCACGCCCACGATGCCGGTCTCGCCGGCGTCCTGCACGCCGTCGCCGTCGGCGTCGCGCCACACAAAGTCGCCGATCTCAAACACCGGCACGAAGCCAAAGTCGAACGACAGGTCCTCGGTGCCGAGCAGCCCGGTGGCGGCCGGCGACTCGACAATAGTGCGCGACAAGTGCTCGCCGTTGCTGTCGAGCTGCGTGTTGCCGCCGACGCGCGCCACCGTCGCCTGGTAGCCGACGAGCGGGCCGCTGCTCACGTCAATCACGATCGTGTACATCGTGCTCGGCAGAATGCCGTTGGCCGTGCCCATCGTGGCGCCGCTCGAGAACTCGTAGAAGCCGCTCGAGTTGGTGATGGTCACCGCCACAACGCCCGCCGAGCCGCGCAGCGTCACGTTGACGCCGCCGATCGGCGTGTCGCCCGAGTCCTGAATACCGTTGCGGTTCGTGTCGTTGAACACAAAGTTGCCGATCTTGACCGTGTTCACGAGCGCCACGAAGCCAAAGTCGATCGTCAGGTTCTGGCGCGCCGCTGCGCCGACCGCCGGCGTCGTCACCGTGACGGTGATCGGGTTGCTGTTCGGCGCGCCGTCGCTGTCGCGCGCGTCGTCGCCGCCGCGGTCCTGCAGCGTCGCGCGGAAGTTGGACAGCGCCGACTGCGTCGGCACAATCTCGATCGTGTACGCCGTCGCCGGCAGCAGCGGCAGCGTGCGCTCGCTGAACAGGTAGAGGCCGTTCGAGCCGGTGGTCACCGTCGTCACCACCACGCCGGCGCGGCGCAGCGTCACCTGCACGCTCGGCACGCCGGCGCCGCCGTCGTTCTGCACGCCGTCCTCGTTCGAGTCGATGAACACAAAGTCGCCAAACGCCATCGGCAGCGTGAAGCCAAAGTCGAACGTGTCGACGAAGCTGCCGAACGCGCCCGAGCGCACGGTGCGCGCGATCGCGCGCTGGTTCGCCTGGTCGAACTCGCCGTCCGAGTCCTGCGAGTCCGAGCCAAAGTCCTGGCGCGTCGGCACGAGCACGGCGGGCGAGTTGAGCGCGGCGTTGGTCGCCGCGTCGAGCGCGATCGTGATCGCGTAGTCCGAGAGCGGCAGCAGGCCGTCGATGTCGCGCGAGTTGAACTCGTAGTTGCCGTTCGAGTCGGTGCGCTGCGAGCCGAGCAGCGTGCCGTTGGTGAAGCGCAGCTCGACGAGCACGTTGGCGAGCGCCGAGCTGATCAGCTCGTTCTGCACGCCGTCCGAGTTGTCGTCGCGCCACACAAAGTTGCCGATGCGCAGCAGCTCGACGAAGCCAAAGTCGATCGTGTCGATCGAGCCGCCGAGCGCCGGGCTCGAGAAGTCGGCCGAGCGCGCGACGCGGCGCGTGGCGTCGAGCGCGCCGTCGCTGTCGACGGCGCGGTTGCCGCCCACGCGCGCCGTCGTCGGCTGCAGCGAGGCGAGCGGGTCGGGCTGCGTGCCCTGCGGCACGCGCACCTCGACGGCGTAGAGGCGCGACGGCGTCAGGAACGCCGGGAAGTCGCGGCGCTCGAAGCGGTAGATGCCCTGCGCGTTCGTCGTCACCGTGACGCGCTGGCCGGCGTCGGCGCCGCCGACCTTGACGAGCTCGACCGTCACCTGGCCGCCCTGGATCGTGCCGCCGGGCGACTCGTCGGCGCCGCCGCTCTGCAGGCCGTCGCCGTTCTTGTCGAACCAGACAAAGTCGCCGATCAGCAGCTGCTGGTGGAAGCCAAAGTCGAGCGAGTTGTCGATCGACGAGTCGCCGCCGGTGGTGACCTCGGTGAACACGAGCGTGTTGGCGGCGTCGAGCACGCCGTTCGAGTCGAGCTGCGTGTTGCCGCCCTGGTTCTCGCGCGACGGGCGCAGCGTGCCGACCGCATTGCCGCCAATCGTCGACGGCAGGCCGCTCAGGCGCACAACGACGGTGTACTGCGAGTTCTTCACCACCGACTGGTTCTCGTCGAACGAGTAGAGGCCGTTGGCGTCGGTCGTCACCTGGCCGAGCGGCGTCGGCAGCGCGGCCTTGTTCAGGTTGATGCCGGCGTACAGCTGCACGACGACGCCCGGAATGCCCTGCTCGCCCGCGTCCTGCACGCCGTCGGCGTCGAGGTCGAAGAAGACAAAGTCGCCGATGCGCACCGACGACGGCGGCTGGAGGCCAAAGTCGAGCGTGAGGTCGCCGCCGCTGTTGCGGTAGCGCGACGGCACCGTGGTGATCGTCGCCGTGTTGCCGGCGGCGTCGGCGTCCGAGTCGGTCGCGTCGTTGCCGCCCTGATTGCTCGGCGACGGCAGCAGCTGGCCGTTGACGGGCGTCGTGATCTGCAGGCGGTACACGGTGTCGGAGCGCAGCTTCGGGCCGGTGGGCGGGCACGACGACACCAGGTACGACGTCGACGTGCTCGTCACCGTCATCAGCACCGTGTTGTCGGGCGCGGCCGCCAGCACGCTCACCACGACGCCGGCGATGTTCATCGTCTCCGACGCGTCCTGCACGCCGTTACGGTTCGTGTCGAGCCAGATGCGGTCGCCGAGCGTGAAGCACGGCGAGAAGCCAAAGTCGACCGTCAGGTCCGACTGACCGAGCGCGCCCGGCGCGGCGCGCGTGTGCTCGACGCGCGCATTGTCGCCGGTCTCGACGCCGTCCGAGTCGGTCGACTCGGTGCCGCCGCCCGTCGTCACGTCGTTCAACGTCACCTGGAAGTTGGCCGGAATGTTGTTGCCGCTCAGCGCGATCGACACGCGGTACGTCGCGCCGGGCACCAGCGCCGGCGTGTTGCGCGTGGTGAAGAAGTAGTTGCCGTTCGAGTCGGTCGTCTGCTGGCCAATCATCGCGTTGGACGAGTCGAACAGGCGCACGACCACGTTCGCAATGCCGGGCTCGCCGGCGTCCTGCACGCCGTTGCCGTTGTTGTCGCGCCACACGAGGTCGCCGATGCGCAGCGGCGCGAAGCCAAAGTCGCGCGTCAGATCGTTCGAGCCGCCGGCGGGCGTCGTCGGCAGCACGCGCGCACGCGAGTGGCCGGCCAGCACGTTCGTCAGGCCGTCCGAGTCGGTGGCGTCGTTGCCGCCCTGGTCGGCGGGCGACGGCGCGAGGCCGCTGAGCTCGTTGGGCAGCGGCGACGTGACGATGTCGATCGTCCAGCCGGCCTCCGAGTTGACAAACGGCGTCGCGCCCTTGTTCGAGAACGAGTAGTCGCCGCCAGTGCCGGTCGTCGTCTGTGCGCGCACATTGCCCACTGGGTCGAGCAGGCTGACGAGCACGCCGCCGATGCCCGGCTCGCCGCTGTCCTGGATGCCGTCGCCGTCCAGATCGAGCCAGACAAAGTTGCCGAGCAGCGAGTCGGCGAGCGGCGGCTGGAAGCCAAAGTCGAACGAGTCGATGAACGAGCCGTCGACGCCCGTCGACGCCGGCGTGATGGTCGCGATCGAGTTGCTCAGCGACGCGTCCGAGTCGAGCAGGTCGCCGGCGGCCGGCGCGTCCTGCGTGGTCAGAATGCGCGAGCCGACGAGCGCCGCGTTGTTGCCCTGGTTCGTCACGATGCGGATCGAGTAGGCGGTGCTCGGCAGAATCGCCAGCGTGGTGAGCGACGAGAACTCGTAGATGCCGCCGTTGGCGGTCAGCGTCGTCGCAAGCACCGTCGTGCCGCTCAGCAGATCGACCTGCACGCCGTTGATGCCGGCCTCACCAGCGTCCTGCACGCCGTCGCGATCGTCGTCGCTCCAGACAAAGTTGCCGAGGCGCACGCGCGGGCGCACGTTGACCGTCACCGGCTCGCAGTCCTCGTACTCGCGCTCGCCAATGATCGTGTCCGTTGGCGGGCCGTTGTCCGGATTCGTCTCCCAGCGCAGGCACGCCGGGAACGGCGTCGGCGTCGGTGGCGGCGGCGACGGCGGCGGCGTGGGCGACGGCGGGCACTCGAGGCGCACGTCGTAGCAGTACGACACCGACTCGCCGACCTGCAGCACGTTGTTGCAGTGCACGGTTGGCGGGCTCGTGCCGACGGCGGTGCGCAGCACGCAGCCGGCGGGCGTCGGCGCCGTCACGGTCGGCGTGCCGGTGAACACGGCGCACTGGAACGGCATCGTGCTCCAGTCGAAGCGAATGTCGGGATCGTGCGCGCACACGCGCTGCACGGTCGACGTCGCGCACAGGCGCAGCTGCTCGCCCTCGCGGAACGTCGTCGCCGTCGTGCCCTGCACCGTGTGCGTGAGCGGCATCAGCGGCTCGCGCACCTGAATGCGCACCGCGGTGCCGACGAGCGGGAACGTGGCAATCAGCGACGTCCACGACGGCGGCTGCGTCACCGGCGAATCGGTGCCGCCCGGATTCATGTGCTGGAAGAGAATCACCGGCGTGAAGTCAAACGTGGCGCCCTCGACGTTCGCGGTGACGTTGGCCAGGCGCAGCGTGATGCGCGCCGTCAGGTCGTCCTGCGCGTCCTTGGCGTTGAACGACGTGCCACCGCACGTCTTGTCCCACGGGTTGGTCACGTTGCCAAAGTCGAGCACGATGTAGTTGAACGTCTGGCTCGCCACCGTGATGGCGCGGAAGCCGGCAGGCGTGCCCGGCGTGACGAACGTCATGCCGCAGCCCGACGCCGACGCCGTCGACACCAGCACCACGCGCGACGTGTCGAAGCTGGTCGGCGCGCGAAAACCGAGCAGCGTGCCGTACGTCGTGCCCTCGGAGAGGCGCGCAGTGACCGACAGCTCAAACGTCTCGCCGATCTGCACGTCGTTGACGGTGGTGCCCGACACGCTCGTCGAGCCCGTGCACGGATCGCTCGACTGCGAGACCACGATGGCTGGCGCCAGCGGCGGTAGTAGCAGCGGCGTCTGGTCGACGGCGCTCACGCGCAGACGATTGCCGTTGGGCGAGCAGGCGAACACGTTGGAGACCTTGGACGAGATGCGCGACTGCAGCACCGAGCCGCCGGTGAGAATGCCGGCGGGCGCGATGTTGGTGACGCGCGCCGTGTAGCAGAACGAGAGCGACGACGGACCGACGTCGAGCACAGGGTTCTGCGTGTTGCACGCGATCGCCTCGTAGTCGCCATTGTTCACCGAGCTGTCGTTCTCGAGCAGGAAGAAGTTCTGCTGCTCGAGCAAGCGGCCCGTCTGCGGATCGACCTGCCAGAGGAAGTTGTCGGTGGCGAAGCAGTTGGCGTTGTTCACGCAACGACTCTGGGTGAACGGCGTCGTCGAGAGCACGTTCTCCTGGTCCTCGAGCAGCGCGCAGCGCCCACGGCGACCTTGCCCCACACCGGTGTCGGGGTTTGCGGGATCGCCGCACTGCAGGTTGCCGGCGAGGGCCGTGTTGCACTTGCACCCGTTGGTGCCCAGCGTACAGGTGGTAGACTCCCGCGACACGCAGTAGCGCTCGGGCAGTACGCAGAAGTAGCCAGTGGTGCAAGCGTCGTTCACGCCGCAATTGCCGCCAGGGGAGCCATTGGCGGGTGTTCCGGCAGCGATGTCGGTCGAGTTGTCGGTGAGCGGGGCCAGGCACGGCACCGAATCCTTGCCAGTGCTCATGTGCAAACGACCATCGGGCGAGAACGACATGCCCTCAAAGTCGGGCGTGCCAAACGCACCCTTGAGCTCAACAGTGCCCGGCGCGCCCGCGCGCTTCATCTCGGTGTTGCCGCACGCCGCGGTCGAGCACACTGGCAGGTACTTGTGGGCGTTCGGGGCAAAGGCGCCATCGTAGTAGAACACAGTGATGAGCGAGCCTGGGTCCGAGCCCTGGTTGGCAATCGCAAAGAGCTTGGGCGGCTGGTTGCCGGTGAACGCCATGTCGTCGATGTCGAGAATGATCGGACGCTGGTTCGGCAGCAGAATGCCGCGGCGGTCGCGCGTGAGCTCAAAGTCGTTGATCAGACGCGAGTAGACCTCGACACCGTCGCCGTTGTTCGTGCCGAACGTGTTCTGCGCAATGATCGCAGTGGTGCAACCGCCGGTGGTGGCGCGGCACGTGGCGACGCGGTTCGGGTCAATGCGGAAGAGCACGTCGAGATTGGCGACACGCGCGGCGCCCCACATATCGTACGGCGCATACGGGAACAGCGTAAGACTGTCGACGTCGTTGGTGGTGATCGCGGTGGCGGTGAACGTGGTCGCCGTCTGGCACAGCTCGTCGCACGTGGTGTTGCTGTTGACGTTTCCGCGCGTCCAGTAGCGAACATTGCCGACCGGGCCAATGTTCACATAAAGGTTGTTGAAGCGTCGAGCGCCGCTCTGGACAAAGTCGCTCTGCACCGACGTGACTGGGTTCACGCCCTGCAGGTCGATGAAGCCGAGGGTGGCGCCGTCCATGGCGAACAGAGTAAACGGCGAAGACGTAGCGTTGATTGCCATCGCTTCGACATTGGTCGTGCCGAGATTGCCCATGTTGGTGATCTGGCCCACGTTGGGCTCGCTCAGACGCACGCGGCGCAGCGCATCGTTGGGCACCGGCGTCGCGAAAATGCCGCCTTCCTGCGAAGAGATACCACCATCGGCAATGACGAAGCACACGTCGTTGACGCCGGTGGTCGCCTGCGGACCAGTGAAGATGCCGGTCGGCAGACCGCGGTGCAGGGTGAGCTCCGTCGCGTCGGCGCCGACGATGGGCGGATTGAGCGTAATGGAAATGGTCGAAGGCGCAAACACAAAGTCGGAGCGCTGGTAAATGAGACGAAGATCGTCGTCGATGGAAATATTGAAGGCCGAGGAGAAGCCGTCGTCGGTGCGCGACACATTCACGCAGTAGCGCAGACGGTCACCGGCGTCGACTAAGCACTCAGAGCCCGGCGCCACATCGAGACAAGTGACGTTGTGCTCGACACGAAAAGTCGTGCAAATTTGTGCACTGGCATAGTGCACACCGCACAAGAGCGCGAGAATTGACACAGCGAACCACATGTGTCTTGGCGAATCTCACTTCTCGACGACGGTTTAGCTTTTTTTTTTTGTTTTTTTCTTTGGGCAAGATGACGCGAACGAGTTGACGAGGCGCGACGGAAATATCAAGCAAATGCAACACAGAGGGGAAGATGTATTGCCGTTGGGTGATTATCAGACGCAGAGGGGGGGGGGCACCGTCGTCAACAACTCAGTTT
>JGI24217J29970_1003476_pt1 | contig 19100 bp, 18 predicted proteins | sample EnhBioin_Aerobic_FD_29970 | JGI IMG/M metagenome (IMG submission 29970) | reverse complement strand
CGAGAATGAAGAAGGCAGGGCTCTGCTGGCTCGCTTCGGGGTAAAGGGAGTTTTCGAGACAAGACTCGGGCCGGTGCCGGCGGAGGGCGGCGGCGTGAAGGACCTGGTCGAGTGCTACGAGGGAACGCCGGCGGAGCTTGATTGAAGACTCGCGATGGACACCGGCTCGCCTTGCCGGGCCATCGCGAATGAGGAGGATGTGCCGCCGCGCGGGCGAGTTTCGGCAGCGTCCCCCCACCGCCAGGGGACGCGCGGCAACGTTCTCCTGGTGGATGTAATGGCGAGACCATGACTCGATCTACGGCCGACAGCTGCCCGGCCCCTCGTCGATGATGTCGAGCATCCAGGCATCCAGCGGCGCAGGCCGGGCGGTTGAGCACCGCGTGTTAAACTCGGGGGTCAGAAAACTCGGCGAGAGCCCGCCCAAGAATGCCACCCGCCAGCCAATCTCGCGTTTCCTCGTGGCGCATCTACTTGCGGCTGCTCGGCTATCTGCGGCCGCTGGCCGGCCTCTTCGCGATCAGCCTCGCGGGCTACGTCATCTTCGCCTCGTCGCAGCCGATGATGGCGGGCATTCTCAAGTATTTCGTCGACGGACTCAACGCGACCAGCGGCACGACGCCGCACGCACTTCCTCTGGTCGGCGCGCTGGAACTGATCTACGTCGTGCCGCTGCTGCTCGTCCTGGTTGTCACCTGGCAGGGGATCGGGTCGTTCCTCGGCAACTTCTATCTGGCAAAGGTCTCTCTCGGTCTCATCGACGATCTCAGGCGCGCGCTCTTCGACAGCCTGCTGCGGCTACCGAATGTCTATTTCGACAAGCACAATTCGGGGCACCTCATCTCACGCATCACGTACGACGTGACCATGGTGACGGGTGCGGCAACCGACGCGATCAAGGTGGTCATCCGGGAAGGATTGTCGGTCGTCTTCCTGTTCGGCTATCTGCTCTGGATGAACTGGCGACTCACCCTGGTAATGGTCGCCATCCTGCCGGTCATCGGTCTGATGGTGAGCCACGCCAGCCGCAAGTTTCGCCGACAAAGTCGGAAGATACAGGCAACGATGGGCGACCTGACACATGTCGCGTCGGAGACCATCCAGGGCTACCGGGTGGTACGCAGTTTCGGCGGCGAGGACTATGAATCGGCCCGCTTCCGAGCGGCGAGCGAGGAGAACAAGGCCAAGCAGTTACGCATGGTCAAGACCGCCGCCACGTACACACCGGCGCTGCAGTTCGTCACCTTCACCGCCATGGCGGCTGTGCTCCTGCTGGTACTCATGCTGCGTGGTGACGCGTCGGCCGGCGATCTGGTAGCCTACATCACCGCCGCCGGCATGCTGCCCAAGCCGATTCGTCAGCTCTCCGAAGTCAGCGCGACCATACAGAAAGGGCTGGCGGGGGCCGAGAGCATCTTTGCCCAGCTCGATGAAGCTCCGGAGCCGGATCACGGCAGCGTCGAAAGAGATCGTGTCACCGGCCACCTGGAGGTGAGAGACCTTTCCTTCACCTATCCGGAGCACACCCAGCGCGTCCTCGACCACGTCAGCTTCTCGGTAGAGCCCGGGCAAATGGTCGCGCTTGTCGGGCGCTCGGGGAGCGGCAAGTCGACGCTGACCAGCCTGATCGCCCGTTTCTATCAGCACGACTCAGGCCAAATCCTGATCGACGGGGTTGACGTCAGGGACTACACCTTGCGCAACCTACGCCGCCACATCGCCCTGGTCACCCAACAGGTCGTTCTGTTCAACGACACGGTGGCGAGCAACATTGCCTACGGTGACCTGGCCACGGCACCGCGGGCGGCAATCGAACAGGCGGCCGAGGCAGCATGCGCGCGCGAGTTCATCGACCAGCTGGCGAACGGTTTCGAGACGCTGGTCGGCGAAAACGGCGTGATGCTCTCGGGGGGGCAGCGTCAGCGACTGGCCATTGCCCGGGCGCTGCTCAAGGACGCGCCGATCCTGATTCTCGACGAGGCGACGTCGGCGCTCGACAGCGAATCCGAACGCCACATCCAGGGCGCGCTCGATCATGTCGTGGCCGGGCGGACGACGCTGGTCATCGCCCACCGTCTGTCGACGATCGAAAGGGCCGACCAGATCCTCGTCATGGATCAGGGATGCATCGTCGAACGCGGCAGCCACGCCGAACTTCTGGCCGGCAACGGCCATTACGCCCGACTGCACGCGATGCAGTTCAGCGAGCAGGCAGCCAGCACCACGGACTGAGCGAAGCGCGCGCCGCCAGAAGTGGCGGCAGCGACGGTGCTCCTCAAGCGGCTGGCAAGTGCTGGTCCAGCCAGCGATGCAGCAGCGAACCGGCTGGCCAGTTGCGCAGCAGTCGGGCGCGATCGCGCCGCCAGGCGCGCGCGTGCGCCGCGGCCGATCGATGCTGCACGACGGCATCCAGATCGATCACCATTACCTGGCCAGCATCCCAGAGCAGATTCGTCGCCTTGAGATCACCGTGGCTGATGCGCTGCCGACACATCGACTCGAACAGGGCCAGAATCGCCGTCGCCTCGTCCTCGGGCGGTTCGCGATCGGCGGCCAGATGGCTCAGTAGACTCGGCCCGGCGCAGAACTCGCTGATCAACCAGGCGCGTCGGCGCAGCGGGCCGACGCGCTCCTCGATCAGGGCCAGCGGCTCGGGAGTGGCGATGCCGAGAAAGCGCAGCCGGTGCGCTTCACGCCACGAATGCCAGGCACGACTGGGGCGCCACAGGCGACCGAAGGCGTGACGCAAGTCCTTGAGATTGTAGCGCTTGATGAGCAGAACGCGACCCGCGGCGACCACGCGGGCGACCGTCGTGGTACCACCGTCCTTCAGGCGCGAGCCCGCATCGATGGCGCAATCCGGCGCTGCCAGCAGGGAGGCCAGCGGCTCTGCCTGCGCGCGCACCACGGCGCTGAAACGGGTAGCACTTCGCTCGACGGCGAAGAGCGTGCAGTCACGAATGCTCTTCGCCAGAAAGTCACCCAGACGCCAGGCCCTGACACGCGCGACCTGCTCGGCCAATGCCGGCAAGTCGGGTGGGGACGTCCCCGAGCCAGCGATGTACGCAGGCAGCAGCGCCGCCATCTGCCGATCCCAGACCGGCGGCAACTGCGCAAGCAGAACTGCCAGGTTGGCGCAGGCGCGCGCACGCGGCACAGCTTGCCCATGCGTGAGGACGCGCACCCCGTCGCCGTCGACAAGGAACACGCTGCCGTCATGACGGAGGAAATTGCCCAGGTGCAGATCCTCCTGGACCAGCCCGGCGGCGTGCAGTCTACCGAGCAAGCTCAGGGCGGGAGCCAGGACCGCAAGTGCCTCGCCATCACCAGGCGCTCGCCGAGTCACGCGTGCCCAGCATTCAGCGAGATCTTCTGCACGATCGAGAAAGGCGGTCATCAGCGCGTAGCCACCGCCGGCCATGGCCACGGCAGCAACCAGCGGCGGAGTGGCGACGCCAGCCTCGGCGAGAGCCGCGAGACCGGCACATTCCTGCCGCCAGTGCCTTTCGCCGCGCGTCCCGATGAAGAGCTTGGCCAACACCCGGCAACCGTCCAGCTGCGCCTCGCCGACAATTCGCTTTTCTGGCAAGACGCGCAATAGACGCAGCATGCTGAGTTCGCGACCATCGACCAGGAAGACGCGAAAAGGCAGCGCCGGATGGCGGCCGGCCGTACGCAATTCCGCGGCAGAGGTCAGCTTGGGGGAGGTCATCGTCCGCCGCCCAGGGGACCGTCATCCAAGGCGTGCGCAGTGCACCACCGACACCTCACGTCATCTCGCCTTGCGCAACCTTGCGAACGAAGCGCGCCTGCAACTGCCGCGCCTCGTTCGCCAGATGAGCCAGCAAGGCTGCCTCCTCAGTTACGACCCGCCGCAGCGGATAGCCAAAATAGGCAACCAGGAAGCGCAGCAGGTCACGCCGCGTCAGGCCGATGTCAAGCGCCGAGAAATGGAGGGCGGCCAGATCCTTGTCGCGCCAGCGCCGGGGTGTCGTCGGCCGGACCTGGGCACGATGGAGGTCGATCAGCGACAGTTTGAGCCGATCCTCTGTTGGTGGCGGATCAAGATGGACGAGAAAATGACAGATGTAGAAGTCACGATGGTTGACACCCGCCGCGTGCATGGTTCTTGCCGTCCACGCGACGCGGGCGATCAGCGCACGTTTCAGCAGGATCGGAGGAGGATGGGTCGCCCAGTCGCTGCAGTAATCCTCCAGACTGACGGTCGGCGCCAGTTCTTCGGTCACGATGAATGAACGCTGGCGCGCTGGGTTGGCGCCTTGCTGGCCGAAGGCAACCGTGCGCATGGTGTCGACGCCGACGTCGGTCAAGCGACGGATGGCCCGCCACTCGTCCTGCGCACCGAGTACCGGCAGGCGCAGCGAGACGAGATTCTTGACGATCTCGGCCCAGCCAATGCCGCGATGGATCTTCACGAAGTAAGCGCGCCCCGCCACTTCGGTACGCAGCGTCCGGCGCCCCTCCAACTCGCGAAACACCTCGCCAGCGAGCGCTTCGACAGCGGCGAAGGGATCCTTCCCCGACCACAGCGAGCGAAACGGCTCGTCGAGAAATACAGTGTCCCCGCTCACCGCCGATGCCTCAGAATCACGTCAGCCGCATGTTCGGCGTTGTCGTAGATGTCCGCGTGCTCAGCGTAAGCGAGACCGTTGGCCCGCCAGCGGTCGCGTGCCGGCTCGTCACTGAGCATCTGCACGAGCGACTGGTCGAGACGTGACTGCTCAAAAGGTTCGGGAAGGACGATACCGGCATCTGCCTCGGCGACGTAGTGCGCATACCCGCAGACGGCCGTGGCAAGCACCGGCAAGCCAGCGACCACAGCTTCGAGCAGCACCGTCCCGGTGTTCTCGTTGTAGGCCGGATGCACCAACAGATCCGCGCCGAGCAGAAAACGCAGGATGTCGCTGCGCCCGCGGAGAATCTGGACGCGGTCAGCAAGCCCGAGAGATCTTGCCTGAGCAAGGAACGCCTTGGGATCGTCGTCACCGATGGCAATCAGCCGGCAACGACTGCCGAGAGCCTTGGGCAACGCCGACAGCGCCTTCAGGCTGCGGTCGAGCCCCTTGGTCTTGAAGCCCGAACCGATCTGCAGCAGGAGCAGGTCGTCACGCGTCAGCGCAAACTCGCTACGAAAGGTCGCCCGGATCTCGGCGGCATCGGCAGGTGCCCGCCGGTCGCGCGCAATTCCCGGCGGCAGCAAGTGCAGGCGCTCGTCGGGAGTGCCATAGTACTTCTGAAACAACGGTTTTTGCAGTGGCGAGAGCATCAGGATCTCGGTGCCGCTGTCGCGCGCGAAGACCGCACGCTCGTAGGCCGCGAAATGACGGTAGCGCGCGGACAATCGGTAGAGCGGATGGCGCAGGGTGCGCGCCTTGTCTTCGAAGCAGGGATCGGCGGCAAAGTAAACGTCAAGCTCGGGCATCTTGTTGAAACCGACGACTCGGTCGACAGGGCGCCTGGCCAGGTCATCCCGGATCCAGCCGCTGAACCGCGCATAGCGGCGTTGATTGGTCAGCGCCCTGACCGGCACCAACTGAACATCGAAGCCTGCCGGGACATCGCCGCGCCATTCCAGCGCGTAGACGCGAATGGCGTGACCACGTGCCTGGCAGGCCAGCGCGATGCGCAGAAAATCGCGCTGCAGGCCACCAAACGGAAAATACTTGTACAGACAGAAGGCTACCTGCATCAGGCCGGTCCCGCGGCAAGGGCCGGTGACGCGCAGCGCTTTCCCGGCACCCTCATGCCCGCCCGACCTCGACCGGCGGCAGCGGTTCGCTGCCGCGGCGTCGCTTGTAGCGGTTGTAGCCCCACAAGTACTGAGTCGGGCACTGGCGAATGAGATGCTCGATCTCGTGGTTGATCTGTTGCGCCCGCTGCTCGATCGTGCCGCTGATCGGTTGCGTCGGCGGCTGCAGGCGAAAATGGTAACCGGCACCGGCGGGCAAACGTTCCGCCCAGACCATGATCACGCTCGCACCACTCTCGACCAGTCGAGCGGCGAGAGTCATGGTGTAGGCCGGCCGGCCGAAGAAGTCCAGCCAGCGACCCTCGCCGGCCCTCGGCGCCTGGTCGGGCAACATCCCCACGGCCTCGCCACGCCTGAGCGCCTTGAGCAGGGTGCGCACACCCGACAGGTCGGCGGCCGCCAGATGCAGCTGCTCGCGTGCCCGCCCGGCCTCGATCATCGCCTGCAGCCAGGCACGCTTCGGCGGCCGATAAAGCACCGTAATCGGCGCCTGCGTAGAAAGGTACTGTGCGGTGACCTCGAAACAGCCGAGGTGGGGTGTCAGATAGAGGATCCCCTTACCCCGACGCGAGGCCGCTTCGACGAGTTCCCAGCCGGACACCTTGACGACGCGAGACGCGGTCTCGGCAAGCGGCCGCAGCCAGATGCGCGGCAGTTCGAGCATGCCCTTGCCGGTTTCGCCGATGGCTGCCGTGCGAATCCGCGCAGCCTCGGCCTCGCCGAGGGCGAGCACCATGTTCTCGCGCATATGCCGCCGATAGGTGGGCGAGAAGAGCCATGTCAGCCAGCCGAGCAGCACGCCGAGCGCGTGCAGCCAGGACAACGGCAGGAAGCTGAGAAGACGAGACAGAGTGATCACAAGGCTGGTACACGTTAGGGTGACGGCAGGAAGGTTTGACCAGCCGCCACGAGAAAAACTATAATTATCCCTCCGCCGAGTTAATCAGGACAACTTGCAGGGCGGGGTAGCCGCAAATGCGGCGGAAAAATACTGCTAAAGCGTCGTCTGCTCGAACCCCGGAGCCGGCAACGCCGCCTTATCGGGGTTTTTTTTTGGAGCAGACCCAGCGTGAGCAAAGAGTACCTTTTCACTTCGGAATCCGTTTCCGAAGGCCATCCGGACAAAGTCGCCGACCAGATTTCCGACGCCATTCTCGACGCGATCCTTGCCGACGACCCCCCGGCCCGGGTGGCCTGCGAGACTCTCGTGTCCACCGGTCTGGTCGTCATCTCGGGCGAGATAACGACCAAAGCGCACATCAACTATCGCGAAATCGCCCAGGACGCCGTTCGCCGCATCGGCTACAACAACTCCGAAATCGGCTTTGACTACAAAAGCTGCGCCATTCTGACAGCAATCAACCGCCAGTCACCGGATATTGCGCAGGGCGTCAACGAGGGCCAGGGCCTCGACCTCGACCAGGGTGCCGGCGACCAGGGGCTGATGTTCGGCTACGCCTGCAACGAGACGGCATCGTTGATGCCCCTGCCGATCCATTACGCGCACCGCGTCATGCAGCGACAGGCCGAGGTCCGCCGTGACGGCCGACTGCCGTGGCTGCGCCCGGACGCCAAGAGCCAGCTGACCGTCAGATACGTGGACAACAAGCCGGTTTCGATCGACACCATCGTCGTTTCCACGCAGCACGATCCGGACGTATCACACGCACAGATCGCCGAAGCGGTGATCGAGGAGATCATCAAGCCGGTTCTGCCGAAGGAACTGATGACCACCAGTACGCGCTATCTGGTGAATCCCACTGGACGCTTCGTCGTCGGTGGCCCGCACGGCGACTGTGGTCTGACCGGCCGCAAGATCATCGTCGACACCTACGGCGGCGCCGCCCGGCACGGTGGTGGCGCCTTCTCGGGCAAGGACCCGTCGAAGGTCGACCGCTCGGCCGCCTACGCGGCGCGCTACGTCGCCAAGAATATCGTCGCCGCCGGGCTCGCCGACCGCTGCGAGGTCCAGGTCGCCTACGCGATCGGCGTCGCCCGGCCGGTATCGTTGATGGTGAACACCTTTGGCACCGGCAAGGTCAGCGACGAGGTCATCGTCCAGCTGATCGGCAAGCACTTCGACCTGCGTCCCAAAGGCATCATCCAGTCGCTCAATCTGTTGCGCCCGATCTACCGCAAGACGGCCGCCTACGGTCACTTCGGCCGCGACGAACCGGAATTCACCTGGGAGGCGATCGACAAGGCAGCGACATTGCGAGAAGAGGCGGGGCTGTAGCTGCTCCGAACATTCAGACGGGGGCCGAACAGGCCCCCTTTTCGTTTGCCCGCCGGTGCCGCGGGTGTAGACTGCAGCTATTGCCACCCTGGTGCGTCAGCCACGATACTGCCATGCTCAAGCGAATCAGCGTTCAACAACGCACCGTCGGCATGTACCTCAAGGAGTTCTGTGGTTCCTGGATGGAGCACCCGTTCTGGCGCTCATCCTTCGTCATCACCGACCCCAAGGACATCGAAGCCGTTCGCGCAAGCAGCATCCGGGACGTCTGGATCGACTGCAGCAAGGGACTCGACGTGCCAGCGGGCGAGACGGTGGTATCGGTCGCCGAATCGGACGCCCAGGTCGAGGCCGAGCTCGCCGTCGCCGCCAGTCGGGTTCGGCAAATCGAGCGTGTCCCCAGTTCAGTCGAACTCGCCCGTGCAGCAAAGATCGTCGCCAAATCCCGGCAGGCGGTCACCTCGATGTTCGAGGAAGCGCGCATGGGCAACGCGGTCGATACTGCCGGGGCGCAACGCCTGGTGGAAGAGATCTCCGACTCGGTCAGCCGCAACCCCGGCGCCCTGATCAGCCTCGCCCGCCTGAAGACTGCCGACGACTACACCTACATGCATTCGGTCGCCGTATGCGCGCTGATGGTCGCGCTTGCCAGGCAGCTTGGCCTCGACGAAGCTGAGACACGTTCCGCCGGAATTGCCGGCCTGTTGCACGACCTCGGCAAGGCAGCCATGCCGATCGAAGTGCTCAACAAGCCCGGCAAGCTGACCGACGCCGAGTTCACGATCATCAAGTCGCATCCGGAAGAAGGACATCGGATGCTGCTTGCCGGGAGCGGCGCCGACGCCATCGCCCTAGATGTGGTCCTGCACCACCACGAGAAGACCGATGGTTCCGGCTACCCGAAGCGGCTCAAGGATCAGGAGATCAGCATCTTCGCCAAGATGGGCGCCGTCTGTGACGTTTACGACGCGATCACCTCGAACCGCCCGTACAAGGCGGGCTGGGATCCGGCCGAGTCCCTGCGCAAGATGGCCGAGTGGAGCACGGGGCATTTCGACCCGGCAGTGTTCCAGGCTTTCGTCAAGAGCGTCGGCATCTATCCGATCGGCTCGCTGGTGCTGCTCAGCTGTGGTCGACTGGGGGTGGTCATCGAGCAGGGCGAGAAGTCGCTTCTCCAGCCACGGGTCAAGATCTTCTTCTCGACGCGAGGCAACGCGCGCGTGCGGCCGGAAATCGTCGACCTTGCGCGCGGTCAATTCAAGATCGTCAGCCGCGAGGACCCGGCCAAGTGGAACTTTCCCGATCTCAACGAGATCTGGTCGGGTCTGCCAAGTCGGCCGTCCTGAGGCGCGCCGCAGCCGGAGCGCTGGCTCTTGGTAGCGGCGCCTACGCCTCACCGATCACCAGACGGAGAGGGGCATCGCTCTCCAGGCGGTATTCGGGGATGACCAGATTGGCGAGCGCCGGACCCGCGCGGAAGACCCGCCCCGCCAGGTCGAACCTCGACGTGTGGCACGGGCAGAGAAACTCGCCGTGGGCGCCACGGCCCTGGCTGAGTTGCGGCAGACAGCCCTGATGCGTGCATTGTCCGATGGCGACAAAGACCTCCGGACGCAGTGAGCGATGTCGGTTGCGGCAACCCACCGGCTGGATCGACTGTGCCGAATCGGGGTCGATCAAATCGACTTCGCGGTCTGCCAGCGCGGCAAGTTCCGCGGCACTTCGCCGCAGGATCCAGACGGTGCGACCATTCCAGTCGACCGTGCGCAGCCGGCCGGCCGGCAGATCGCCAAGATCGACTGGCGTCGCATTGCCGGCTGGCGGCCGCGACCGATCCGCCAGATACTTCGTCACGCCAACCCCTGTCCCGAGCGCGCAGAACGCGGCCAGGAGATGCAGACGCCGGCGTCCCGGCGCGACGCCACCTTCCTGACTCATTCGTGGCGGCTCGACCGGCGGCTTCGGAAAGTGGCGGCCTGGGCGCGTGCGGCAATGCCGGCAGAGGCTAGCCCCCAGTCTTCAAGTGCCCGCGCGCACGCGATCATCGCAGGAGTTCCCGGGCATCGTCACGCCAGCGAGCCAGCGCGGCGTAATACCCTTCCCAGACACAGCCATTGCAGCCGCGGCCGCAACAAACGGTCGGCACAGGCGGCGGCGGGCGATGGCAGAGCCTGCGTTGACTGAGCAGGGCTTCGGTTTCACGCACAAGGGTCTGTGCATCGGCAAGGCTGTTCATCGATAGACGGGCGGATCGAAGTGCGGGGAGGCCGGGTTTCCCCGATAATGCGAGAAAACGTCCCGTGAGTCCACATGCCCGCCCGATCGCCGCTCGTCGTCTTCGCTTCCGCCATGCGCTGCCGGGGCTGGAATGCCCCCAACCTCTACCTCGCCGTGGTGCTGATTACTGGCGCCGGGTTCACTTCGGCCGCCGACGCTTCGTCGTGGTTCGACCGGCAGGGGCCGACGCCTGCCGCGCATCAGGCTTTCGAGTTGCTGGCGTCGGCGGCGGCCGACGGACTGGAGCCCAGCGACTACGGCGTGGAGGCCCTGCGGGCCAGCCTTGCCGGTCCCGGCGACGGTCCGGAAATGACGGCAGAGGGCGCAGCCAGCTTGCATGCCATGCTGCATACGGCATTGCGACGCTATGTCTCTGACCTGCGCTACGGACGCGTCGACCCGCAGCAGTTGGGCGCCAGATACAGCCCCATTGGCAGCGCGCCTGCGCCGGATGCCCTGCTGCACTCGGCCATGGCCGACGACCAGATGCCGGACCTGGCACGCCGTGCCGCACCGCGCTCAGCCGATTATGAGCGTTTGCGTCAGGCGCTTGCCGCTTACCGTGCAGTGGCTGGCCACCCGGCCTGGCAGCAGGAACTGCCGCCGCTGCCGTCCGGCAAGCTGGCTCCGGGCCAGGCCTACAGCGGGGTTTCGCGACTGACCGCGCGACTGATCGTGCTTGCCGACCTCCCAGTCGGAACGCTGCCCCCGCCACGCTACGAGGGAAGCCTCGTCGACGGCATCAAGTCGTTTCAGGAGCGCCACGGCCTGACGCCGGATGGGGTGATCGGCAAGGAAACCTTCGAGCAACTCAAAGTGTCCCCGGGAGCGCGCGTCGGCCAACTGGAACTGGCGCTCGAACGGCTGCGCTGGACGCCGCTGCAGCGTCAGGGCCGCGTCATCGTGGTCAACGTTCCCGAGTTCATGCTGCACACCTATCAGATGAACGACAAGGGAAGCGACCCGGGACCAGTGATGCGGGTGATCGTCGGCAACGCGCGCAAGACCCGCACCCCGCTCTTCGATGCCGAAATGCGCTTCGTCGAATTCAGTCCGTACTGGAACGTTCCCCCTTCGATCAGCCGCGGCGAAACCCTGCCCAGGCTGCGCAGCGATCCCGGCTATTTCGAGCGACAGGGCTTTGAACTGGTCACCAGTGACGGCCGGGTTCTCGGCAGCTTGCCCGAGGGTGGCCTCGATGCTCTCGCACAGGGCCGGATGCGGATCCGCCAGAAACCGGGTGCCAGAAACGCCCTTGGCGACATCAAGTTCGTCTTTCCCAATACCGACAACATCTACCTCCATCACACCCCGACCGCGCAGTTGTTCAAGCGCGACCGGCGCGACTTCAGTCATGGCTGTATCCGTGTCGAGGCACCGGCAGATCTGGCGGAATTCGTTCTCGCGGGAGAACCGGAGTGGACGCGGCAACGCATCGTCCAGGCAATGAAACGCGGCAAGTCGGCAACCCTCCGCCTGAAAGAGGAGATTCCGGTGGTCATCGCTTACCGCACCGCCACCGTCAGGGACGGTCGTGTCCATTTTTTCCCGGACATCTATGGGCTTGACCGGGCTCTCCGCGACGCCCTCCAGCAGCGCTCGGCGACGCTCCGCGGGAAACCTTTCAATACACTTTCAAATGATCTAAAATCAGTTCATTAGAAGCCGTACCAGACAGTCATGTTGAAGTCCAACAAGCACCCTCGGCGGATCTTCCTCGGTCACGCGACCCGGCTGGTCATTGCCGGGGCGATCACACCCTTGACCAGACCAGCGCTGGCCGCCCTGCCGCAGGCACGCCGCCTCGAATTCGATCACACACATACCGGCGAACGCCTTTCCGTCGTGTTCGCCGTCGGCGACCGGTACGTGGACGACGGGTTGAGAAAGCTCAACCATTTCCTGCGCGACCATTATTCCGGGGAAGTCGGCTCGATCGACCCACAACTTTTCGATCTCCTTTTCGAGACCCGGCGCGAACTTGGTTGCACGCAGCCTTTCGAGGTCATCTCCGGCTATCGCTGCGCCGCCACCAACACCCGCCTGCGCAACTCCGGCGGCGGCGGGGTTGCCCGGCAGAGCCTGCACATGGAAGGACGGGCGATCGACCTCCGCATCGATGGCGTGCCGCTGGCCGATGTCCGCGATGCGGCAATGTCGCTCCAGGCCGGAGGAGTCGGTTTCTACCCGCGCAGCAAGTTCGTCCATCTCGACACCGGCAAGTTGCGTTACTGGTAGTCGGCGGTCACCGTTTACCGGTAGCGGGGTACGAAGGATCGAGCGGGATTGCCGGTGTAGAAGCGAACCGGCAGCGAAACCCTGGTGAAGCCTTCGCCGCTGCCCAGCCGTTTCTGGACGACAGAGTGTAGGCCCCGCCGCTGTGCTCGAACGTCACCAGGAAAGGGTAGGCCGATGCGGCCGCGACGCACGCGGACAGCGAGCCCTGGACACTGAGGCCGCACAGCAGGCGGCAGGCCGCCGACGTCATGAGGCCCTGCCGGGAAGCTGCACCGGCGCGCTCAGGAACAGGGGCAACGCGGCATCAGCCCGTACCTGATCCCCCAGCATCGCCTCGACGGTCGGCGAGCGTACGGCGCAGGCTGGCCCGCAATCTTCTCAGTAGCCCCAATAGCCGACTGCCGGCGCGGCGTACACCGGTTGCGCCGGCACGGTATAGACCGGACGCGCGGGCACCACGTAAACGGGCCGCGGTGGCTCCACGTAGACCGGCTGTGGTGGCGCCACATAGACCGGGCGCGGCGCGTAGTATGCCGAAGCCGCGACGCTGGCGGCTATGCCGGTAAGCGCCACGATGGCCGCCGGAGCAACCCAGCGCTCAGCGCGGTAGTCGTTCCGGTAGCGCCCCTCATGATGATGCCTATGCCGCGGTGGTTCGTAATACCCGTCGCGGTAACCACCGTCATACCGGTGGTCGGCGAAAGCGGGGGCGGAAGCGCCCAGCGCGAGAAAGAGCGCGAGGCAGAGAGAGGTGATTGGCGTTTTCATGAGCCAAGTAACGCCGCAGGCCGTCGTCGGATGACAGCGGCGCCCAACGCCAATCAGGTCATTGCGAATGTCTGGCGGCGCACCGTCGGCAAGGCATCTGACACACTAGCTCTTCTCCCGGTTGGTAGTGCGCGAAGCGTGTAGGTTTTCGATGAAGCTGGTGGCCAGAGCGATTTCCCTCAGGAAACAGGCCAGTCCGGCAATCAGGCTGGCCATTGCCGCCACGAAGAGGACGGCAATGGTACTCGAGAGATCTATCCGCAGTTCGGCGCCAACGAACAGGGCGACGACGACCAGGCAGACGAGCAGGTCGCAGACCGTGCACAGGATGATCGCCCAGTGAATGAGTTTCGCCCGCCGCGACAGGGAGATCTTGGTTGCCAGATCGCCGGCACTTTCCACCTCGGTCGATCCCGCAGGCAAGGCCTTGTCGAGAACGTGGAATCGGTCGATCACGCGTCCCAGGCGATTGGTCAGAACGGCCAGGAGCGCACCGACGCCGGCCAGCAGGAAGACCGGCGCGACCGCAAGTTGTATCACCTGTGCTACCGAAGACACCTGATGGTGAGCCTCGACCATGAACTCGCTCCGTGGATGCTGCGTTCACGAGTCTACAGGAAATACGGGCGCCGTCTTGCCGATTGGCGCCGGTTCACGACAGCCGAAGGTAGTGGTGGCCGCCCCCTGGGGCCATCAGCGCAGGTCGGAACGTCCGCCAGGCGCTACTGCTCCCGCACTCACTGGCGATGGTCGCAACTGCCTGCTGCCGGCAGGTTGACCAGCACGATGCCGGTCGCCACGCAGATGGCGGCGACGATGAAGCTTGTCGTCAGCCGCTCGCCGAGGAACAACACGCCGAAGGCGACGCCGAAAAGCGGCGTCAGGAACGAGAACACCATCAGTCGGCCGGTGAGGTGACGGGTGAGCAGCCAGAACCAGGTGAGGTAACTGGCAAAGGCGACGATGACGCCCTGATAGGCCAGCGCCAGCACCACGGGCAAGGTGAGTGCGCCGATCGTTGCCTCGCCGACCAAGGGGGCGATCGGCAGCAGGAGAGCGGTCGACGTGGCGAGTTGATAGAACAGGACACGGGTGGCGCTGATGCTCGCCAGCTTGCTCGCCCGGATCAGAACCGTCGTCGCCGCCCAACCGACTGCGGCCAGCACTCCCAGCACATCGCCGATCCAGGCGTTCGGACGAGCACCGCCCTTGCCGGCAAATGCCAGGACGATGCCGGCGAAGGCGAGCGAGATGCCGCCGAGCGTCGCCAGCGCAGTTGTTCGCCCGGCACGCACCAGTGCAGCCCGAGCACGGTCAGGCACGGAGCGGTATAGAGAAAGACGATCATGCGCGAAGCCGTCGTGTAGGCGAGCCCAAGGTAGATGAAGAGGAACTCGATCGCGAACAGCAGCCCCGCGAGGAGACCCATGCGCAAGGTGCCGTCGCGCTGCCAGAATGCCAGGCCACGCCAGCGCGCCCAGAGCGTCAGGAGCAGCAGGGCGATAGCCGAGCGCAACCCCGACTGGAGCACCGGGCTGATGCCTTCGCTGGCGATCTTGATGCTGACCTGCTGGTAGCCCCAGGTCGCGCAGAGCAGGATCATCAAGGCAAAGGCGGAGAGACCGGGAGGCGTTCGCTGTTCCATCGGCTTGCGTCAGGTGTGCCGCGATTCAGCGGGATGCGTTCGGCGTCCGACGCGGGAGCGCGCTGCGGTCACGGCGCAGCAGGGTCGGGGTGACCGGAAGGCGTCATGGCGAAACATCGCCTCGACCGCTGGCTGGCGCGCGGCTCGCCTCCTCCGCAGGAAGCAGGCGCACGGCGGATTTCTGCAACTGCAGCAGGATACTGGCGCCGGGGATGATCCCTCGCCGCTGCGCCACCGAAGCGCCAATGGCGAAGGACAGCGTCGCGTCGCGGCGACCGGCGACGCGCGCGCTCACCGTCGCGTGGCCGCGCCAGGCGAGTCTTTCGCTGACGCATGCAGCGACCGTATTCTCACGATCGCTCTGGTGCTCGCGGACGAGGACGACAGCCGCCTCGGGGACCATCCAGGAGACCGTGTCACCGACCGCAAAACCCGCGTGATACGGCGCCAGCAGCGGCTGGCCCAGCCAGTCGATGACGGTCGTCGCGGTCTCCGGCGATTGCTCGAGCACCTTGCCGGCAAACAGGTTCGGCTGGTCGGTCAGGCGTGCCACCAGTGCGCTTGCCGGTCGCGCCAGCATCTCGTCCGGTGCCGCCGTCTGGAGCGTGCGGCCGTGGTGCAGGACAGTCATCCGGTCGGCCAGCAGACTCGCCTCTTCGAGGTCGTGGGTCACGAGAACGATCGGGATCGGCAACGAGCGCCGCAAGTGGATGAGCTGGCGCAGCAACTTGCGGCGGGTGACCTGATCGACGGCCGAAAACGGCTCGTCCAGCAGCAGCACCTGCGGATCGCGCGCCAAGGCGCGGGCGATCGCCACGCGCTGCTGCTGGCCGCCCGACAATTCGGCCGGGCGGCGTGCCTCGAGACCTTCGAGATTGGCGCGCGCCAGCCACTCGCGTGCCTTTGCCGATCGCTCGCCCGGCGCCAGATGCTGCAGCGCCAGCGTCACGTTGGCGAGTGCCGTCAGATGCGGAAACAGCGCGTAGTGTTGAAAGACGAAGCCGACGCGGCGCCCTTGCGGCGTCACATCGATGCCGCGCGCGGCGTCGAACCAGGTGGCGTCGCCGCAGCGCACGTAGCCACCCGCGGGTCGGTGCAGCCCGGCGAGGCAACGCAGGATGGTCGACTTGCCACTGCCCGACGGCCCCACCAGCGCCAGCAGTTCGCCCCGCTCGCAGGCGATGTCGGCGGCCAGCGGGATCGGAGCCGACTGCTCGAGGCGGGCGAGCAGGCTCATCGGCGGCCCAGCGAACGTCCCAGCCGGCTGACCAGAGCAACGGCGATGAACGAGAGTGCCAGGAGCAGCGCCGACATGGCGGCGGCGGCCGAATCGTTGAATGCCTGCGCCTGGTCGTAGATGGCGATGGCGATGGTCCTCGTCTCGCCCGGCAGACTGCCGCCGACCATCAGCACGACGCCGAACTCGCCGAGCGTGTGGGCGAAGGTAAGCGCCAATGCGGCCGCGATCCCCGGCCAGGCGAGCGGCAGTTCGACGCGCAGAAAGGTCTGCCAGCGCGATAGCCCGGAAACCCACGCCGCTTCGCGCACTTCGCGCGGAATCGCAGCGAAGGCCCGCTGCATCGGTTGCACGGCGAAGGGCAGATTGAAGATCAGAGACGCAGCGAGCAGACCGTCGAAGGTAAACACCAGGGCCCGTCCGGTCAGCGCATGATAGATCTGGCCCAGCGACGAAGCATTGCCAAAACCGAGCAGCAGGTAATAGCCGAGAACCGTCGGCGGCAGGACCAGTGGCAGCAGGATCGCCGCCTCCAGCGCCCCCTGGCCGCGAAATCGCGACCACGCCAGCAGACGTGCCAGACAGATGCCCAGCGGCAGCAGCAACAGCACGGTGGCGGCAGCGAGTTGCAGCGACAGCGAAAGGGCTTGCCAGTCCATCAGCGACCGATCACCTGGTCGGCAGCGAGAAGCCGTAGCGTTCGAAGACGGCGCGCGCCGCCGGTTGTTGCAGGTAGTCGTAGAAGCGCTCGGCGCCTTCGCTGGCGTGGCGCGTCAAGGCCATCCGCTGGCGCAGCGGCGGGTGCCAACTCTCGGGAATCAGCGCCGCCAAGCCGCGCTTGGCCAGTTCCGGCGAGCGGACCAGCGACCAGGCGACGATGCCACCTTGCGCCGAGCCGCTGAGCGCGAAACGGGCCGCCTGCGCCACGTTGTCGCCGAGGACCAGCCGCCCCTGCAGCGGCTGCCACAGGCCGGCGCGCTCGAGCGCAGCGCGCGCGGCACGTCCGTAGGGAGCGTGCTCGGGGTTGGCGATCGCCAGGCGTTGCAGACGGCCGTCGGCAAGCGCGGCGGCCAGGCCTTGCAGTTCGCCATCGACAGGCAACGGCGAGCCGTGCGGTGCCAGCAGCGCGATACGACCGATAGCGTACAGCCGACCCCGGTCGCGCAGAAAACCCTGCGCCGCCAGCCGGAAGATGTCCTCCTCGTCGGCCGCCAGGAACAGGTCGACAGGCGCTCCCTGGGGAATCTGACGCGCGAGGTTGCCGGAAGAACCGAACGAGATGCGAATCCTGTTGCCGGTGTCTCTTTCGTAGGTGGCGGCGATTTCGCCGAGGGCGAAGGTCAGGTCGGCCGCGGCGGCGACCGTCGTCGTGTCGGCGCCGCGCGCACTCGCGACGCAGGCGAGCAGCAAGAGCGACAGCCACCAGCGGCGCATCGCCTCAGGCGACCCGGTTCTGCGGTTCGCCGCGCGCGAAGGCTTCGAGGTTGGCGGTCAGTTGATCGGCGAGAGACTGCATCGCCGGCCGACTCGCCCAAGCGACATGCGGGGTCAGCAGAAAGTTGGGCAGCGCCAGCAGGTCCGGTGCCAACAGGACATTGCCGGCGCCTGGCGGTTCGACGCTCAGCACGTCGAAGCCGGCACCGGCGATCCAGCCCTCCTGCAGCGCCCTCGCCAGAGCGGTCTCGTCGACGAGACCGCCACGCGCGCTGTTGATCAGCAAGGCCGAACGTTTCATCGCGCGCAGTTCAGGCTCGCCGATCAGATGCGTCGTTTCCGCGTTCAGCGGGCAATGCAGCGAGATCGCGTCGGCCACGCGCAAGGCCTCGGCGAACGGCGTATAGCCGGCACGTACCGCGGACGCGCCCTTGCGCTCGCAGCGCAGGACGCGCATGCCGAAGCCCTCGGCCAGGCGAGCAACGCCCCTACCGAGGCTGCCGCTACCGACCAGCGCCAGCGTTGCGCCGTGCAGATCGCGGATCGGGAAATCGAAGAAGCAGAACTGCTCGGACGCTTGCCACTTGCCGGCGGCCACCGCCTGTCGGTAGGCGAGCACATTGCGCGAAAGCGCCAGCAGCAGCGCGAAGACATGCTCGGGAACCGTATGTTCGGCGTAGCCGCGGATGTTCGAGACGACGATGCGCCGGGCTCGGCAGGCTTCGAGGTCGACGTTGTTGGTACCGGTCGCCGCCACCGCGACCATCTGCAACGCTGGCAGCGCGGCGATCAATTCGCCGCCGAGCGTGAGCTTGTTGACGATCGCGATCGTCGCCCCAGCAAGCCGCTCCGCGACCTGGACCTGCAAGCTCTGCGCGTGTTCGACCCAGTGATGGGGAAAATCCGGCCGGCGGACATCGGCGATAATCGACTCACGCTCGAGGTAGACGATGCGGTGCATGACTCAACCCCTGAAAGGCTTGCCGTGGCCGGCTGCGATAGCACGGACGGCGGCGCCGAGCGCCGGGTCGCCGGTAAACAGCAGGACGCTCACCGCGGTCGCCGCACAGAGACCCTCGATGGCCGCCAGATCGCCGTGCAGGACGTTGACGACGCCGGCCGGGAAGCCGCTGCGTGCGGTCAGTTCGGCGAGCGCGAAGGCAGCCGACGGCGCCTTCGGGCTGGGCTTGAGGACCACCGCTGCGCCGGCCAGCAGCGCCGGGCAGGCAGCTTGCAGCAGACCGAGCAAGGGCGCGGCATCGTCGCTGACGACTGCGACGATGCCACCGGCTGCCCCACCGTCAGCACTTGTCGTGCGCAGCAGGGCCACGGCATCGCTCACCTCGGCCGCCGCGGCCTCGCCAGGCTTGCCGGTTTCCTCGGCGATCAAATGGGCAAAGTGCGACGCGTATCCGGCCAGGGCATCGCCGACCAGCGTCAGCAACTGCGCGCGCTCGACCGTCGTTCGTGCCGCCCAGGATGGCAAGGCGCTGCC
>JGI24217J29970_1003100_pt1 | contig 19688 bp, 15 predicted proteins | sample EnhBioin_Aerobic_FD_29970 | JGI IMG/M metagenome (IMG submission 29970) | reverse complement strand
CGCCGAAGACGAACAGATCCAGCGCCAGCATGGCAATGACGAAGGCGATGAAGCCGGCCCACATCGGGCCGGTGGCGAAACTGTCGATGCTGGCGGTCATGCCGGACCTCCCTGTTGGCCGCGGAGCATGGCCATGTCCCGGCCAGCAGCAAGCGTCGCGGCCGTCTGTTGAATCCGCAGCAGAGACTGTGTCTGCATCTGGGTCTGCGTCTGCGTCTGCGTCTGCGTCTGCGTCTGCGTCTGCGTCTGCGTCTGCGTCTGCGTCTGCGTCTGCGTCTGCGTCTGCGTCTTTCTGGCGGGGCCGAGCCGACTCGCGAAGGCGTCGCACAACACGTTGGTGCTCATCGTTCGCCCCTCGTGCAATACGCTTTGGCCGCCTGAGCCGGCGCATGGGGGCTGGCGAAGGAGGAGGCAAAGCCGCTGGCGGTGCCGCCGGTCTTGCCCGACGCCTTGGCAGCCACTTTGACGAGCAGACCGCCGAGCAGTTTGCGACCGATCTCTCATTCCGCCTCGGCGATCAGCGGTTGCTTGCGGGAAAGCGACAGGGCGCTGAACTGGCGACTGCGCGACAGCCGCCGATCGAGCGTGCGTCCGGCTCGTTCCGCCACGCGATCGATGGCGGCGTAGAGATCGGCCTCGGTGTCCTCGATGGCGACTGTCAAGGCGCCCTTGAGTCGTATTTCGATGGCGCAGCGCTTGTCGACGCCACCGCGCGGACCATTGACATCGGAAAGGCGCACGACGATCCGCGATACCCTGTCGAGCCCGTGATTGAGCGCAAAGGCAAGACGACGGGCGACATGCTCGCGCAGCCCTTCGGTCAGGGTGAAGTCTTGCGCATGGATTTGAATGTTCATGGAACCTCCTGGGGTTGGGTGCATCGGCAGGGCGAATTGTGGGCACCTTGACTGTTCGTGGCAAACAGATAATAGTTAGCGCAACCTTCGAGAAATACGAACAGTGAGTAGCCCCATGCTCAACTACAAGCACCTCCATTACTTTCTCGCCGTCGCCCGCTCGGGTGGCGTCATCCGCGCGGCGGAGCGTCTGCATCTGACGCCCCAGACGCTCTCCGGACAGATCGCCCAGTTCGAGGAACGACTCGGTGTGCCGTTGTTCCGCCGCGCCGGGCGTCGCCTCGAGCTGACCGAGGCCGGACGACTGGCGCAGTCCTATGCAGAGGAAATCTTTCAGACCGGTGCCGAGCTGGAGGAACTGCTGAGGAACGGCGGCGAGGAGCGCTTCATCACGTTTCGCGTCGGCATCGCCGACGTGGTGCCCAAGTTCATTGCCCATCGCCTCCTCGCGCCGGTGCTGGAGCTACCCGAGGCGGTGCGCCTGGTGTGCCAGGAGGATCGTCTCGACCGCCTGCTCGCCGATCTCGCCATCCACCGTCTGGACATGGTGCTCGCCGACCGGCCCATGCCGCCGGGAACGGATATCAAGGGTTACAGCCACCCGCTCGGGGAATCGGCGCTCGCCTTCATGGCGGCACCGGCGCTCGCCGCGCGGCTGATCGGTGAGTTCCCCGCTTGTCTGGACGGCGCGCGGCTGCTCTTGCCCGGCCGGGACAGTGCGCTCCATGGCGCCCTGCCGCGCTGGCTGGAGCGGCAGGGTCGGCACATGCGCATCGTCGGCGAATTCGACGACAGCGCCTTGATGAAAGCCTTCGGCGAAGCGGGTGCCGGGGTGTTTCCCGCGCCAGCGGCCAGCGTGCCGGACGTCATGGCCCACTACAAGGTCGTCAGCCTGGGCGAGACGGAAGACCTACGCGAGCGGTTCTTCCTGATTTCCGCAGAACGACGACTGACTCATCCCGCAGCGCGGGCGGTCAGCGAACATGCGCGGGCGGGGCTGTTCGCGCCAACACGAAGTGCTGCATAGCGGCGCGGGAAAGGCAATCCAAGGGCACCGACAGGCACATGTGAGGCCCGATCACGAGGCGTCAATCGCGAAGTCGACCCCGGAAGCGCCGGACAGGTCATCCGCATCCCGCCCCGCTCAGCCGCCTGCTCCTCGTCACTGGCGGCCGCTCCACCGCGCCTTCGCCCGATCAAGGAAGCTCGGCTCGTCGCTCGCCGCGCTGCCGGCGACGAGGCGCTCGAAACCCCGCATGAGGCCTCCCTTGCGATGGTGGTCGGCGCGTACCTGGCGCACGGTTTCCTGCCACTCGGCGGCGAGCCCGGCGCACTCGAAGCAGCGCCTGGCGCTCGCGAAGTTCGCCAGCGCGGCGGCGTAGTACTTGCTCTTGCCGGCGTTGACGATGCGCATCGCCTGCGCGCGCCACAAGCGGGCCGCGACGTCGGCCTGGGTCGTTTCGAGCGCTCTGGCGATCGGCTCGGTGACGTAGTGGCTCAGATGTTCCAGGGCATCGTCGTCGGCCTGGCGCACGACATCGGCGAGCCGGCCGGTCTCGCCGCTGGTCAGGAGAAGATCCAGCAGGGAGTTCAGGTGGGCGCCGCGCGGCGCCTCCATCGCTGCGTCCATGGCCCGCGCGTGCCACGCGCCGCGTTCGGCCGCCGGCACGAACTGCAAGAGCTCGTCGTAGGTGTACCGGCTCGGGCGTTGGCGGTAGTCCGCCCAGGCGCCGTCGAGTGCCTCGTTGCGGCGACCCACCTTGGCGAGGAGTTGTCTCTTCAGCGTGGCGAGGTCGTGGCCCGCCATCGCGGCCTGCGGCACCTGCCCGGCGAGGTCGATCCCGCGCTCCACCCAGGCCAGGGATTGTTCCGGCTGGCCCTTGGCGAGGAGCAGCGTGGCGATAGTGTGGCAATCCTGCGCGCCGAGACCGCTCTCTTCGGCGAGAGCGACGTAGGCGCCGACGTCCTGCGCGGCCACGTAGAGCGTGCGCAGAACAGCGCCCCAGCGGCGACGGAGGTAGGCGGAGCGATCCCTCAAAGCACCCTCGTTCGTCGCCGGCGCACCGGCGGCGTCGAAGCGCGCGCGCACCAAGGCCACGAAGGCGGCGAGGTTGGCCTTGTCGAACACCCTCGCCGCCTCCGTTTCGAGCTGATGACAGAAGCCGTAGTCATCGTCGTCCATGCAGGCTAACAGGCGTGCGGCGGTGGCCGCGGGGTCGGCACCATCTGCCTGGCGCGCCGTGATCCACCCGCAATACAGGTCGAGGACGAACTGCCCGAAGCTGCCGCTGGAGTCATCGAGCTCCTCGACCTTCACATGGCACGCGGCCAGGAAAGCCTCGTACAAGGCGACGGCGCGCGGCGGATCGCTGTTGATGAGCTCGGCAATCCGGGCCGCGATATGCTCGAGGTGACCCACGAACGCGGAGCAGGCGGCGTCCGCGATGAAGGCGCCGGGCTGCAACGCGCGTTCGATCTGCTCTTCCATGGGGTCGCCCGTGGTGCGGCGATTTCGGGTCATTTTCCTTGCTCCTGCGCAGGCACCCTATCGGGGCCGCAGTTGGGGGAGATCGGCGGCTCGCTATCGCCTCCCGGCCGAGCCGCAGCTTCCGCTTGGGCTTTCGGGCCCGCCCTATTGGCGTGGCGGACGCCCGCCACTCCCTGGCGGCTGACCGCCGGCTGGGCGCCCGCCTCCTCCCGGACCCTGGCCGGGAGGAGGCCCGGATGGACCGCCCGGCCCAACTCCCGGCGGCGGCGGAGGCCGACCGCCCGGCCGATATTCCGGCGGCCGGTGCGGCGGCGGGCCACCCGGTCGGTAGCCGGGCGGTGGCGGCGGGCGGTAGGCGGGCGGCGGTGGTGGCCGGTAGGCGGGTGGTGGCCGGTAGGCGGGTGGCGGCCTGTAGGCGGGCGGCGCCTGGTTGATCCAGACCTGTCGCTGCCGATACCAGGGGCGGCCAACGTAGTAGGCGTCCCAGTAGTTGGCAACGCTGAAGGTGACGATACCGACGCCGATCGCCGCGCCATAGCTGAGCACGGGAACAGTGGTCCCCTGGTAGGGATGGACGATATTGCCGGCGTAGACCCAGCCGCGGTTGGCTCCCGCGATGACATCGCACCAACGGTAGTCGCTCAGACACCCGGCCACCGAGATCGCCAGGCCACCCGGCAGCCTGGCGACCACGGGGTAGTCGCGCGCCGGTCCGGCACGCAGGTTGACGTCTTTCGCCGTGTAGGCCCACTGCGCATACGCGATCGCCGGCAGCACGGCGAGGAGGAACAGCAGCAAAGCCCATGGCTTGCGGTGATTCATATCTTGCCTCACTTGCTGGCTACGTTTCATTGGCCTCAACGGACAGAATGTCTGCGCAAAGCGTGCGGGCCCAGTGTAGCAGCGGATGCTGCAATGCCGGGCGAGGGTCTGCATCGCGCGCTGCCCGGCGCTGAAAGGCGCGCCGCCAGTCATGGCGCACCGACCTCTCAGATGCTCAGTCGCAAAGTTTGCCAATCCAGGGGTAGCGCTCGCGGTTCCCGTAGCGAAGCAGGACCTGCTTCAAGCGCGGCGTCACCAGACCACTGCCGAATTTCTGCAGGAACTCGAATGCTCCGACGTCGTTGACCTCCAGCAGACACGGACCCTCGGCGGTGATCGCCAGGTCCCAATGCTGGATGTGCATCATCGGAAACGCGCTCGCCGCGCGCCGGCACGTCGTCATGGCGTCCTGCCAGTACGGCATCCGGAAACCTCGGATGGCGACGCCGGTGTCCGGGTGGACGTCGTAAGGATCGAGCTCGTAACCATCGATCGCGGCGCCGACGATCCCGGTCGCGATGTCAATCGGCGCGTGCAGATGGCCGATCGGGTCATCGACTCGGGTGTCCGAGATGTTGCTGCCGCGGATCATCTTCCAGACGGCAACGATCGCCTGAGGTCCGGCTTCATCCTGGACGACGACCACGCGAATGGTGGAGGTGGCCGGATTGCCCAGCAGTTCGGCGACCCGTGGGTGAGATGTCAACACTGCCTGAAACAGGTACCCCATATCGCGCCGGAAGAAAGGGCCGTCCGGCGCGAGGACGATGTCGTTGACGAACTCGTCTATCGCCAGGGCAACACCACCGTGAAGGAGCAGGGCCTGCCGATCCGGCGACAAACCTTCGAAGAGGTAGCAGCCCTTGCTCTGCTGGCTGTACGAGGGCTTCGCGAAAATCGGCCAGGTCTGCGTTTCCCGCAGCCATTGGGCGAGTTGAGCGCCCGAAGTGAGGAGCGTTCCCTGCGCCGAAGTGGCTCCAAGGCCGGCGTCGCCCGGCCGGAAGACGGCGTACTGTCGCGGGGCGGGAAGACCAAAGTAGCTTGCATAGAGATGGAAGGTGAACTTGTCCCAACCGGGCAGCGTGGCGACCCGGACATTGAGTGCCTCGGCGAGCTGTTCCTCGACCCGCCAGCCGAGAAACTCCTTCGTTCTGGAAAGCTCCTGCGGTCCGAGGTCATGCAGCCGGAACATGTAGTAGTCGAAGGTACCGAGGGTCGGATTCAAACGCCGACTGCGCAGTATCTCCAGGATTTGGGCGAAAAAGCCCTTGCCAGTCCTCTCCCTGACGCGCGAACTGCGCTTCCGAAGAGCGCGCAAATACCGCCGCGGACTCATCAGTGCGTGCACCGCAGATGTGCTGCGGACCCGGGCGGGGGGATGCTCATCGGCTGTCGAATTTCTTTACACTCGCTGCGTTGACCGCCGGTTACATGCAAGAACATATGTTTATTTTCATAAGGTTACTGACCCTGGCACGAAGCATGCTAAATCAACATGCCAACTCGGCGATTGCTGAAATCTCAACCGTTTTCTTTAGGAGGCGCTATGTCTTTCGGTCCTGTCACCCCCCCCACTGGTCCTGTCACTCCTGTTGGTCCCGTCACCCCGGCGGGTTAACCGACCTTGCGAGGATTATCCACGTCTCGCCGGGTCAACGGCAGCGTGGAAGAGGACGGCAGCCAGAACTGGCTGCCGTCTTCGTTTCTGTGCGCGTCTGCTTGCCGCGTGTTTTTCCAGGCCTGCGTCTCGAGTCATCTTCACCGGTTGTTCGTATTTCATCGTTCTGGTTCTCCGCTGCCGCCCTGGTTCTCTGCCGCCGCCGCGAGCGGCACCCGTGCATGAGCACCGCCCGAGTCTATCAGGAACCTCCTCGTCTCGTGAAGCTGACCTGCGCAGTAGTGCCATCACGAGGCGGCTTCCCCTGCCGACCACTACCGCCTCGATCCGACTGCCAGCGTAGCGCGACGGCGCTACGCCTGTGGGCCGTTTCGTCGTGAGCAACCTGCGCAGTTCACTCGCCTATTCCTTTGCCGGCAGCTACGTGGCGGTGCCGCTGCAGTTGGTCAGCACCATGGTGATCGCCCGCCTGCTGACGCCGGCGGAGACGGGTGTTTTCGCTGTCGCTGCCGTCTTTGCTGCGCTGGCCAGTACGTTCCGGGATTTCGGCGTCACCGAGTATCTCATTCAGGAAAAGGAACTCAAGCCAGAGCATATCCGCGCCTCGCTGACGGTAAACATCGCTATTTCCTGGCTGATGGCGCTGCTGATCTTTGTCGGTGCCCCGTGGGTGGCTGACTTCTACCGCGACCCGGGGATCGCCGACGTGATGCGGGTTCAGGCCTGCAACTTCGTGCTCGTCCCTTTCGGTGCCGTGACCATGGCCTATTTCCGGCGGCAACTCGATTTCAGGCCGATATTCCTCGCCAACCTGACTTCGGACCTGACCTCGTTCACGGTGGCCACGGCTGGCGCCTTGCTCGGTTTGGGTTACATGAGCCTGGCGTGGTCGTCATTGGCCGGGGTGGCGGCCACGGTAACGATGTCGCTATGGTTCAGGCCAACTGATTTTCCGCGCTGGCCCGGTTTCAAGGGCATTTCCCGCGTCGTCCACTTCGGCAAATTCGCCAGCGGGGTGTACATCATTGGCCAGATCGGCCGGGGCGCGCCGGAAGCGATTATCGGCCGCGCCAGCGGCCTGGTCGACGTCGCTCTCTTCAGCCGCAGCTACAGTCTGGTGGAGTTGTTCAGCCGTGTGGTTCTCACGGGAATCGGGCCGGTCTGTCTGCCGTATTTTGCTCAGCAACACCGAACATCCAGCAGCGTGCTCAGCGGCTACCTGAAATCCTTGTCGTATCTGACCGCAGTCGGCTGGCCGATTCTCGCCTTCATGATAATTGGCGCCTACTCTGCGATTCGCATCGTTTACGGTCTCCAGTGGCTGCAATGCGTCCTGCTCGCGCAACTCTTGTGCGCGGCCGCCATCATCGGGCTTGTCCACTGTCTTGCCAGCGAGTTGCTGGTCGCCATTGGTGAAGTGGCTGGCAGCGCCCGCCTGCAGTTGGCGATTCAGGTCATCCGTATCGTCGCGATGCTCTTTGTCATTCCCTTTGGCTTGACCGGCGCTTGTTGCGCGCTGGTGATCGCGGCACTGATCAATATCGTCATCGCGCAACGTTTCCTGGCCAGGAGCATCGGACTGACCGTGAGAGGAGTCGCCTTGGCCTGCGCCCCCAGCCTGGTGCTGACGCTGGTCGCCGTTGCTCCGGCGCTGCTCTGGATGCTCAGTGAAGGGGTGAGCGAAGAGAATTTCCTGCTTTTCGGTATTGGCGGCGGCATGACTACGGCAGTCGCCTGGTTGTTGTGCGCGCGCTACTGTCACCATCCCCTGTGGGGGGAGATCGTCACCTTGTTCGAGAAAACCAGCGCGAGGTGGCGACGCTCGACTTGACTTGGCCTGACTGGCAGGTCCGCCAACAGGGCCAGGAAAGCGGCACGGACCGGTCTCTGGTCTACCGGGGGGACCCGGCGCCCGGCCGCGGCAGCCCGACGCGGCCGCGACGCAAGATGGCTTCCATCTCATCCGGCGGCAGCGGGTAGCTGAACAGGTAACCTTGCAGTTTCGGGCATAGCGCACGCTGCAGGAAGGCGAGTTGTTCCCGCGTTTCGACACCTTCGGCAACGACCTCCAGATTGAGGCTGCGCGCCATGGAGATGATCGCGGTGGTGATGCCCGCATCGTCGGCGTCCTGCGGCAAACCGTGGACGAAACTCTGGTCGATCTTCAGCGTGCCGATCGGGAAGCGCTTGATGTAGGACAGCGACGAGTAGCCGGTGCCGAAATCGTCGATCGAGAAGTGCACCCCCATCGCGCGCAGGCGCGACAGTCCCTTGATTCGTTTGGCCTCCGGATCCATCAGGATGCTTTCGGTCAACTCGAGTTCGAGCCGGTCGGCGGCGATGCCGGTGGCGACGATGATCGCCGCCACAGTGTCGAGGAAACCCGCTGCGCCAAGCTGGCGTGCCGAGACGTTCACCGCTACCCGCGGTACCGGGACGCCACTTTGCTGCCACTGCCGCACCTGGCGGCAGGCGGCCGTGAGCACCCACTCGCCGATCGGCACGATCAGGCCGCTCTCCTCGGCAACCGGGATGAACCTTGCCGGCGAGACCAGCCCCTGCTGCGGATGTTGCCAGCGGATCAGTGCTTCGACACCAACGATGGTGCCATCGTCGGCACTCACCTGCGGTTGGTAGAAGAGGCGAAACTCGCCACGTTCGAGGCCCTTGCGGATATCGCCCTCGAGAGCCAGGCGTGCCGTCGTCCGGGTGGTCAGTGTCCGGTCATACAACTGCCAGTTGTTGCGCCCCTGCTCCTTCGCGTAATACATCGCCGTATCCGCGTGCTTGAGCAGTGTCGCGGCATCGGCGCCGTCGTCGGGGAAGAGTGCGATGCCGATGCTCGAGGTTACCGCGATCTCCTGCTCGCCGATCAGGGTGGGCCGTCCGAGCAGTTCCTGTATGCGCTGCGCGATCAGGCAGGCCGTCTCGACCGTGTCGACATCGGGCAAAACGACGGTGAACTCGTCGCCGCCGAGGCGCGCGAAGTGCAGGCTCGATTCGTCCAGGGCCGGCCGGGCGATGAAGGCACCGGCGCGCAGTTTCTCCTGCAGGCGGTCGGCGACAGTCTGCAGCAGGCAGTCGCCAGCGCTGTGGCCCAGCGTATCGTTGATCCGCTTGAAGCCGTCNAGATCGAGAAACAGCAGCGCCATCCGGTGGTTCGTCCGGCGTGCCCGCAGCAATTCGCGGTCGAGGCGTTCGAGGAAGCTCTGACGGTTCGGCAAGCCGGTCAGCGTGTCGAAGTAGGCCAGACGACGGATTTTCTCCTCGCTGTGCTTCTGCAGCGTGATGTCGCGTACCACGACTACCACCTTGTCGGGTCCGTGTGGCGCAATACGCGCCTCGTAGTGGTGCATGCTGCCCTCGACCGGCAGGTCGAGGAACACCGATTGCAGGTCGCCTTGGTGCAGCGCCCGCTCGATACCCTGGCGGATGGTGCCCGCCGTTACGCTCGGCAGAACCGCCGAGACGTCCTTGCCGAGCAGTTCGTCGCCGGTAACGAAGAAGCGCGTGGCGTAAGGCTGCTTGTAGTCGAGGCAGATCCCTTGCCGATCGATGACCAGGATCAGGTCCGGCATCGCCCACATGATCGCCGCCTGCTTTCCTTCGAGCTCGTGCAGTTCCCGGTGCTCGCTGCGCAGCCGGATGATCAGCGCTGCAAGCCAGAAGGCTGCCTGGCAGAGGCTGCCGAGCGGAAAGGCGAAGGCGGCGAGTCGGCCGACCTCGAGACCGCTACCGACTACCGAAAAGGCCTGCACGCCCCCGCCGACCATGGTCGCGCCGAGCCCCAGCGTGAACAACCGGAGCGAAGCATCGCCGCTGAACACGCCCCTGACGAGCAGGACCATGGTGGCCACGGCGAGGACGGAGAGAACGGCTGCGCCGGCACGGTAACCGGTGGCATGCCATGCCGAACCGAGGAAGCAGAGCGCGCTGAGCACGACGAAGCCGCCAATCGCCGCGCGCACCCTGCCGCGCAGTTGCAGGAACTCGAGCACCGCACAGCCGATTCCGAGAACCACGCCGGCTACCGAAACGGCCTGCAGGATGGGGAAGTATTCCGGGCCAGGCCAGAACGGCACAAAGGCGGAGCCGATGCCGAAGTTCTGCACCAGCCAGACCTGCAACGCGACGCAGTAGAAGGCGTAGGCCAGGGCAACGCGGCTGCCTGCGTAGGCATCGAAACCGAGGGCGACGACAATCATCATCAGCAGGATGCCGCTGGCAGCCCCCAGGGCCACCCACAACACGGCATTGTCGCGCACGAAACTGGTCTCGTCGGCGAGCATGATCCACGGCCGAATCGCCTTGTAGTCCTGGACGATCGCCGTGATCGTCGCGTCTCTGGCCAACGCCGGCAGCCGGGCATAGGGAAACGGACTGACGATATCACGCTTGGCGAAGGGCAAGCCGCGACCGGAAATGGAAAACCAGGGACAACCATTGACGTCGGTGGCGAAGACGATGAAGAACTGGGCGATCGGCTCCTGCAGGTAGACGATCGGCGATCCCGCAGCGAATTGCTCGCGCTCGATCTTGATCTGGAAGGCGCGGGCTGGCTTGGTCAATGACAGGTCCGGCAGCTCGAGAGCCTGACAACCGGCGCGCGGTTCCGACACCGTATCGCGGAGTTGGCTCAGCCAGCGGCTCGCCTCCGCCGAGCGACCTGGACCTTGCGGGGCGTCCCACAAAGGCGTCAGTCCCGCCGAGAAGGTACGCGTCTCCGGCCAGGCACCGGAAAGCGCAAGGGCCATCACCGCCAGGAGCAGCAGGCACTTGCCGAGCCACTTGCTGGTCAAGCGCGCCATCCCGTGGTTCGTCTGCATCCACGCTTCCTTTCTCCGGAGACGCCCGGAACCGGCGCTTGTCAGGGCACCGCCACCCCATTATAAGTGGGAATCGTTGCCACGCCGCCGCTCGGACGGAGCAGGCTGGCGGCGTCGTCGATCAGGTCGTCGTGCAGTTCGCCATCGGCATCGGTGACGCACAGCGGCTCGAAATGCCCGTGATAACGTTCGGGAATCCTGATCCGCGGACGGTAGAGCGACCCCAGCGCTTCGGAACCGCCGAGGTAGCTGCGGCAGCCCTCCCGACCCGGCCGAATACCGTCGCGCCCATTGCTGCCCAAACGCGGGTAGCTCATCGCCCAGGCATTCGCCAGGCCGCTCAGCAGCCCCCAGCCGGATAGGGTCGTCCGATAGCGGCGAAAGAACCGCCAGGCATGCATTGCCACTTTGCGTTTTGCCAACAGACCGCTATCCATCAGCGCGGCGAAGGCGATGGCCTTCTCGATGGGGTCGACGGGGCGACAGACGAGCGATCGGCCATCCATGTCGCGCAGCCTGAGGTTCGGCAGCAACAAGCCTTCACGCAGCCGCGTGCCGAACAGCGGCGTTCCCAGCATGGGAATGGCAAAACCGAGGAAACTCGGCAGGGTAATGCGCGGATTGGCGACGATGAAGTCGGTTTCCGCCAGCAACTCGTCGATCCTTTGCTCGACCAGGTCGAAGATCAGGCCGTAGTGGAAGACCAGGCCGGCCTCGAGACACGACTGGATGATTTCCTCCTGCGGCTGCAGCAGATTCTGTTTCTTGTTGAAGGCGGTGAGCTGCACGCGGCTGAATGACTCGACGCCGCTGAAAAAGCCGATACAGCCAGACTCGCGTGCCCGCGCGAGATTGTCGGCATTCGCGAAAAAGTCGGCAGTGACCAGCGCCGCCCAGCCGCCGAACTTCCCTTGCTCGAACAACTCCTTGAGAAGCGCCATGCGCGCCGCGAAATAGGAGCGCGGCCCGCCGAAGAAGTTCTGGTCGAGGAACATGACACATTGCCGGTAGCCAAGGGCGTCGATCTGCCGGCGTATGTCGTCCAAGTCGTAGGCCATGAACGCGCGGTCTTCGGCCGTCATGGCGCAAAAGCTGCAGCGGAAGTTGCAGTTGCGGGAGGATTCCACGTAGCCGATGATGCGGCTCGCCGGCAACAGGTCATGGCGCGGCATGGGCACCTCGGCAGCGTGCCCGGGGCCAAAGACGGCATCGACCAGCGAGACCATCTGCTCGGCATCGTCACCGCAGACGTAATCGAAATAGCGGCGGCTGAGATTCGGCAGCATGCGCGCCAGCGGGCCGCCCATGGCGACGACAATTCCCGGATTGACCGCCCTGGCATGCGCCGTGACCTGCTTCATGCGGTCGAACGACGGGTTCAGGCCGCTGAGCACCAGCAGGTCTGCCCATTGCAGCGCGCGCAGATCCTCGAAGGGGCCGTTGCGGAACTCGCAGGCGAGCCGGATCTCGACGCGCGCGGGGTCCAGCATTCCGGCCAGTACGGCCGGCACAATCGACTGTGGCACGATCCAGGGGTTGCCGCGCGCGCCGCGGTGGTTGTCGGAATAGCAGTTGAGGATCAGGATTCGCGGCTTGGCCATGGCGGGCTCAGTGCGCTGCCATCAGGCCGACAGCGCGATCCAGGCGGCCTTGGCATCGCTATACCAGCGATGGCCAATTTCGCACAATTGATCCGTGTTCGCCAAGGGCGCTTGCGCAGGTGGCGACGCCCAGACACCGCAACCCCGTACAGGCTGATTGTGCCAGGCATCCCCCAACCAGCCGTCGCCTAGCCGCTTGATCAGGTCCACGTCGTCTTGCGCGCTCGCCGAGATATCCATCTCCGCGATACGGCGGAACTCGTCGACGCTCCAGCCCGCTGGAGCACTCCACTGCCCCGTCGTCCGCTCGACAACCGGCTGGATCACCGGATTCATGCGCACGACGGCCGTTTCCGTGTACGGGCAGCAGGACACGTCGCGCGGCAAGCCACCATCGAGCATGAGGTGGGCGATGAATGTGTGGGCATCCGGAGGATCCGCAATGATGGCCTTGCCGACCTTGACGAGCTCCGGCAGGAAGCCGGTCCTGGCGCGTGACCGGCACAGTCCATCCGGGATCCCTGCCGTTCCGCGTTCGGGTAGAAAGACCGTGCTGGTGCCCAGCGACAGCACGCGGATGTCGCGACGCGGCACGCCCAGGGCGATGGCCTCGACCACACCCGCCAGCACCGGATTGTTGTAGCCCGTCATCGCACCGTCCCAAAAACGGCAACCGTCGAGTTCTGCGGGCTTGTCGAACCAGTTGATCGGTGCAGTACTTGACGCATGCGCCGCCTCCGCCAGGGTAGCCCGCTGCTGCCGATGCGGGAAACTGGCTGCCGGACTCGCGACATTGCTGCGCATCATCCGCGCCCGATCACGGTCGAAATCGTAGGTAACGAACAGAAAGGACATCGCCCTGCCGGGCTCGTCTCTCTGCGCCCGGACACGAGCGATGCTGTCGTTGACCATCGTGTGCAGGTTCTGCAGCGACACGGTGCCCATCCGGGGCAGTATGCGATGCAGGAACTCAAGCTTGCCGTCGGTGGAAAACCGCTGGCCAACCCGGTTCGACGCCGACATGGTGCCGGTCAGCAACTGCAATAGACTCCGGTACCAGTGCAGGCGCCCAAAAAGTGCGTAGCGATTGACCGGGTCGTCGAACAGGTCAAAGATTTCGCGTGGAGAATAACCCTCGATCAACGCGGCAGCGACTATCGCCCCACCCGAGCACGCCGACACCAGGTCGAAATGGCTGAGAACCTGATGTCCATCCTCGCCGGGAAAGAGATCATCAAGCGCCTTCGCCTGAATCAACGCAAAGGTACCACCACCGTCGAGCGACAGGATCCGGAAGGGCTTTCTGCCGGGTCTGGCTTCCATCGGCACGGCTTCCAAAAAACACTGAGCTTCCTTTGTCTTGCGCTATCAAGCAACTAATATTATGCGACATCTTGCCCATCTGTGCGGTCTCGCGACGGGGGAACGTCGTCCGGTCGACGACATCGAGGTCGATCGGCACACTGCCGGACGGCAATCGACTGTTGCCATCCGGCATCGATCCTGCCCCTCGACTCGTTCATGCGGCAGCCGCCGCCGCCCGTGAGCAGGCCCGCGACCGCGCGGCCCGACACTACGACGACGCCGGCAAGATCGTCTTCTGCGTATGCACCGAAGCCATCGCCCGGGCCATCGCACTGTAGGCCATTCGGAAGACGAGATGGCTGCCGACGCGAAGACGTTCGCGAGACTCGGTGACGTCGCAGATGGTGTAGTTGGAGGTGGCGCCGAGGATGCGCACGCCCGCGCTGCGCGGGGTCAGTGCATAGACATCGACGTCGGTCATGCCGAAATCGAGGAGCGCCCGCTTGCGCTCGCCGAGATCGACGAAGGTGACTGTTCTGCCGAAGGCATCGGTGCCGGTGGGCGCCTGCGGCAGCGACGGCTTGCGCGCCAGTTCGAGGATTTCGCCGCGCAGCAGAAAGGCGTCCTGATACAGGGCCGGCAGGGCTTTGCCGGTCGGCGGCTGGTCGCCCACCAGAAAGGCGGCGCCGATGCGCAGTTGGTTGATCTCCGGCGGCATGCCGCCGGCGGCGGCGAGTTCGAGGAGCATCGTGCCGCTACCCGCCGAAAGCGTCCGGAAGCGGTGCGCCGTGGCCGCGGTCACCGTCGCCGCCACCTGTACCAGCCGTTGCAGGTCGCGCGCACCGGCGAGATAGCCGCCGTAGCAGCCGACCGAAGTCCCCAGGCCAACCAGGTCGACGCCGGGAAGCGCCAGTATCCGTGTGACGACGCCAGCGACGGCGTCGGGCAGCACGCCCTCGCGCAAATTGCCGACATCGACCATCAGGATCAGGCGTGGCCGGCGACCACCGCGGCGGGCCGCTCGCGCCAACGCGGCGGCGTTGTCCACACTCGACACGAGCAGGGTGTCGGCACAGGCCAGCGCCGCGTCGAGGTGGTGGTGGGACGGAGGTTGAATCATCAGCAGTTCGCCGGCAAAGCCGTCGCGGATGCGGCGCAGATTGTCGGCGTAGACTTCGCCGAGGACGGCAGCTCCGCGGCTGGCCAGCAGGTCCACGACCGCCGGGTGGGAATGGCAACCCTTGGTCACCCAGACGGCCTGCACGCCGGCATGGCGGCAGATCTCCTGAATGACGGCGACGTTGTGGTCCAGTTTGGCGAGATCGATCAGCACCTCCATTCTGCGGCTCCGGCGGTCGGGCGCTCAGGTGCGGGCCGACGGCCCGCGGACCAGGCAGAGCACGAACAACAGCAGGTTGCACGCCAGATAGACGAGGCCGATGGTGCCGATGGCGGCGGTGACGCTGAAGACCACCAACAGGCTGCCGACGAGTAGCGGGCCGAGGATGTTGCCAACCCGCTCGAGCGAGCTGAAGATCCCGAGCGTGCGGCTGATGCCGACGCGTCTGGCAGCGGCCGATTCGCTGACCAGCGTCAACCGCGCGCCATAGCTCAGAGCCCCCGAAATGCTGAAGAGAACCAGGATGCCGACGAAGGCCAGCGGCGAGTGGATGAAGTGAAACATCAGCAGCGCGCTGCCGCCGAGGACGCCACCGACCAGCACCGGGATACGCTTGTCGCCGACCGTGTCGACCCACTTGTTGATCAGCGGCGCCAGATAGATCATGCACAAGCCGTAAGGCATCATCAGACGGGCAATGTTCGACTGGCTGATCCCCGCCTCGCTGAGGAACAGCGGACTGGCGAAATACAGAAAACCGGCCAGGCAAAGCGCCGCAGGGATGGCGCTGAGCAGCAGACTGGCAAGGAACTCGCGATCACCGAGGAGCGAGAACAGGCTCGCCTCGGTCGCGCCGGCGGCAACGACCGGGGCGCCGTCGGGCAGCGGCTGGCGGCGGCCGACGCTGCGCAGAAAGACGCAAGCGAACGCCAGCGCTATCAGCATGAGCAGGGCGCCGACGACAAAAACGGCCCGCAAGCCGATCTTTTCCGCCAGCATGCCGCCGATCGCCGTGCTCGAGATGAAGCCGGCGTAATAGCCGGCCTCCAGCCCGGTAATCGCGCTCGCACGGTTGCCGGCGGCGGACAGGCTGACGAGCACCGTCTGGGTTGACATGACTGCCAGGCCGTAACCCAGGCCGACCAGCGCCCGGCAACCGGCGAGTTGCCAGCTCGTTTGTGCCAGGCTGCACAGGCCGACGCCGATACCGGTCAGCAGAACGCCGCAGACGAAGGACGCGAACCAGTCGCCGCGCTCGAGCCAGTGGCCGCCGAGCGCCAGTCCGAGCGCCACGAGGAGCATCTCGACAGATAGCGGCAGCGCCATGCTCAACTCGCGCGGCAGCCCCGGCAGCGGCGCCAGTTGGCTGGCGTACAAGGGCAGGAACGAGAGCGACAGCGCCATTGCAAAGGCGTACAGGAAGGCGCCGGTACGCACCGGCGCCGGCGCGGTGTCCGGTGCTGCACGGAGAACGGCGGCGGTGTCGAGGGCCACCAGGAAGAACACGAGCTCGAAGCCGATCAGCAGCGAAACCAGCGCCACAGTCGCCAGATCCAGGGCAAGGTCGAGACGGACCTTGTCGATCGCGGCTTTGTCGATATCCAGGTGAATCGCGCCGACCGGTTTGCCTTCGCGCGCCAACGGCAGGTCGATCTGATAGCGCGGGTTCGCGCCAGCCCGTTCGCCACCGCCGGCTACGGTCTTCGTCGCGAGGGATTCCAGTCGATACAGGGGTCGCTTGTCGACGTCGACGATCGTTATCGCCGCCAACTCCGGGGTGTTGCCGAGGATGTCGTTGAGAAGCGTCTCGACCCTTACCAGCTTGTTGATCGGCACGCCGAGGTCGAGGATGCGATCGATATCTACCCGCAACAACTCGCCGAACTTCACCGACTCCTGGCGGACATCGTCGATATAGCAGTCTTCGAAATCGCTGATCGCGTGGTACGAGAAGGCGACTTGCGAGCCCAGGAAGACCACCGCGGTGACGCCCAGGATCCGGCTCCTCAGCGCCTGTCCGTGCCGCCGACCGGCTAGCCAGAAGATGGCGGGAAGCAGCAAGCCGATGGCGAGGATTCCACTCAGCAGGCAGGTCGTCGCCAACTGGACACGCGCGGCGGCGACTTTCGCGCCCACCAGCGCCTTCGGCAGGTCGAGCCCGAGAAAGCCTTGCAGTTCGCCCGTCGCGCTGTCCTCGGCGGCGCTGACGATGGGAAACGTGAGGGAGTAGAACTCGGCGCGGTGCGTCACGACCACTGTCCCGGTAGCGGCCGTTGGCCAGCGGTCGGCGTCTGGCGTCTCTGTCATCGGCGCGCCGAGACTGAGCAGCAGTTCCCTCTCGGGGGAATAGACGGCCAGCTTCGTGATCTCCGGATTCTCGCCCTGTATCGCCGCCAGCAGGCGGTCCAGGCCTGAAAAACGGTCGAGACTCTTGCCGAAGGTCAACGAGCGCCTGATTTTCTCGACATGATAATCGCCGATGACCGTGTAGCTCGACAACAGGGACCGCGAATAAACCCGCTCCAGCGTCAGTATCGACAGCGCCGCATTCAGCAGAAGTGCCGACAGCAGGGTGCCGGCGATGAACAGCGCAATCCGGCGAACGCAGCCGCCACTGCCGATCATAACCTGCGACGGCGGCTCGCTCATCCGCTCGTCGAGCGCTGCTTCAGACACACATAATGATCGAACGGCAGCACCTGCCCGGCAAGCTCCCTGATCAGCCGCACCTCGGCAAAGCCGGCCGCGCGCAACAGACGAATGAAATCCTCGCTATAGACGGCCCGGTAGACCATGGGCCGCGAGCGTACACTCCAGCCCACGTCGTCTTCCTGCACGAAAAGCACCTCGAAAGTCACAAACTCGCCGTGATAATCCCAAAGATCGAAAACCAGCAGCCGCCTGCCATCCACCTCATGAATCTGCCGCAGGTTGAAGCGCTTCCTCTCGGCGAATATCTGCCGATAATCACGGATGCTGAGGATGGCTATCCCCGGCCAGGCCAGCCGGGCGAAGATCTGTCGCACCGCTGCCCCGAGCTCGACCTCGGAAAGGAGCGCCGGCAGGGAGTTGTCGCAACTGATCACGGCATCGAAAGTCTCCGACACGACTTCATCCAGCTTGCGAACATCAGCGGCCAAAAAATTGATTTGCATAGCCAACCTGGCCGCCTCACGCTCCGCGCGTGCCAGCGACTTGCGGCTGATATCGGTGCCGGTCAGCCGATAGCCGAGCCTCGCCAGGCCCAGGCACTGGGTGCCGATGCCGCAGGTGCAGTCGAGTATGCTGCCTACCTCCCGCGCTGCATGCTCCCGCAACAGGTCGTCGAGCAGCTTTCCCTGCGCCGCCAGATAGCCGTCCCAATCGTCGAGGAGCAGCGCATAATCAGGCGCCAGTTGGTCGAACAGTTCTTCCTGGCGGACGCTGGAAATGTCGATGAGTCGACTCACGATTTTCCTCCTCTGCCGGCAGGCGGCTCGATCGACAATCGGCCGGACTAGTCCTTGATGATCTCGTCGGCAGCCTCGAGGATATCGACGGGCGGGTCGAAGCCGATTTTTCTCGCGGTGTTCAGATTGATGGCGATATTGGCGGGATCCTCGAACAATAGGGGCAGATCCCTGGGTTTGGCACCGTTCAGAATCTGCGCGATCTTGCGGGCCTGGTATTCCGCTTCATGCCGGTAGCCGGCCGTAGCGATACTCAGCAGGACACCTTTCTTCACTTCGGCCGAGCCGGTTTGCGAAAACACGGGGATTTTCTTCTGGTTGAAAATCTCGATCAATTGCGGCAGGGTTTGGTCATTCAGTCCCAACTGCTGAGTCAGGTAGAAGGCATCGACGCGCGCAGCGAGTTCACGCGCACTCCGGATCAGCCATTTTTCCGCCTCGCCGCGGGATTTGAAATACCCGGGATGCTCGGCTTTGACGACCGTGAAACCCTTCTTTCGGGCGACAACGTCAATGTCCTCGATCGCCGCATAGCTCCTGCCTTCCACCGTTCCCTCGAAGGCAACCCCAAGCTTCCGGAAGCCGACGACATCGTGAAACAGGCGGACCTGCCTTTGATAGCGGCGTGGATCGACCCTCGCGGTGAGGCTGTCCCTGCCCGTATCCTGGTTGCTGTCGACGATGCGCGAGCGCAGGGGGTCCGATACGTCGACGACGACAACGGGAACCCGGTCGAACTCCTTGGGCATCTCCTTCATGTCGCTGCCGGCCCAGGTGCCAAAAGCAAGAATCATGTCGATGTCGGTTCGCTTGAGGATCTTCTGCTGGTTGGCGGCGCGACTCCTGTCCTGCCACCCCGAATCGAAGAAGGCATCGGGCGGAAACTCCAGGTAATCGCTCCACTCCTTGTGCGCGGCCAGATAGGCGAAAAGGTCCTGGGCGGTGCGCGTCGCCTCCGGCGGAATCGTGATCTGCCTGGCCCAGCCGTTGCGAGCAAGTGCATGGACCAGCGCCGCAAGAACCTCGTCGTACTCGAAGAACGGGCCACCCTGGAGGTAGGCGATGCGAAACTTGCCGTGATTGTCCTTCAGCCGTGGGGCAGTCGGATAATCCTTGGCGAATGCGGTCGCCGACACCCAGCACAGGATCAGGACGATCCACAGCTGCCGCCCGAATCTCACGAGTCTTCTGCTCATCACCACGCGATCCCCTAACAGACCACCCCGGCCGATCTGGCGATGGCACGGGGAATCGTCCAGCCACCGCTGCCTGGCCGCGATGGCCACCCGGGGCGTGTCCGATCCTGCGATTATAGTCGTTGAACCAAGGCTGCAGGCTCGGCACGTGGTGCCGCAGAGAGCCACCCAGGCCATCGTCGTCGGAGGGGCGATGGCGCGATTTTCCTCTCGGCGTGCCCAGCGCGCATCGCGCCGGCTCGCAAACTCAGCGTCCGAGCACCGGGAAGAGCTTGATCAAGCCGTCCGCCATGACCTCGACGGCAATCGCCGCAAGGATCAGGCCCATCAACCGGGTCATCACGTTGATCCCGGTCTGGCCCATGAACTTGCCGATGCGCCCGGCCGCCGACAGCGCCAACCACGT
>JGI24217J29970_1000543_pt1 | contig 20085 bp, 19 predicted proteins | sample EnhBioin_Aerobic_FD_29970 | JGI IMG/M metagenome (IMG submission 29970) | reverse complement strand
CCACCGTCGCGCAGAGATCGGCGATCTCCGCGGCGCTGAACACGCGACCACAGTGCACCCATTCTCCGGCACTCGTTGCAACCACCGTGATTCCTCCGGCCAAGACGTGAATCCATGACGCTCCGCCTATCCTGCCAGAAGTCCTCGCGGCTGTCTAGTCCCCTTGTGCGAAACCTTTTTTCTCCTACCCACCGCCACGCCCCAGAAACACAGGGTCGCAGGACTCATGCTTCAGGGCTGCACGCGCCCGGCCACCACCGGAGTTCGCCGGCGACCCAGCCTCTCGACAGGCGGCCGCTGCGCTATGCGCCGGGGCAGGTAGTGCCTGCGTCACCCGCCGGTCTCGCCGACAGGTCTTGCGCTCCCGCTCGCATGGCGGCTGCGCAGCGCCATCGCCATTTCGAAGGCCGCCTGGGTGAAGCTGAGGATCTCGGCGAACTCCTCGTCGGTAAGTCCTCGGGCCTCGTCGTTGCTACGGTAAACATTGACGAACTGGTGTTCGCGCACCGTCTGCAAGACCAGCTTGCCGACGCCCAGCCCTTCAAGGGTTTTCCACAGATCCGGGTTGGAACTGCGCGTGAGACCCATGACGAAGCCGATCGGGTCGCTGCGCCCGAAAACCGCCGCCAGACGCAGAATCAGTTCGAACGACAGCGCCATGCGGCCGTTCTCCAGGGCCTCGATCAACGAAGGGTCCTTGAGGTCTATCGCCGCACCGACCTCGGCGATGGTCAGCCCCGCGGCCTCGCGCATCCCCCGGATGCTCGCGCCGGTCCTGGCCCAGGCAGCGGGCTCGCCGACGCTCGGCAACACGGCTCTGACGACCTCGCTGGCCGCCTCCAGCGCTTGCCCTTCGCGCAACGCGCGCGACACCTTGCCTGCGGTCTGCAGCGCCCGCCCGGCGACGCCGGCGGCAGAACTGATGTCGAGCAGCCTGCCTGCCATCGCCCGTACCTGATCCACCAATCCAGGTTCGGCAGCGGGCGCACTCGCCTTCTCGGCCGCAGCGGCGGCAGACTTGCCCGCTACCCGCCGGGCAGCGGGAGGCTTGCGTTTCGGTGGTGGCGAAGACGGATTGGTCATCGAGAATCCTTTCGAGGCGACAGACCTGCGGCCGGCAAGCGCCCGCCGTGCCCGTCAGATCAACCGGGACGGCGATTGCAGGCGCCTCAAGGGTACGCTCCACGACCCCGCCCGGGCGTTCCCCGAAAGGACCGACGTGCACCCCGGTACCCGCGGACGGGTACGCAGGAGGCGCCCTCAGGCCCGGCAATCGACGTCAACCGGGTCTTGGCGCCGCCAGCCGAGCCCGAGGAGATTCGCGGACCGCCGACGCACCTGCCACTGCCAGATCAGGCACCAATACTATACCCTGAGCAGCGACGCGTGCAGCAGGCGTGCGAAAAAGCCAGGCGCCGGCAAACGCGGCGGCGGCGAGCACCGCCGCTTCGCCAATCAGGCACGCAGCGGCAAGGCCACGCGATTCGGGATGCGCACGAAGTCGCGACTGGCACGCCAGAGAGCCGCAAGGCGACCCGCCGAGAGTCTGGCCGGCCGCGAGACGGGGCGCGCGAACCGCGCACGCCCACTGCCGATCGCCTCCAGCAAGGCCAGGCCCCGGCCGCGGATGAGATGACTATCGCCCGGCGCGAGAAGGATGTCGCCGGCTTCGCCCTCAACGGTCAGCCAGAGCCGTCCGGCCGTACAGATCACGCGCACGCCCTTGGCGGAGCGAAGCCGGATCGGTGTGTTCTCCGCAAGGCACAGTTCGCTGTCGAAAAAATCGAGGTCCATGACATTCTCTCCGTTCGTTGTCTTGACAGCGAGCAGTCTACGGCGACCGCGAGTAGTGGTACAGTGACAGAAAAGAAGAATTGTAATCAGCACAGTCTTGTCAATTCTCAACTGTGCTGTCCCGCTGCGGCAAGAACTGTGCTGGTAGGTAACTATGGAACCTCGACTGTTACGTTACGAAACTCTGGCCGAAGATCTCGGCGGCATCATCGTCGCCGGTAACCTGCGGCCCGGGGAACGTCTGCCTTCGGTACGACGCCTGTCGCGCGAGCGGCGGCTGTCGGTATCGACGGTGCTGCAGGCGCTGCGGCAACTCGAAGATAGAGGCCTCGTCGAAGCCAGGCCGCAATCGGGGTACTTCGTTCGCCATGCGGCGACGCGGCGCCCGTCGCCCAACGCGCGGTCGACGCCCGACGAGCCGGTGCCGGTGGACGTCAGCCAGCGGCTGATGCGGGTGCTGCAAAGCGGTATGCAGCCCGGCGTCGCCCCGCTGGCCGCCGCCCTGCCTGCCTCTACCCTGTTGCCGCTGGCGGCCCTGCAGCGGCTCTACGGGGGTGTCGCGAGGCGCCATCCCCGGCTGCTCGAGGGCGGCAGTCACATCAACATGGACGAACCGGCGCTGGTGCGGCAGTTGGTGCTGCGCTCAGTGGCCTGGGCCGGACCGCTGGCAGCCGACGAGTTCGTGATCACCAACTCCTGCACCGAGTCCCTCAGCCTTTGCCTGCGCGCCGCGACGCGCGCGGGCGACACGGTGGCGGTCGAATCGCCCGCCTACTACCTGATGTTGCAACTGATCGAGACCCTCGGGCTGAAGGCCCTCGAGATCCCGACCGATCCGCGCCATGGCTTGTCGATCGAGGCGCTCGATCTCGCTACCCGCGACGGCAAGGTGACCGCCTGCCTGCTGGTGCCCAACGCCAGCAATCCGCTTGGCAGCATGATGCCCGACGAGAACAAGCGCCGGTTGGCCAAGCTGACTGCCGAACGCGGTGTCGCGGTGATCGAGGATGACATCTACGGCGATCTGCACTTTGGCGCCGAGCGGCCCTGGCCGATCAAGGCTTTCGACAGGACAGGCAATGTCATGCTCTGCTCCTCGTTCTCCAAGTGCCTGTCGCCGGCGCTACGCATCGGCTTCGTCGCCGGCGGCCGCTACCGGCCGCAGATCGCCCTGCAGAAGACGATCACCAGCGGCGGCACCAATTCGATCACCCAGCTCGTCCTCGCCGAATACCTTGAATCCAGTGCTTCCGAGCGTCACCTGCGTGGTTTGCGGCGCACCTACGAGCGCCAGGTCGAGGCCATGATCGCCGCCGTAACGCGGCATTTTCCCGCCGCCACACGCGTCACCGAGCCTCAGGGAGGTTTCGTCCTTTGGCTCGAGCTACCCGACGACATCGACACCACGGTCCTCCACTCCCGGGCGATCGCCGCCGGCGTCGCCTATGTGCCCGGCGAACTCTTTTCCGCCAGCGGCATGTACCGGAACTGCCTGCGCCTGAACTGCGGCAACCCGCACACGCCGGAGATCGATGACGCGGTACGGCGCCTGGGCGCATTGATGGCGCCCTGACCTGGCACCGCCCTGGCCGGGCGCGTCAATGGGGGAACTGCTGGGAAAAGCGCAGCGGAGCCGTGGCCCGTAGTAACGCCCGCAAGCCGACTTCCTGCGGCGATGCCGTCGCCGTGCCTAGCGCCGATCGCGATGGGAAATCTCGACCACGCGCGCGCGTTGCGCCAGTTGCCCGACCAGTGCGCTGGCCGCGGCACGATTGGCAAGGTCAAGATTCGCGTCCCACTCGTCGAGCAGATAGACCTGGCAATCCGTCTTCGCGACGATTTCCTGGAGTACGCGCAACTGGCGCTCGCCCGAGGAGTAGCCCTTCTTCTGTTCGATTTCTTCCGCCACACTGATCTCGCTGGCGTCCTCGGCGTCGGCATCCGGATCCAGCGTCGAATCGGCCGGTGACAGACCCGGTGCCGGCGCGCCGGCATTGAACTCGAATACCAGCCGGTCGTGCGTCGGCCAATAGTAGGCCTGTCCGCGCAGACGGCACTTCAGCGCCGAGAGCAGCGTGGACTTGCCGCTGCCGTTGCCACCGCGCACACCGACCAAGCCGGTCGGCACGGCGAGGACGCGATGCACGGCATCCGCCAGCGAATCGCAGACCCACTCCCGCTCGCCTTCCCTGAGGACAAGACGTTCGAAGTCGATGCGCGCGACGAACCCCGTGTCCGCCGCCGGATGCATGTGGGCGCAGACGCCGCGGATACGCGTCCATACGGCAACGAGATCGGTCAGACCGCCAGTAAGCTGATGCATGTCCAGCGTCATCTCGATCTGGCGCGGCAGCGTCGCCGCCAGGGCAATCAACAGGGTGGTGTTGCCGGCGTCCTGGATGGCCACCCAGGCGGTCGTCGACAGCACGACGACCAGCGCGATCACGCCGCTGATCGCACTCCAGCCCTCACGCGCCAGAATCGCCCTGATCTGCGCGACCACGGCGTTACCCACCCGCTGGCGAAAATCGCGGTGCCAGAGGGTGAAGTTGTAACGGTTGCCGCTGAAAATGTTGTCCCAGGCATTGTAGGTTCGCGCCCGCATGCGGTTGGTCATGCGCTGGTTATGCAGGAAGGCGGCGGCGAGCGGCTTTTGCAGCAGCCACTGGAGCGTGATGAGGATGACGAACACGGCGGCAAAGGCAATCGGCAAGCCGGCGTCTATTTCGAAGCCAAGTACCAGTGCGTTGAAAAGCAGCTGGAAGAACAGCCGCAAGTAGTACTGCAGGTTGTAGATCAGATCGAAACTGACATCGAAGGTCTCATTGGTCAGGAACGGTTCGACCTGCTCGCGTGCCCCGCCATCGGCCAGCAAGGCCGTCCGCGAGCGGTTGCGGCGCGCGAAATCGAGCATGTAGCGCGCATAGGCCGCGAAGCCCGCCCGCTCCGCGAAGATCCAGCTCACCGCGCCCGCGATGTAGGAGATGGTCTGGACAACAACGATCTCGACGAAGTCCCTCGCCGTAATGTGCTCCTCGGCAATGTCGCGCGCGATCTGAATGACCAGCCAGGTGGTCGTCGCACTGCCCGCTTCCTGGACGATGATCAGGACCAGCATGCCAAAGGCAGCCGGACTCACGAAATAGCGCAGGAAGTCTCTTGGCTGAAAGGTCGTCGAAGGCGGCACGCGAATTGGCCGGTGAACCGCTGACGGGACGCGCTACCTTCCCGCCGCAGGAAGACTATCAGGGCCAACACCAGGCAAGTCAATGTTGGCCGCATAAAGCACCGAAAGCAGACTCACGTCTGCTTTCGGTGTCATTCTCAAGACAGGACTTGCCTGTCAGGCGCCATCACTTCGGCGCCGGCTTCTTGGCTTTTTTCTTGGTGGCCATGTTCAGCTCCAGTAGCAAGGTTGATAAGATATTTCAACGGCCCAACGCGTCAACCGCAAGTGAAGTATACGCCCCTGACGTCGCCAAGAAGAAGTTTTTCGCGCGGCGCCGGGTGGAACGTGGTTTTCGCGCAACGCTAGCTCGCCCACCGTCGCGCGGATGGACGCCGCGAGAAATTGCCGCTCACCGGCGCGTGGTGTGGATACGGTCCGGCGCGCGCGTGCAAGCGTGCTCTTGCCAGCCGCGAGGGAAATCAGCCCCATCCTCCGAAATTGCTGCAAATGTACACTTTCCCTGCCATTGGCATGAACCGCCAACAGCTTGCGGAGACACGCCGGCCGACGGTTCACTTGGCCAGTCCAAATCCTCGTCTGATCCGTCGGCGGCGCGCTGCCACTCATTCCTCGATCGGCACGGCCTTGAACGCGGCGCTCGCTTCGAGTCTGTCGGCGAGCCCGCTGAGCGCCGGGTAATCACCCGCCGGCCACTCGTGCGGCAGGACATAACGAACGAAACCGATCCCGGCAACGGTGGTGATGTCCGCCTGCGTCAGGCGACCGCCGACCAGAAAGTCGCCGGCGAGCCGTTCTTCGAGCATGGCGAATGCCTGCCGCATCTGGCCGCGCAGGCGGCCCGTCCAGTCGGCCCATTGCAGCTCGCCGGGGCGCTTGCGCTCATATTCGATGGCCACCGCCTTCTCGGTCGCGACGATCGCCAGCGCCATCAGTTGCTGCACCTGCCGCCGCTCGGGGCCGCTGCGCGGGGTGAGCGGCAAGATATCGCGTTCGCCGGCCAGTTCGTCGAGATAGTCGAGAATGTAGGCGCTTTCAAAGAGCTTCTCGCCGTTCGGCAAGGTCAGCATCGGCACCTTGAAGAGGGGGTTGAGCGGCCGCATGGCATCCATGTGCCGGAACACCGACAGCGACAGGTGCGTGAAGGGAATCGCGTAGAGATGCATCGTCACCGCCACTCGTCGCACGAAGGGTGAATCGTAGAGACCGAGCAACTGGTGCGGCTCGCCTGCCGTCAAGTCCGTCATGGTTCTTCTCCAATCATCAATGGTTGATGCGATCCGGGAATCCGTCCGGACGCTCACATCCAGGCCGCAGCGACACGCGCCAGCCTGAGCTTGGGCAGGCACCAGCGCCGGCCAAAGGTTCCCGCCGGCGGTGCCAGGCGAATCCTCGCCGGCAGATCGGCGTTCGCGTCGGCTGTTGGCCACGGCTCGACGACGACCTTGCCGACACCCGCGACACGATGGCGGTCGCCGGGAAGCAGCCAGATATCTCGGCCGCCCTTCTCTTCGGTCAGCCAGACACGCGTGCCGAGCGAGATGACTGTCCAGCCGGCGATCCGGTCGAGGGAAACGGCCTCGGCGGCACGCACTTCAAACTCGATGTAGGGTAGCAGATCTTGCATGGGGGTCTCCTTTGCTGGCGATGATTTCTGTCCGGTCTTGTCTTGAACAGACAGGAGCATTCTCATCGTCTGGCGGAGCAAGTACAATCGAATTGTTCTCACGTGACATGTGAAAAAACTTGACAGATAGTCGACGTAGTCCACCGCTGGGCAGTCTGCGCGTTTTCGTTGCGGCTGCCGACAGCGAGAGCGTCACCAAGGCAGCCGCGCAGCTGCACCTGACGCATGGCGCGGTCAGTCACCAGTTGCGACAGTTGCAGGACTACCTCGGCGTCGCCCTGTTCGAACGTAGCGGCCGCGGCCTGAAACTGACGACACAGGGCGCCGCCTATGCCGAACGGGTTTCGCGGGCACTCGCCGAGATCGGCAAGGCGACCGACCAACTGATCGCCGCACGCGACTACCGCCGTCTGCGGGTGACCTGCATGCCATCGTTCGCCGCGCGCTGGCTGCTGCCGCGGCTCGGCAGCTTCATTTCCTGCCATCGCGAACTCGATGTCGAAGTGCAATCGAGCGCCCGGCTGGCCGACATCAAGGGAGGCGAAGCCGACGTCGCCCTGCGTTTCGGCCATGGCCGTTACCCGGGACTGAGCTGTCGACTGTTGATGAAGGACTGGTACTACCCGGTTTGTTCGCCCGAGTTCATCGCTCGCCACGCGCTGGTCAGCCCGGCGCAGTTGACCGGACTGCCGTTGCTGCGCTCGAACGATGAACTATGGCAACCGTGGTTCGGTGCCGCCGACGTGGTGGTCGAGGAGCCGCAGCGCGGTGCGGTGTTCGACGACTCGAGCCTGATGCTGATGGCCGCCGCCTCCGGCCAGGGCGTGGCCCTGGCCCGGCACACGCTGGCCGTCGACGATCTGGCGAGCGGACGTCTGCGGCGTCCCTTCGCGATGGCCATCGAGTCGCCCTTCTCGTACTTCTTCGTCTGTCGCCTCGCTGACGAGCAGCACGCCGCCGTCGTCGCCTTTCGCGAGTGGCTGTTCCAGGAAGCCGCTCTCTATCGCCCGCCCGAGGGCGACCTCGCCGTGGCCCGCAGCGACCAGACAAACCGGTAGATGGACAGCGGCGCGGCGGCGCAGCGGCAGCGCGGCGCCGTGAGGGCAGCTCTCAGGCGCTGAACTGCAGCGCGGCCAGGCGCGCATACAAGCCGCCACGCTCGACCAGCTCCGCGTGCGTGCCATCCTCGACCACCCGCCCGTGGTCGAGGACAAGTATCCGGTCGGCCCCCTGCACAGTCGCCAGACGGTGGGCGATGACGATGGTCGTGCGGCCGCTCATCGCCGCCTCGAGCGCGGCCTGCACGACGCGCTCGCTCTCGGCATCAAGACTGCTCGTCGCTTCGTCCAGCAGCAGCAGCGGCGCATTCTTGAGGATCGCGCGCGCGATCGCGATGCGCTGGCGCTGCCCTCCCGACAAGCGCACGCCGCGCTCGCCGACGAAAGTGGCATAGCCCTCGGGCAGTCGCTGCACGAACTCGTCGACAAAAGCCGCGCGCGCGGCCGAGCGCAGCTCGTCATCGGCCGCATCGGGCTTTCCGTAGCGGATGTTGTCGTCGATGCTGCCGGAAAAGATCACCGCCTCCTGCTGCACCACGGCGATGCGCGCCCGCAATTCGGCCAGGCGCGGACGCCGCAGGTCGACGTCGTCGATCCGGATGGCTCCCTCGCCGACGTCGTAGAAGCGCTGCAGCAATTGGAAGACAGTCGTCTTGCCGGCACCGGACGGCCCGACGAGCGCGACGCTCTGCCCGGGCTCGATCGTGAAATCGAGCCCCCGCAGCACCGCCTGCGCCGGCCGTGACGGATAGGCGAAACGCACTCCGGCGAAAGCCACCCGCAGGCCACCTGCCGCCACCGGCAGCGGCGCCGGCTGCGCCGGCTCGCCGATCGGCGAACGTGCGCTGAGCAGCTCCATCAGACGCTCGGTCGCTCCCGAAGCGCGCAGCAGGTCGCCCCAGACTTCCGCCAGCACCGCGACGCTGCCGGCGACGACCATCACGTAGAGCGCCGTCTGGCTCAGCTCGCCGGCCGTGATCTCGCCGGCGAGAACGGCCTGAACACCGCCGTACATGCCGTAGAGGAGCGAACCGAAGACACCGACGATGACGAAAGCGGTCAGCGCCGAGCGCGTTCCGGTGCGCCGCAGCGAGGTGGCGAATGCCTGTTCGTTGGCAACGTGGAAGCGTGCCGCCTCGGCAGCCTCGCGGGTATAGCTCTGGACGACGGGAATGGCGTTGAGAATCTCGCCGGCAATGCCGCTGGTATCGGCGAGGCGGTCCTGGCTGGCGCGCGAGAGCTTGCGCACGCGGCGGCTGATGATCCCCGCCGGCAGCACGACGAGAACGACGATGCCGGCAACCGTGAGAATCAGCCGCGGCATCGTCGTCAACAGCATCGTCAAGCCACCGGCGAGCAGCACCAGATTGCGCAAGCCCATGCTGACGCTCGAGCCCACCGCATGGTGGATCACCGTCGTGTCCGTGGTCAGCCGGGACAACACCTCGCCGGTCTTCAGCGTCTCGAAGAACTGCGGACTCTGCCGCAGCACATGCGCGTACACGGCTTGCCGGAGATCGGTGGTCACCCGCTCGCCGATCCAGCTCACCATGTAGAAACGCGCGGCGGTAGCCAGGCCAAGCACCAGCGCGACGCCAAAGAGCAGCAGGAAGTAGTCGCGAATCGCAAGTCGCCGCTCGCCGAGGTCCACCGCTGTCGGCAGCGCGAGCCCGCCGTCAACCAGCAACTTCACCGCGTAAGGCAGCGCCAGCGTGGCAGCGGCAGCCAGCAGCAGGAACAGCAAGGCCAGGGCGATCTGCCCGCGGTAGGGGGCCAGATAGGGCAGCAGCGCACGCAGCGGTTGCAGCCGGCGCTCGGCCACTTGGCCTTGCGCGTTCGCGTCGCCCGCGTCGCCCACGTCCGCCGCTGCCGGCGCTTCCGGAGCCGCCGCCCGGGACGAGTCGGCGCTCAGGCGAGCAGCCCTTGCAGCACACCCCAGGCGCCGCCGACCCCGAGCGCGCCGAAGCAGACCATCGACAGCAGGAAACCGCTGCCGCGCGTCTTCGGGTCGCGCGCATAAGCCAGTGCGTACCACACGCGACCGGCCAGCCACAGTGCGCCGAGCGCGGTCGCCCACAGGCTCGACAGATTGAGCGCGCATACCCAGAGCACCGGCAGGAAGAGCACCGTGTTCTCGAGGGTGTTCATCTGGATCCGGTAGGCGATCTCGAACTGCGGGTGACCCGTGGTCGCCGGCGCCTTGATGCCCAAGCGCATTCGACAGCGGCCGACATAGGCGGCGCAGGCAAAGAGCAGAAACGAAGTGGCGAGGGTGACCAGAGCCGGTCCGGGGTAGCTGTTCATGATGTCGATACGTTTCCTGGGTCAGGAGTTGGACGCTGCGGCATGGCTGCCGAGCAGGAAATTGCCGATGCGCAGCAGGCGGCGCTGCGCCGCCTCGCCGCCCAGGCCGGTGATCAAGGGGCCGGCGGCGGCGGCCACCTCGATTGCCCGCTCGGGCGTCAGCAGCGCGGCGCGCTGGCAATATTCGATGATGGCAAGCTGCTCTTCCCGCGTCAGCGGGAAAGGCGGCGCTTCGCTGCCCACATCGTGGTGCGCGCCGACGACCTGCCGCGGCGTGGCTTCGACATGCACCACCAGCGTACCCGCGGCGAGGTCGCCCATGCGCTTGCCCTGGGCGTTGAGCAGGCTGGCGACGAATCCGGTAGCGTAGAAGAACGGCAGGAAGTCGATGCCGCGCAACGTGTTGCGGATGAACGCGGCGCTCCAGCCGACGGGGCGACCGTCGTCATGGACCACCGCCAGCCCGCAGGCCTTCTTGCCCGGCGTCTGGCCGTTCCGGTACACCTCGAAGACGATCGGATAGAACCACTCGAGCAGGAAAGCGCCGACGAGCAGCAGGCCGATCCCGAAATCACCGATCACCGACCCGGCGATCGCCAGCAGCAGCCAGACGCCGAAGCGGACCAGGAAATCGAGAAACCAGGCGCGCGCGCGCGCCACGGGTCCGGCCACCCGCAGGTCGATCTCGCAGCCTTCCGGCGTCGCGATGCGCTGGATGGTGTCCAGGCGAGAAGCGGTGTTCACGGCTCGAAAAACACGTCCCGGTAGAAGGCGTACATCGACGCGTAGAGCACCGGCACCAGCACCAGCCAGCCGAGGAACAGCGGCAGGCAGGCGACGATGGCCGCGAGCAGCACGCACAAGCCGTACACCAAAAAAGGCAGCGAGTTCCGCAAAGCCGCGAAGAAACTCGCCTTGAGCGCCTGAAAGGCCGAGAAGTCGTGAAACACCACCAGCGGCGGCGCCAGCCAGACGGCCATCGCCAGCGGCACGAAGACGACCATCAGGACGAGGACGGCGACGATGAAAGTCGCCGAGGTCGGATCCGGAGCGCCGGCACCGGCAAACGCACCGACGGCGACGATGATGCCGAAAATGGCCGCGGCGCCCAGCACGGCCAGCAAATAGAGCAGCCCGACGAGCAGTAGACCGCCAAGCCGGGTCGAGAAACCGGCGAAGAGGTGCGCGAAGCGCAGACCCTCGCCCTCCTCGATCGCCCGGCAACCGATGATGATGCCGCCGATGAACACCGGACCGAGCAGGTTCACGGCAAGATTGACGACCGGAATCATGCCGATGACCATCATGATGGCGATCAAGGCGACGCTGATGCCGACCCAGGTACCCGGCGCACTCCGGAACATCTGCCAGCCACGCAACAGCCACTGGTAGCCGTTGCCGGTCGGCACGCGCCGCCCCTCGGGAATGAAGTTCCCCATCACCGACTCGATGTGGTCATGCACCCGCGCCACGGGTGCCTTGAACGGATTGCTGTCGACACTCATCGCTGCCCCCCATGCGGTCCGAAATACGGCCAGAACGTCGCCGCCGCGCCCACCCTGGCTCAGCGGGCGACGGCGCAGTGCGTACTATAGCGCGCCGGCCCGCTCTGCGGCCCGCTCGAACCTGCAGCGCTACCGACAATTGACGGGGACTATCGCCGCGAGCACCCGACGGCGTGGCGCGCCTGCTGACCCGCGATCTTCCCGCCGTGTCGCCGACGCACCGGATTGGTTCATGGTGCGTCCCCAACCCTGAGCACGCGGACGAGTCGGAGGGGCCTGGACGTCGACTGGATCGAGGCGTGGGCGATCACTGAGGACCTGTTGGCCATGTTTCGCACCGATGTGGCGAGCCGCAATGCGCGCTTCATCCTGGCGACGCTGCCCACCGACATCCTGGTGCATCCGGCCGGAGGATCCGTGAGGCATTCCAGCGGCAGGTCGGCGCCGACTCGCTATTCCATTCACTCCGGCGCCTTGATGTTGATGGGCGAAAAGTGAAAAGCGCATCACGTAGCCCGTCGTCGACGACGTTCCCGATGAAGTCAGCGGTCCACTTGAGCTACGGACAAGTCGCGAGGTTTCGGGTACGATTTTTGCCGTTTCGTGAGCAGACCCGATTCGGTCAGCAAGAGCGAACCGCATTGCGACCGTCTGCCTTGGCCCGATAGAGCGCCGTATCTGCCCGCCGCACCGCGCCTTCCTCATCCTTGTCCTCGCCCAGCGCCATGGCTACGCCGATACTTACGGTGACTTGCCTTGCCCCCGGGAAAGCTTGCTGGGCAACGGAGCTCCTGACGATCTCGGCAATCGTCAGCGCTCCTTCGGCATTCGTCTCCGACAGGATGGCCAGAAACTCTTCCCCACCATAGCGGGCGATGAAATCGGTTTGTCGCAATGAGGCTGTGAGGACAGTTGCCATGTGCCGAAGCACTTGATCGCCCGTTTCGTGGCCATAGGTGTCGTTGATCTCCTTGAAGTAATCGATATCCATGAACAGAACGGCATAAGGATGGCTCGACCGCTTCAAGCGTAGAAATTCCAGTCGTAGCCTCTCATTGGCTGACTTGCGGTTTTGCAGGCCGGTCAGCGCGTCTACATGGGCAAGTTGTGCGAGTTCCCGATTGGCGGCCAGCAAGGCGGCGGTGCGTGCTTCCAACAATTCGCCGGCTTGACCGATCGCCGCCGCAAGCTCGGCCGACTCCTGGATAGACACCTCGGGAACAGGCACCAACTGCCCCTTGCCCAGGGCTACTGCCGGTGCGGTGAGTGCGCGCACCGAAGCGGCTATTTTCCGCCCCGCCATCCACGCCAAACCGAGCCCAATGACGAGCAAGGTCGCCAGGCCCAAGGACAACCAGGTCATCGTGTGCATCAGATCGCGTTCAAGAATTTCTCGTGGAATGCCGATGCCGACACTCCAGCCGGTGACCGATGAGCGGCTCCAGACGGACAAGGTCGGAATTCCCTCGCGTGTAACTGTCTTCATCGAGCCTTCCAGGGCCTCGCCGATTCGCTGGATGTACTCGAACGTTCCTTTCTGGCCGACGAACTCGTCCGGCGCGTGAGTCCGCGCGGCGATCGTACCGGTGCTGTCGAATATCGCCGATACCCAGCCCGGCGGAAAGTGTTGCGCGGCGAGGATAGCGTTGAAATCATCCGGCACCAGGCCGATGCTCAGGACATAGGCCACCGTGCCGTCAAGGATCACCGGCAAGTCAATGCTCACTACAGGCTTGTGCAGTAGCCCACCGATGTAGACTTCCGAAATCACCGGCTGGCCGGTCGCCAGGACGCGCCGGAGAATCTCCGGATTCCCGTGGCGTGGCAAGGGTTCACCGAATTCCCGCAGCGTATTGACCAGTTGCTGGCCGCTCTCGTCGCTGAGCACGACATTCATGCCGACTTTCGTCACTGCGGCGACCTCGCGCGCCCGTCGATGGAATCCCGCCAGATCATGCCGGGCAAGCACACCGGACGTGGAGAGGACCTGGCCGACCGTCCTGGCCTTGAACAATTGGCTATCGACGGCCTGAACCATCGCACGCGCCGTGGCGATCATGTCCCTTTCCAGTTGAGCGCGGCCGTTCAGGTACTCGCGCGCGAACAAGATCGCGACACCGAGTATTCCCGGGAGCAGGCAAGCGAGAACCAGCCAGAGGAGGACCGTGCCGATTCGCCAGCGGGAAGTGAAGCCGTATGCCTGAACGGTCTTCATGGGTTTCCAGAGGTTATGCGAAAAGGGTGGAAAGCAGCGGTTTCAGTGAGGCTTTGCCACGGATCCTGTCGTTGGGCAACCCTCTCTAGCCGCACCGCTGTCCGGATCATCACCAGCATCTTACCCAAAGGCGGGGGTTGGACGTTCAAAAACCCGTCATCCCCTCCCATTGCCGCTCCCTTGCTGCTAGCCGCCAGCGCCAGTTGCTTCCGCTCATTCCGGTACCCGACAGTAGTCGCCAAGCAATTTCTGCCACCAGCGATGCTTGTCTTGCTGCCACTTGGGTCGCCTAGGCGTTCGCCGCACGCTATCCAACCACGGTCTCTCGAAGCGCTGCGCCGACATTGCGGAGACAAACCGTGGTACGTTCGCAGCTTTCGCAACTCAGTGGCAAGCGAAGCGAGTGCGTCGGAATGCAGAACCGGGCAACGCCTGTAACGGCGCAGGGACATGTTTCCAACCTTCCACTTCGCCTTCGACTTCAGATTTGCGAATCGCTGCGGCAATGCGTCGGATGTCGAAGCCCGATTCTTCGATCAATGCCTCACATGGCGGCACGCCGCAATGTATCCCGTTGAGCGAATGGTTAAGCGGCGCGGCGCCACGCCACGCTTGTAGAGAAATGGTGCGCTGTACAATAGCGCGTACATGTACAAAGGAGCCTTCTGATGGACGCCGTCACCTACAGCGCTGCTCGCGCCAACCTGGCCAAGACAATGGATCGTGTTTGTGATGATCATGAGCCGCTGATCATTACTCGCAATGGAGAACAATCCGTTGTGATGCTGTCTCTTGAGGACTACAACGCACTTGAAGAGACGGCGTTCCTTCTGCGAAGTCCTGCCAATGCAAAGCGTCTTCTCTCGTCCGTTGCGCAGCTTACCTCTGGAAAAGGCATTGAGCGGGAATTGCCGCAGTGAACTCGATCTTCTCTGACGATGCATGGGACGACTATTTGTATTGGCAGAATAATGATCGCAACATTGTCGAGAGGATCAACAAGTTGATCCAAGAAGTTAAACGCGAACCTTTTTCTGGACTCGGCAAGCCGGAACCACTGAAACATGCGTTGTCTGGGTTTTGGTCAAGAAGAATCACTGACGAACACCGCATGGTGTATCGAGTTGAAGCTGATGCATTGCTTCTTGCTCAGTTGCGCTACCGCTATTGAACTGCGACGCCTAACCGGCATAGGGAGGAGAAGGCCATGCGTACCCACAAGAACAGGGCCTCGCCACTCGGAAGTCATCACCCGCTGCTGTGGCGCCTGCCATCCAATCCTGTGCGTCAGCCCTTGCGCTCCATCACGATAAGGCGTGCGGCAAGCCCCAAGAAGACGACACCCATCAGGCGTTCAAGCATTACCTGACGACGAGGACTCGACAGCAACCATTGCCCAAGGCTGCCGCTGGCGACGGACACGGCCGCCTGGAATAGCAGGCCAAGAAGTGCCAAGACCGCACCGAGAGCAACAATTTGCTCGAATATCGGCCCGAAGGCCGGAGACGCGAACTGTGGCAGAAACACACCCGAGAACAGGATGGCCTTCGGGTTCAGAAGATTCGTAAGGAACCCACGGCGGAAATTCTCGAATGGGGAACGGACGATCGTTTGCGTGCCGGCTTCGAAAGGCCTGGCGCGGAGCGACTTGCAGCCGAGAAACACCAGGTAGGCGGCACCCCCAAGGCGGATGGCATCGAACGCCAACGGCGACGTGGCGACGATTGCCGCAACACCGACAGCGGCAAGGACGGCATGCGCAAACATGGCCAATGCAATACCAGCAGAGGCCCACAGGGCCGAACGGCGACCTTGGGTCGCACCGGTAGCCACAACAAATGCGACATCCGGCCCGGGCGTAATGAGCAGCACGAAGGAGGCGGCGAGGAAGACAGGCAGAACAGACGTATCAAATGGCATAGTGCCTCCTTGAAATGGCAAACACTCCCCGAAACGACCGAGGTAGAGAATTTCGGGACAGACAATACGGGGACAGGCGACACCGGACAGCATACCCAACCCAGCTTTTCAGACCGAGGCCTACAGTGTCAAGATAGCGGCGTTGACAGGGAGTCGCGAGTAGTCACGCAAATTACATGTACTGTCCCCGGAACTCGGAACTCGTGAAAAAACCATAGTCCATTGTTCCGCCTTCACCGTCTCGCCTGCGCCACCTGTTCGGGAAACCGACTCTGGCCTCTTATCTGTAATTCAGCGGTGAGCGAAACGAGTCCGCTGGAATGGCGAGTTGGGCAAACCTGCTGGATCGAGCGGTGGGTCGATAACGAGAACGCCTGCGGCTTTGAGTTCGGCTTCGCCCCGCCTAAGCTCTTCGAAGAGGGCGCCAAGGTTATCGGCATATTTCAGTCCGATTGCATCCTTTATAGCATGTACCTCGGCAATGACCTTGTCATTCATCGTCGCTTCCTCCTAGAAGTTCCTCGGGGGTGCAAATGATTGGGAGGAACAGGCCTTGTCGTTCAATATGCGCAGCGATCTTTTCTTGAATCAGCGGGTTCGCGATGTAACGGCAATTCCATGTCAGCAGGAAATCAACGCCGTGCAACGTCGAAATCGCGATATGGATTGCATCCTCGATAGCTTTGACCGGAATAATTCCCGCCGCGATAAGCGACTGCGCCAAACGAATCATTTCTTCCGACACGGCCAGTACGGATATTCCATCAAGTGCGGCAAGTCGCTTCCGCGCGGCATGAGGGTCACCAGCAGCGCATTCTTGCCAGACTGCGCGCGAGACAAGAAGTTCATATTCCGACCGTTGCGTCCACCAAGCCAGGGTGAGTTGCTGGTGGGCGGCCCCAACAATGGTCTTGCTGGGGCGCGCTGTCAGGTAGCTGATAACAGATGTTTCGACGTACACCTTGCGTTTCATGAGTTTCTTCCTCGTTCGGGAACCCGTAGCCTGCCCCCTGTTGCTTATGTCGTGTCTGCAACTTCATCGGTCGACTGAGTCTGACAGAACTCGGCGTCTAGACTTGATAGATGAACTCTATCGGAATAAATCGATCCCGGCCCCTTTGATTCGAGGTCCACTCATTGGCCGAATCGTTGGCGCAGGTAACGGCAGACGAGGTTTGGATGATCAAGGTCTCCAGAAACTGCCTTAAAAACGGGTAGGAACAGTGCCATAGCTTATGCATTCCGAGTGGCGAGGCCCTGATCGGTTCCCTAGCAAGTAGCAATTAGATGACTTGATCAGCCTTTCTGAGCAGCGCATCTCCACACGTGCGAGGTGACTCGATAATTCTTGCAACACGGGTCATTTGGCCTCTGTCGGGAATCCAAATAGTCATATCCAGCCCACCTCGACGATATGGGCTGATGATGCCTTCGCTGTGGAGAAGTCGCAGAATGTCGGGCACTAGCCTACGCGCGTTGTGATCGAGTCCACGTAGCAAAGCATTCTCCTTCCGCCCCGATCCACTTTGAATGAAAACCTTCTTTAACACCGTAAGTAGCACCCTTTCGCCCATAGGCAAATCCATAGAGTTGATCGCATTCGTTGTCTCTGGAGCATCAGAAAACTTTTCAAATTCACATGTGTTCGCAAAAACCGGTATCGGAAGATCAGCTCTAGAGGCCCTTCCTTCGACCTGAACGAAATAGCATGACTCGAAGTGGGGAAGCCGATCAGTAGGAACATCCGCATCCAGATCGAGCCTAGAGAAATAGCAATCCATAAACGACAGTTGAGAACAGTTGCCGATTCTTTGGTGTAGCTCGAGCAATGGAATCAAGACGTCTCTAAGCTGTATAGGTCTATCGAAATTGGCCCCCCGCTCCATGGCGATTTGTACTAAATCTACTGTCAGTATCGTGTTGCTGAGTCCGTTTGATGCATGCTCAGCGGCAGCCATCAGTTTTCCCGGAGTTACATGAACTTTGCAATTTTCGATACAAACTCCAACACCAATGGGCCCAAGACCACATTCGGCATTCCGAAAACTTTCAACATCTGATCCATAGGGATCGTTGATAAATGCGACGACATCGCCTGCCCTACATGCATCGGCGTAGTCATCATCGATAAATACACGTGTTCCTTCTTCAGCGCGATCAATTCCTAGGCCTGGTAAGCGCTGTAGCAAAACCGTCCCTTTTTCGTCTGGCTGATAACCGCACACGGCCGCAAATGCACCGACAATCTGATCGCGTCCTAGCGGGCCGAGTCCGGTGTCCGTCGCTCTGGCCGTTGTCGCGACTCGCTCGAGAATTTTTCGAACTGTCGGGCCATCAATCCCGGCCTCGATCTCAGCTTCGCGGGCGCAGACCTTGTCAATGACCAAGTCCCAGCCCTGTGCGGGATTAGGGCCTCCAGCCGACTCCTGACTATCGTGCGGCATAAGAAGGTTCTTCAGCAATCCGCTGGTAGCAAGATAACCAACCAGCAGAGGACGAGACGGTAGCCAGCCAGGAACGCTGCCGGTGAGGCCGCACTTATTCAGGTATTGCTGAACCTGCTCATCGCTGAATTCGTTCAGAGTTACCTCCGTAAACCTGGCGTAAGACCCAAGAGCATTCCGCCGTTCTTTTTCGCTGTCAAAGAAATGGGCGCGCCCAGCTAATATCATTCCTGCGCTTGTTGGTTGGTCCCGAACGAGTTCGCGGACCGCCTGCATTGCACGGAAACGGGTATCCTGAAGTCGCTTCCATATTCCCTGAATTCCAAGGGTAGCAAGTTCGTCGAAGCCATCAATTAGCAGAATGACATACCCTGCTCTCCATGCGCGAACGAGATGGGTTGGATTAGGGAAACCCAAGTTTCTCGCGTGACGCTCCAGCACTTCGGCTGGATTTGTTTGTCCATGATGATCACGAAGATTCAAGTAGAGAGGGAATTTCGTCGTCTTGTTGCCTAGATAACTGTGCTTGAGATCCTTGTAAATCTTACGCAAAGTCATGCTCTTTCCAGCGCCAAAGTCACCCAACACAACGAACCTTCCGCCGTCAGTAAGAGCGTCTCGCATTTGATTGACTGACCATAGCCTGTTAGTACTTGGCTGCAATAGGTCTAGGGGGATATATGCAATGTCGGCACTGGGATTTCCCGTTGCGGGGTCACGTACACTCCCGAACGGGTAGTTGTCGCGGAGGCTTAAATAGCCAGCCGCATCAATTAGCTTGCTTTGAAACTGACTAAACGAAAGGGCATTGATGAGGCTATGGTGTTGTCTTGCGACCTCTCGCTGGTCCGCGGTTGGCTCCGATTTTGTGACAAACCATGCCTTAATCGCTTTATGCTGATTCTGCGGTTGTAGCTGCTTGGCCAGTATCACGAGCTTCTTAATGTCGTATTGCGCTTTGTCCCGCGCTCGTGAAACCGTGGCCTCAATTAAATGTATGCAGTCCTCCGTTTCAAAATATCCATCACGCTCTCGTCCATCAACAACGCGGGCACCAGCATATTGAGCATCTGGCCAAAGCTGCCGCGCTATCCGACGCACTTCGTTTTCAAAGACGTCATGCTCCTGTTTATCAACTGTGGTCATTTACTTACTCCAAGGCGTAGATTGTGAGCGTCGATGCTATAGATCGATCGAGAGGACTTCGCTACTTGAGGACTCTTGATGCCGAAAATAGCAATCCCAATTGACAGAAGGCCTTGCGTCAAGTGGCGTTCATACATGGAGAGGACTGCGAGAATATCTCGATGAAACAATACGCGACAAGCAGCCGCGGCAATTACATATACTGTCCCGAAACCCTGCATATACTATCCCCGAAACCTGTCCCGAAACCGTCCGAAACCCGTGTCCCCGAACCTCAGGGATGCCGCGCGGCTTATCGCGCAGCATCCCTTGGAGCGCCGGGTTGGGCGTGCGCTTCTTGAAACACTGCAACTGGAACCGAGCGGTCGACAGCGACAGACTTCCGAAGAGCCTTAATACGTTCGATTTCGTGGAGTGTCTGAGCCGAAAAGTACGATTCTCCGCAGCGAGGACACGACCACATGGGGATGTTCTCTATCACCAGAAGCGAAGCACCTCGACCGGAACTGCGAGTTACCCTCCGCAGCTGCACGCCTGGATGACCGCATGAGGCACAGAGCATTTCAGACAAGGTAGACCGTGATGACGAAGAGATTGCCGAGCGGGCCGAACTTGACGACTGCCTCGGCCTGGAGTCCGCCGACTGTGGTGCCGCGGACGACGAACTTGCGCTCGTGCGTCTTGCGGTCGCGCTGGCGCTCGACGATTTCGCTGCTGAGAAGGATGTTTTCGAGATCGAGGATCGTAAGGTTGTCATCGTCAAGTTCTTCCACAGCGTGGATGGAGACAACGTAGTTCAGTGAACGAACACAGTTGCGAAGTCGGACGATAGTAGATTGAGCTACTCTTCAATTGTAGCGGTTCAGCACCGCCAGCGCCCAACTG
>JGI24217J29970_1001678_pt1 | contig 21440 bp, 14 predicted proteins | sample EnhBioin_Aerobic_FD_29970 | JGI IMG/M metagenome (IMG submission 29970) | reverse complement strand
ACCAGCCGCCGCAGTTGACCGAGTTCAACTGGGCGCTGGATTACTTCGACGTGATGGCGAAGGGCAACGACCGGCCGGCGCTGTGGGTGGTGAACGAGGACGGCTCGGAACAGAAGATGTCCTATTCGCAAATGTCGCAGCGCTCGAACCAGGTCGCCAACTGGCTGCGCGGCCAGGGCGTCAAGCGTGGCGATCGCATCCTGATGATGCTCGGCAACGAAGTACCGCTGTGGGACACGATGCTGGCGGCGATCAAGCTCGGCGCGGTATTGACGCCGGCAACGACGCTGCTCGCTCCCGACGACCTGCGCGACCGCCTCGACCGGGGTCAGGTGCGGCACGTGATCATCGGCCACACGCACACCGAGAAGTTCACCAGCCTGCCGGGCGACTACACGCGCACGACGGTCGGCGGGGCAGTGGCGGGCTGGCAGCAGCTCGAACAGGCCTACCAGGAGTCGACCGACTTCGCCCCCGACGGGCCGACGCTGGCTACCGATCCGCAACTCCTGTACTTCACCTCGGGCACCACCTCGAAGCCGAAACTGGTGCTGCACAGCCAGCAGAGCTATCCGGTCGGGCACCTGTCGACGATGTACTGGCTGGGGCTGCAACCCGGCGACGTGCACTGGAACATCAGCTCGCCGGGCTGGGCCAAGCATGCGTGGAGCTGCTTCTTCGCGCCCTGGAACGCCGGTGCGACGATCTTCATTTTCAACTACTCGCGCTTCACGGCGGCGGCAATCCTCGAGACGCTGGTCCGCTGCTCGGTGACGACGCTGTGCGCGCCGCCGACGGTGTGGCGGATGCTGATCCAGGAAGACCTGCGCAAGTATCCGGTCAAGGTGCGCGAACTGATCGGCGCCGGCGAGCCGCTCAATCCGGAAGTCATCGACCAGGTCAAGGAAGCATGGGGAATCACCTTGCGCGACGGTTTCGGGCAGACCGAAACGACGGCACAGGTCGGCAACTCGCCTGGCCAGCCAGTCAAGCTCGGTTCGATGGGTCGGCCGATGCCGGGCTATCAGGTGCGCCTGGTGGACATCGACGGCCGTGTTGCCGAGGAAGGTGAAATCTGTCTCGACCTCGCGTCGCGGCCGATCGGACTGATGATTTCCTATGCCGACGATCCCGAAAAGACCGCCGAGGTGATGCGGGACGGCTTCTATCACACCGGCGATACCGCGGCGATCGACGCCGATGGCTACATCACCTATGTCGGACGCGCCGACGATGTCTTCAAGGCTTCCGACTATCGCATCAGCCCCTTTGAGCTGGAGAGCGTGCTGATCGAGCACGAAGCGGTTGCGGAAGCCGCCGTCGTGCCGAGTCCGGACGCCCTGCGCCTGGCGGTCCCGAAGGCCTTCCTCACCCTGCGCGCCGGCTACGAGCCGAGCCGCGAACTGGCGCGCGACATCTTCGTCTTCCTGCGCAGCCGTCTGTCGCCTTACAAACGCGTGCGGCGACTGGAGTTCGGCGAACTGCCGAAGACCATCTCGGGCAAGATTCGCCGCGTCGAACTACGCAAGGGAGAGCAGGACCGTGGTGCCGCACCGCGTGGCGCGCTCGAGTTCTACGAGGAAGACTTCGAGTTCTGAGCCCGATTGGCGACGCTTCCGCGCCGGGTCCTCGATTGCCGAGGACTCGGCCCGGGCAAGCCGGCCATGCCGCCTGCGGGCGGCATGGCTTTTTTGTGCGGGCGGCACCGCTACGCGTGCCCGTTCAGCCAGCCGGGATGGGACACCGCCCTCCCCCCGCGGCGCCGACAACGGCCGGCCGCCGTCACAGCCCTGCGGACCTGCCCGTCCGGCTTACCTCGTCACCTGCAACATGGCCGGCGCAAAGTTTACCCGCCGCGTCTCGACGATGCGCTTCGCATCGACCTTCCCTTCGACGATTTCGTAGCCCATCAGGGCAAACACGCGTCCGCGCACGAACAGCGGCCGCGAGTTGCCGTACCAATCGACGCACGAGGCACGGCAGCCGTCGTTGCGGTCGCCGGCCGATGGCCGCGCCTTCAGGGTACCGAGTTCGCTCAACGACAGACCGCGGTTGCGCAGGAAGAGCAAGGCCGCTGACTCGGCCTGGAGCTGGCGCGTGCCGGGCTCGCTGCCGCCGACGATCGGCAAGCCGAGCAGGCCGTCGAACTCGCTCTCGGCCTTGTAGAAAAAGCCGTGGCTGCGCGTCTCGCCCTGCGCGGCGTCCTTGCGCGTGTAGCGGTCGGCGGTCACTGGCAAACGCGCCAGACGCAGGCTGGTCAGGTGCAGATCCTTGCCATCGCTACCGACGACCAGGCCGTTGCTGCCCAGCGCTTCGAGGCGGTCTACCGAGTGCGGCAGCGGCAGTTCGTAGACATCGCCCTGCGCGTAACGCACCGCATACACCTGCGACTGGGTCGTCGGCTGTGGCGCGTGCCAGCCGGTGCCGGCGCCGTACAGCAGATACGGACCGATATAGCGACTCTGCAGCGCCTGACCGGCGGCTTTCGGCAACCGGCGGTAGGCGTCGACGGGCGCGCTGTCACGGCCATCGGAGAAACTCGCCAGCGGCACGCGCAACAAGGCCAGGTCGCCATAATTGACTTCGGCTGCCCACATGCCCTCGCCACGGCCGTTGGCCCGCAGCAGCACGTTCAGCATCCCGCTGTCGTCCTCGTGGAAGGAAAACTGGTCGATCGGGCTGCCGAGCGTCTTCAGCGCACTCGGTGCCGAGCCATCGAGTGGAATGCGGAACACGGCGGAAAGCGGAGCGGTCGCCTGTGGTCCACCCCGGCCAGCCGTCGTCCACACGAACACCGAATTCGGCGAAACGTAGAAAACGCGCCCCGGCGGCCCCAGCACGGCCGTGCTCTGGCAGTCCATCTCGGGCTTGGCGAGGTCGCAGATCGAGACACTGTGCAGGGCGACACCGGCGAACGGGTCGAGCGCCTCGTCGGTACGGTAGATCCGTGTCGCCGGGGTGATCCGCCGAAAATCGGCCGGCAGCGCCCCCGGACGCCAGCGACGCATGGCCGGGAACGCCGCCCAGGGATCGCCCCACGGACTGAGCACATGCGGCGAGTAGACGATCAGCTTGCTGCCGATCAGCCGACTGGCGTAGTTGCGCGACGAGTAATAGTCGTTCGAGCGCAGGTGATAGGTCGCCCGATAGGTGAGTTTCCCCTCGCGCGAGATGTCGAAGACGCCGATCTCGGTGCCGCCGCGCGCGTAGCTGTAGCCGATGACGACAATGGTGTTGCCCGCGATCAGCATTTCGTCGTACCAGGCGCCGCCCGGGTCGACGTCGCTGCCGAAGGCATCGACCGCGGAAACCGGGCGCAGGTCCTCGCCACCGATGTTGACCGTGAACAGGCGGCCACGCCGCAGGATCACCAGATGGTCCCCGTGCAGCTTGACGATGCCGCCTTCATCGACACCCGCGTGCTGGACGTTGGTCACCGAGTCGGCCTTTCCGGCCGCGGCTTCCTTGGCCACCGACGCTGCCGCGGGGGCCGCCGTCGGCGCCGGCGAAGGTGGAACCTGTTGGTCGAGTGCACCACTGGCGGCCTGTTCGCGGCGCGCCCGTTGCTGCTCCTCGCGCCGCCGCTGCGCTTCGTCGGCCCAGCGCTTGAAGAGGCCGGTCAGTTCCTGTTCGCTGGCGAAGGCGGCGAGGGTCTTGCGCGCAACCGTCGGCTCGGCGGGTGCTGCCGCCGATGCCGGCGGCCAGGTCGCGGCAGTCAACAGGAGAGTGGTCAGGCAGGCGAGAACGGTGCGCGGCATGGCAGTCCTTTCGTTGAGGGTAGGCTCAAGGCAGTAAACGGTCGACACGTGCAAAAAGGGTCAGGAGTCGTCGGAACAACGCCTGGCGCGCACGCGCAGCGCGCCAGGCGGGCGGCCATGCCGATCAGCGGTTCTCGAAGCGGTTGTAGTCGAGGAGCCCGGCACTGATCGGCGCCTGCTTGAGATGTGCCGACTGAATCTCGTCGCTGTACTCCCAAAATGCCGGGTCGGTACGGCGTACCGCATGGCGATCGGCCAGCGCACGGTAATCGTCTTCCGAGGCCAGTTCGCCAATCGCCTTGGCCAGGTTCCGGATCTCGGAGCGCGGTACGCGGTAGATCGCGTTCGGGTAAGCGCCGATGAAACCTTGCACCACCGTCAGCGTGTTCTCCGCCGGCAGCAGTTCGCGGCCCTCGCGCAGCAGGCTCGAAACGTTGCTATGGCCGGTGTTGCGCAACAGCGTGAAATGGCGCGGCGTGCGCGGCGGGTCATCGACACGCAGGACGACCACTTCCGGCAGCCACGACAGCGCGGGTCCACGCACGCCGGCGAGAGCGGCGAGATCGCTGCGCAAGGCGGCATCGCTCACTTGCGCGAGGTCGTAGCGACGCTCGAGGGCCGGTGCCAGGTGCTTCTGCAGCAGGGCGTAGAACTCCTGCACGGGCTCCCGGGTGCGGAACTTGATCCCGCTGTCCACCTCGAAGTGCGCCAGCGTTCCGTACACGTGGTTCTTGACGTCCTCGTCGGCACCTCGGTACCAGTAGTCACGCACCGCCTTGCGCTGGTCGAGCGGCAGGAAGGCGAGGAAGTTGAACTCGCCCTCCATGCGCATGAAATCCATGTAAAGCCGCGACAGCAGTTGATGCCCGACGTTGCCATAGACGTCGAAGCCGGCGACCAGAAGATAATGAATGCGTTCGAGCAATGGGTAGCCGATTACCCAGGCCGTTTTCGGCGGCTCACCGACCAGCCCCTTGACAACCGATGCGCTGTCGAAGTGGCGAAAGACGGTGAGGCCGGCGTTCGGGTTCCGGCCGTCACCGTTCCAGATCCATTGTAGGTCGGGCGGCCGCCGGGTGACCGCGTAGCGCGTCAGGGCATCCGACTTGGCCTGCAGGTACTCGGCTTCCCGCTTTGCGTACTTGCGCCAGGGCCCGACGATACCGGCATCACTGCCCTCTGCTGTCGGCAATTCCAGGAGTTTGGCTTCGCGAGACAGAAACGCCTCGGCTTGTTGCGGCGAGTTGCCGTTGGCCAGGAAGAACACCCAGAAGCGATCGTTGATGACGTTGAGCGCGACCTGCCCGCGACAGACCGGACCCTTGATGAAGCCCATGATGGTGAACTCCGCCTCGTCGAGCATGAACTGATAGCGCGCGTTGGTCGGCAACGCCGCGAAGGCGACGAAGGGGTTGGAGGCCACGTCCGGCGCGTACGACGGCAGTCCGTCCACGCGATAGTCGGGCTTGAGGAACAACTCCCGCCAGCGCGCCATGCGCTTCTGGCCGAGCGCGTAGGGCATGTGTGTCTTGTCGACGATCGTTTCCCGCTCACGCTCAAGTCGGTAATACACCCGCTCGACACCCGGATCGTCATACGGCCGGCGGCTGACGACCAGATCGACCGGCTGACCCGGCGGGGTGCGCGAGCGGATCAGGCGGAAATAGTGGTGCTCGGGGTCGCTGTCGAAGTGGACATGCGCCAGGAACAGGTGCTCGAAGATGTAGCGGCTGACCAGGCGTTGTTTCAGCGAGTCACCGTTGAGGAAGGCTTCCCAGTCGGCTATCTGCTTCTCGACCGACGCCGGAAGCGGCGGCAGCCCCTCGAACGGGGCTCCCTGTTCCAGCCAGCGGCTGAGCGTGCTCATTTCGGCAGAATCCAGGCCTGGCAGGCCGAAGGGCATTCCCCACAAGGGATTCTTCTGTTCGAAGTGGTCGAACTCGTCGATGCGCGGGCACTGCTGCACGCGATCGAGAGAAAAGTCGAAGGATTTGGGCAGGATTGCCGTCTCGGGCAGGGGGTGGCTTTCCTTGAGCCGCAGCGCCCGGTACATGACGCTCGCCGCGAGGTTGGCCGCCGGGGTCTGGTCGCGTTCGTTGAGGACAGGCGAGAAGCCCCTGGCCCGCCAGTCCGACGCCTTCTGCGCGTCGGTAAACAGGCGCGAGGGCGGCGCTTCATCCAGACGACCGCCGTCGTACACCAGATCCTTGCTCAAGCCGCGGGCAATTCCCTCCCAGGCAGTGAGCTTCAGTTGGCACGGCGCGTCATAACAGGCATGGCAGACCACGCAACGCCGCTCGAGGATCGGCTGCACATCGGCACGGTAGGAGAATCCGCGGACCGGAGCGCGTGGAGTATCGAAGCGCGCCGGATCTGCCTTGCCGAACTGCTCGTCGAGCGTCTGCCGGGTGAGCGCCGCACAGCCGCTCAGCACGATGATGGAGAGCAGCACCAGCGTCTTCTTGATGGTCAAACGAGTGTCCTCAGGTTTGCGCAGCCCTGGCGAGATCCGCGCGACGGTTCAAACCGGAAAAACCCGAAGGATACCGATTTCAGGGGCCCCGGCGCCAGTCCCCAATCTCACTTCCTGTCCAACGGACGACACGCAAGGTCGCGCCACCGGGAGACACGCATCAAGGGTGTCACTCGCGCCTTGCGCTCTGCAGATCCTGACTCTTGAACTCCACCTTGATGATCATCCGGCTCTTCACCGCCGCGCCCGCACGGCGTCCCGGAGAAAAAGGGGCAACGGCGAAGGCGGTCAGCGCGGCGTCTTCGAAAACGCCTGGCGGGCTTGCTTCCAGCACCTCCAGGCGGCGGAGTTGCCCGCCTTCATCGATCAACAGCAACAAGCGTACCCAGCCCTCGATTTCATTGGCCCGCGCATGCGGTGGGTAGGCCGGCACAACGGCGATCAGCGGATATGGCTGCTGGTCCAGTTCCGACGACCTGAAGAACAAGTCGTGGGCTGGAAGCGGAAGCTCGACCACAGGCGACGTCTCTGGCGTGTCGGCAGACGCTGGGCCGTCTGCATCAAGCGAGTCGGGCTGCAGCGACGCCGTTTCGCCGGCCACGGTTTCGGTCGAGGGCGAGGGATCCGCAACCACCGCCTTCGGAAACTCTTGAATTCGGATCTCCAGACGACTTGGGGCAACGTTGCGGTAGCCAGCCCTCTCGGGCCCCAGGCCCAAGAGAGCGGTGACATGCAGCAAGGCCGACAGCAACAGCCAGGCAGCTAGTTGCCGTGTCAGCGGCGGCGCCCTCCATCCTGAGCAACCGCGATGGCAGCCGTCATCAGCGCTCCGGCTCCTGGAACCAGTAGGCTCGCTGACCGGCACCAGCGGTGCCGATTTTCTCGATCCTGCAATTGCCGTCCGCGCACGAGACGTCCCAGATCTTGCCCTCACGGAACACAAGCGTCGAATCAGAGGGGAAGCCGCGTATCACGAAATCGGAAAAGGCGCGCGAATCACTGGTATTGACCACGCCATCGTGATTCGTGTCAGCGACGATGCGGCCGTCGCGTGCGTCCAGCGAGTACATTGTTCCCTTCCCGGGAGGTACGCACTCTGATGCCGTTGCCACCGGGCTGTACGTTCCAAAGCGCAGCACGTTGTAGAAAACCGAAGGCGCGTTGACCACTTTCTCTCCACCAGCCACTCCGCCGACCTCCAGCTTCATCACCCATCCGGCCTGCACCCTGATCGCCTCCTTTGCTGCCGCCCGCTGGTCCGCGCTCCCCGTTTCAATCAGATTTGCGGTCAGGTCGTAGAAGTCACTGGCTGCCGTGCCCGTCCGGAAGGCGATCGTCGCCGCACTGCTCGACAAACCCAGTTCCAGGTCCTTGATCATGAACATCATGTCGGTGCCATCCGTGCGCAAGGGACTCTCCCGGTCACCGGTGCCCACGTATACGGCGTCGAAGCGCTGGCCCAGGTGGTCCTGCTTGACGGTCGCCGGCGGGAAGAAGATCTTCCGCCTCGGCACCGCACCATTCGTCAAATCGGCAAACCGGCGTCCACTCCAGGCACTCAGCGAAGGGCTGTCGATGTCGAAGCGCCAGACATTCCCACCAAGGTCGCCGATATAGAGGCGGTCGACGTAGCCAGCAGCGTCGAGATCGGAGTTGACGGGAGTTGCATCCGAGGGGATGCTGAAGATCATGTCGGGATTCGGCGTGTTCACCCCACCAAGAGGATCAACACCACCGGGCGCCGTGAAACTCCTGAGCAACTCGCCGGTGCGCCCGTTGACGAAGAATATGCCGCGACCCATTGTAGCGCCCAGATTGCTTTCCACTCGCACCGTTCCGGTTGCCGGCGTCGACGGCGCGCCGTCAACCGTATAAGTGAAGCTGCGCGGACTCGTCACCGTGATCGCAACGGTGCCGTTGTATGCCGCCTCCCTGGCCCCCGATATCTTGACCTCTTGACCAGTGAGAAATCCGTGATCGATCGGTGCCGTAACCGTCGCCGTCGTTCCGGAACGCGTCAGCGTCACGGCAAACTGGTCGTTGGCAACCGGATCGTAGCCGCCCCCGAACACCAGCAGCGGGTCGGTGCCCAAAGTTGTGGCCCGCGATCGCGCAAAAGCCGGTGTCGACCACGTCTCGCCCAGTTCCGCGAAGCCCGGCGTGGTATTGTCGATCTTCCACATGAACCGGGGTTTGCTACGATCGGCAACATCGAGCGCATAGTAGGCACGGCCCCCGCGGCGCATCCCGAAGACCAGATACGCCTTGTCGCTGGCGGTAATCCTGCCGTCGAGATTGACGTCCTCGACGAACAGCCTGGGAGTTCCGTCACCCGCGATCAGATGCTCGCCCACCCCGTTGTTCCGGATAGCCTGAAGTTTCGGGAGGTTCTCTTCCGGCATGAACGCCCATTGCTCTTGGCCAGTCGCGGTATCGACGGCATGCAGCACGCCATCATTCGACATATAGAACAAATAGACAACCGGATCCACCCTTCCCGGGTCACGGTCAACACCAGTCTCGTAGATCAGGCTCGCCGGCACGGAGTGCAGGACGTCTCCATGCGTCCATGTTCGCCGTGCGGAACAGACTGTGGTGATCAGACCATCGCTGCAGTCAGTATTGGCTGGGTCGCCACCCCGAGCGTAGTTAAGAATCGTTGCCCGCGCGGCGCTGCCCAGAATCAGTAGTGGGTCGCCCAGTACGGACTCGTTGATCAAGCCATTGCTCTTCGACACCTCATTGACCGGTTGTGTGAGGTCCACATCCGACGTAGGGCGGCCTGAGAGGTAGGTATAGAGTTTGCGCGACGCCGGCGCCGAGTCCGCCGACGTTTGCAGCAACTCCCCGGTACCACCTTTGTCGGGGAAACCACCGTCATTCGCAACAGCAGTCCAGTAGCTCCGGGCATCATCGCGCACTTTGGCAGTGACCAGGGACGTCGCGGCGTCGATGGTATCCTCCTCAATATTCTTCTTATCCTGCGCCGTCAGGCACAAAGGTATCGTCGCACCGTCCGGCCCTTTCCCGCAAGCGTCGGGATCGCTCCTGAACTTGTACTTCTTGACGGTCCCGTTCCAGCACTGTCGCTCATTGGGGCCAAAGAAGGCAAGATAGGCATCCTCCCCACTCTGGGAACGGTTCGACGCGGATAGCGGCACTGTCGGCGCCGCGATCGTCGGATTCCAGTCACGAATCGTCGCGACACTGGCTTTGAGCGCTGCCGCCAACGCCGCACTATCGTTTGCGAGGTAGTTAATGCCATCGCCCTTCGTGGCTGCGTTCTTCAGAACCTCTGAATTGCCGCCGGCAAAACCAATAGTAAACGTCTTGACCTTCTGCAGTCCGCGCAGACGATCCGAATCGGAGCCGCCACCGGGCGACATATCACCGTTGGCCATGAAATAAGTCAACTCGTCAAGCCAGACGTAGTTACTTCCATAGGCAATGTCGGTCGGCCCGTAAGGCACGCTGGGGGTTCCTTGTTCAAACTGCTGCGTCGCCGTACTTTGCTGTGTACTGACTGTGGAGATCAGGAAAGGTGGCCGCGGAGCCTGGGTGAGGGCGCGAACCAGAGTGTCAGCCTGATTGTCGTTCTCGGGCCCACCATCCGATACCAGAACCACGTAGTTCTTCTGGCAGGTCGCGGGTTCGGTACTGTTCGGGTTGCTCATCATGGGTGAGATGTACTTTCCGTCGGCACCAATGGCCGACGGATCGCGGCCGGCCGATACCTGGCCGCCACCGACGGCGACAGTGGTGTTGGTTCCGAAAAGCGGCGTCTCGCCACGGAAGTACAGGTAGACCTCGTACACCACTTCCGTCAGCGGTGTTGTCGCCGTTGCCGCCACGCTGTCGATTGCGGCGACGAGGCTCGCGCGATTGACGTAATCCGAGTCGGTGCTGCTCGAACCCATGCGGCGGATCGCATAAGCCACGTTGCCACCCTGACTGCCTTCGGTAAGCTTGGTTCCGACATCGCTGGGCATCTTGTTGTACACAGTCAGTCCGAAGCGGACGCCGTCCGTGGTATTCACCAGATCCGTCAAGGCGTCCTTCGCGATCTGCAAGCGTGACTTGCGGCCGATTGGAGCGTTGGTCGGCCCTTTCGGCCCGAACTTCCAGTTGAGGTAGTTCACCGAATACATATCGACAGCCGGGTAGCTAGCCGATGGATCGGCTGGCGCATAGGATGCGGTCGCGCCAGTCGCCAAGCTCGTGTTATTCCAGCCCTGACCGAAGGTCCGGTTAGTCGCCGCCGTCAGAAAACCGCTGCCCGGATTGCCTGCCGTTCCGTTGTCGGCCTTGCAGTCGTGCTCCAGGAAGTCTGTCTTCGCCGCGAAGGGGTAAACGGTGTAATCGTCTGTGCCGACAACGGTAGTGGTGGAAGTCCTCGTTTGACTCACGCAGGTGTTAGTCGAGTTGACATAGCGACATCCGGCAAGCCCTTCGCGCGCCTCGCATGTCGTGCTGGTGTCGACCTTGTCCACGCATCCCACTGACGTGCCATCGCCGCTCGCGAGCGCGGCATCCGGGTAGACCGTGGAACCGATGGTCAGATCGGGGTTGCTTTCGACACAGTAGTCGGGGCTGCTCCGGCCGGAGGGACAGTCGCTGGCACCCTCACCGAAACCCTGACCGCGACAGCTACCGCTGCACGTTCCGCCATAGTAGTAGGTACCCACGCCCTCAACATACTTGGAACTGCGGCCCGTCCAACGGCAATTGGTGTTGTTGATGGTCTTGTAGGAATTGTTCAGGCCTGGAATGGCGGCGCAAGCCACGGGCTCGGTGCTGCAATCGCTGCCAGTAACGCTGGTGCTGACGCAGGTGGCGCCGCCCTTGACCCAGTACTTGGTAACGTTGTCGCCATCCTTCGGCGGAGCACCGGAATCACGGGCGCTGAAAACCGCGTCCTTGCCCGCCACGCCCGGATCGGCATCGATCTCGCAGGTACGCGTGCACAATGTGGTCGTGGTCGGCGCGCCGGCTGGCAGTTTCAGGAGTGACCCCGGGAAATCATAGTACGCAGGGGTCCCCGTCATCTTGCCGAAGGCCGGTGCCGTGCTCGCGTCACGATTGCCCTTCCAGGCTTTGTGTCGTGCAGTGGTCGTATCGGCGACGATATCGTACAGACTGAGCACATTGACGAGTTGCGTCAAATCGAGGCCATTGACGTAACCCTGGAAGACGAAGCCCCCCAAGTCGGCCTTCAGATCCGTCCAACCCGAGCGGGAGGCAGGGCCTCGCGTACGTATCGGCTGTCCCTGGTCACCAATGTCGACGTTGCTGCCAAAAGAGGTGCTGAGCGTGCCGGAGCCACGCGGATAGCTGTCGCGCACTGGGTAAGGGGTCACGCCGCCCGCGCTCCCCATGAATTCGCTGCGTGCGCGGATGTTGCTGCCAACCGCCCCAACGGCGCTGTCGGCGAGTATCGTGAGCGAACCCGAGCTTGGGATCTGGGTCGCGCCGAGCGTGGTCGGGTAGGTCGTGTCGCCACTGAGCAAGCGCCCATCGATCAAATCCAGATAACGCTCCCAGCGCTGCCATTGCTGATTCAGGTACTTTCCGCTGTTGCGTGGATAGATCGTCGGCGCGAATACCGTAGACGGAAGAAGCTTTGCCAGCGAGTCATTGCACTTGTTCCAGGGACGATAGTCGTCCGTTGCACCGTAGTCGACGCCGCCACGCACCTGTGCGGGGTAACTGCTCTGTTTTGCCCCGCCGGCCCAGCGGTTGAAGGCATTCGATTGCAGGCGCTTGTCGGCCTCGTCGGTTCCAGCGGGTAGCCAGTAGATCCAGTTGGCATTGTTATAGTTACGATAAGTGTTGCGCGCGCCGGGATCACCGGCCTCCGTCGCATTGGCGTAGGTCTTCGCGGCGGTCCACAATGCTTGGCGTTGCGCCAGCGTGTCTCCGCTCCAGGAACCATACTTGGTGAGCACCGGCGCAGCCGCTGTGCTGATCCTGTTGGCGTCTGCGAGAGGGACCTCGCTGTTGCTGATGACGCCGATGTCGTTCCACAGGTACTCCACATGCGAATCGTAGGCACCTGGGTACTCACGCCATCCTTCGGTCGTATTCATCGAGTCGGAGGTGTCGAGAATCAGCATGATCGCCGGCTCTGCCGTACTCCCCGCGTAGGTCGTCGACAGGTAGATGTCGGTGTCCCTTGCCGCCGCTTCGCGTGTGTAAAGCGACAACGGCAGCACCGTCGCCGGGTTGGCCAGTGCTGCAACCAAGGTCCATACGACGCGGCGTTGCCAAGGTTCGAGCGTTCTTCCTGTTTGGTCGATAGCTAGCATGATGAGACCTCGCTTTGATTCAATGCGTACAGATCAGGGACAGGAATCCGCCGCGGCTATCGCCCGAATCCCTTGGTGGACGGTGGTTCGCCCGGCAAAAACCGGGTCTCTGGCATCCGCCCGAACATCGAAATAGACCACGTCCGGAGCGCGTCCGAGCATGTTGCCACGTCCGCGCGCGGCATCTTCGGTACACGCCACCTCCTGCGCGGTCAGGGTGACGTACTTCAGGTGTTGGAACGTGGTGTCCATGCTGGTGTAGTGGTGCGTGAGATCGACATCCAGGACGGCCGCATGGAAAAACCGTCCACGAATGGCCGGAGCGTTCATGAATGCCCAAATGGACGCTTCGGCGTTGGCCAGGTTCTGGGCCGAAATCTGGCTGGCGCCGCCGATTTTCAGCTCAATGACGCTGGTGCGGACCAGCGAAACGACGAGCAGGGTCATGATCACGAGCATGATCAGGCTGGTCACAAGGACCACACCGGTCTGCGATTTGGCGGGCATCTTCGTCATCAGGAGGATTCGAACCGCTGGGCACTGTTGCGGACCTGAAAGGTCTGCGTGAAAACGTGCCGGTGATAGTTGCAGGGAAGTCCAGCGTCCGCGCAGTTCAACTCGGCCGCGCCGTCGCCATCGAGATCGTAACGCCGGGTTGCGTCGCTATAACCGTTGCTCGGTCTCGGCGAGCGTACGAGGAGCGAAACCCGAACCGTGACCACCTGTGCAAACTGAGTGGCGGTCGGCGTCTCCGTCAGTGGTGGATCGGCGACACCGTCATTGTTCGTGTCGATACCATACAGAATCCGCACGGCTTCGATACCCTCCGCGACCGCGCGTTCTCTCATTCTCGTGCCGACCAGTTCCTGGCGAACCAGCGTGGGGATCGGCTGGCCGCCATCATCAGTGGCCGTACAAAGCGGGGCGTCAGAAGTTCCGCCGGTGGGTCGGGCACAGGGCCGCAGATAGTAGGCCCTCGACTGATACGGATAGATCGGCGCATCGATGGGATCCATGAGAGTCCCAGAAGCCGGTGCGTAGAGCGGCGCAGAGGGGACACTCAGCAGCTCTCGCCTGGGGGGCTTCCCCAGAGAGGCGAACTGACTACCCTGGAACAGGATCCCGCCGTTCGGGTCCGACTGGACATATAAGGTGCCGGCCTCCAGATCCGCCGGCAATACCCTCGCCCCGGTTGCGCCGCGCACCACGAGGATGAAGCTCGGGCGGTCGGTAGAGGTACTGATGAAGTTGGCTGCATTGATGCAGCCGAGGGCTGTGTGAGCGGCGCTGTCGGTCAAACCGTGCATGCCAAACAGTGGTTGCGCAACATTAACGGCCCAGTCTGCCCCGCAATCGTCAGTAACGACAATCGCCACCGGCATCTGGACGTCGGTCGAGGTGATCAGGCCATAGAACCCCGCCTGCCGCAGATCGGAGCCAATGGCGTGCAGGGCAAACGCCCCGTTCTCCTGCATGCGCGCGAACTCGTCGCTTACCTTGAAGACGCGGGTGGAATTGGCGAACAAGGTGCCCAGGGCAAGTAGCAGGATGATGCCGATCGTCATGGCGACCATCACTTCCACCAGGGTCAGACCATATTGCCGGGAGGCGGCAACTGGCTGCAGGAAGCGGCCCCTGCTCACGTGCACCCTCCACCGGCAGCGAGTGGACAAGTACCGACACTGAGCGTGACGAGGCGGCGACGTGCCGCCGTTCCATAGCTGCCAGACCCGCAGGCCGATGCCGTTGCGGCCGGTGCGCCCGTGTCGGCCTCGCCCTGCCAGGCAACGCTGACCCAGAATACAGGCTGACCGGGGTCGGGCCGCTCGATGCAGCCACGCGCACCGATGATGCCGCCAACGCGCGTTCCGTCTTTGGTCTCCGATGCCCCCGCAAGCGTGCGATCCCATCTGGTCAGATCATCCTTTGCAAGCACACAACTGGTGTCCGTGGCAACACAGGTGAGTGCGGCGATCTGGGTAGCCAACGCATCGGCGCCCGCGCCCGTCACGTAGGAAGCAGCCGCTCCCTGATTGGCGCGGATTTTCTCGGCCATCTCCTGTGCCATGGCCAGCGCCTGCTGGCGCTGGTACGCTTCAAAAGACGCGCGCTGGCCCTTGAGCATGAGAGCCGCTATGCCGAGCAAACCGATCAGCAGGATAAGCAGGGATATCAGCACCTCGAGGAGGGTGAAGCCACGCTGGGAGCGGTGAGCGGGTTTCATTCGCGCGGCCTCAGGGGCAAGGGGCCACACCCGTCGAAACGACCGTGACCCGGCCGGTCGGGCTGAACTCGAGTTGACGCGCCGGCACGCCAGGAGAGTCGAAAGTTGAGCTTACCGTGATGCGCGGGATAGCCCCCAACGGGGGGGGATCGCCGTCGTATGCACGCACCGTGCCGTCCGCACCAAAGGTCAGGACTGTGAACGTTGCGTCGGCGCTGCAGACCTTGACGGTCGTGTTGAGGGCCGGGCGAGAAACCAGAACGGCTTCGCCCCCCGCTTCGCACACCCCGCCACTGGTGCCAGTCTGGCATTTCCCATCGCGGTTCGCGTCGTCGAACACCAGCCACCCATCCACCCAGGCTCCCGTCGTGCGCGCGACGCCCACGCGACTGCTGCGCTTGATGGCTTCGACGCGCGCCAGCGCCAGATCGGCCACCAGATCCGAAGTCACTGATCGCAGGCGTTGATTCGCGATCATTTCCCGAAACGGCAGCCAGGCCATCCGCATCAGAATCCCCAGTATGGCGATGACGACCAGCAACTCAAGCAGGCTGAAACCGCCGTTCGCGTGGGGCTTTCCAAAACCTACCATGGCTTGTCTGTACCCGCCGTGTAGGCGTTGTCACCGTTGGTGTCACGCCATTTCTGAGTCGCGTTATTGATCACCAGATTGCCGTCGCCAGACATCTTGCCCGCTTTCGGCGACATGAACAGCAGGAAGGCTGGCGGCGTCGCCGCATTATTGACACCGGTGAAATCGGGATTGTTATAGTAGGGCGAGATGTCCGCCGGAACGACCATCCCCAGCCCACCGGCCCCAAGTGGCGCTCCTGCCGTCCTCAAGGCCGTGGCGTACTGCCGATTGTCAAGCAGATACTGCTCCTGGCGCTGCGCCACATCGAGTAGAAACTGCTGGGCGGCAGCGCGATGCGCTCGCCGTATGTATTCACTGTAGGCCGGTACGGCAATGGACATCAGGATGCCGAGAATCGCCACGACGATCAGCACCTCGATCAGGGTAAAGCCGGAATTCTTCTTCTCAGAGCGCTGGTCCATCGAAAAAACCTACTCTATCAGGTGTGGAAAGTCAAGGAAACGGCGATACCACTCTCTGCTCCCGGCAACGGCAGCCAATCGCGAATTGAATCATACGCCTACCTGCCCGCCGTGCAAGGACCGCGTGGGGCAGCGAACCCGTGTATGCGGACTCCGAGGGCCGGCCGCAGCGCTCGCTCAGGCGCCGTGCTCTTCCTGCCGACGGGGCCGGCCGTACCGCTCGAGCGCCACCAGCAGGGCCTGCGCAACGCGTGGCGAATAGAGCATCGCGAGGTGGCCAACCCCGCCGACCACGCGACTTTCCGTGCCAGGCAACTCGAGGCAGGCCTGTGGCATGACGAAGTTGTCGTGCGGACTGTAGATCACCGTGGTCTCGACCACCGCGGGCGGACGCGCCACGCTCTGCAGCCAGGGACTGCCCGGGCGCATCTGACGCGCATTCTCGCCGAAGCCGAGGAAGGCCAGGCGACTTCCCTGATGCGGCGTTCCCAGGGTCACCAGTCCGGCGACTCGCGCTCCGCCGAACCGCTGCAGATAGGCGCGCGCGACCAGACCGCCCATGCTGTGCCCGACGAGGATCAGTCTCTCGGCACCCGCCTCGCCAAGAACGGCATCGATGCGCCGGACCAAGGGATCGATGTAGTCGTCGATGCTCGCGTAGACGGGTTCGAGGTTGAGTGTCGCCACTGTCCAGCCGGCAGCCTCCAGCCTGGGGCGAAGCCACCACCACCCGGCGCGCGAGCAGCCATAGCCGTGAATCAGCAGTACCGGCGGGCGCCGATGCCGCGGCGCGCCGACGCTTCCGATAGCGCCTGCAGGGTGCGGCTGCAGCCGGTCCGCCCCCATCCACCAGCGTTCGAAGGGAAAGACGATGACAAAACTGCGGACAAAGGCAGCGTATTCGCCAAGGACCATTACCAGCGCTTGCGCCGCCGAGAGGCGCGGCGCCGGCGAGCGCCATGTCCAGGCACAAGCGTAGATCAGCGCCACCAGGGCGGCACGCAAGCTGAGCACGCCGAACAGCGCCACCAGGACCGCCACCCCGGAGGAAGCGTCGAAACCGTACTTGGCAAGCGCCAGATAGAGCAGCACTTCGAGCAACAGAGACAGACGTAGCGCGCGCGCCAGCATGGCAGCGAACCTCCCTCAGGGAATGAGCGGCGCTGGCCTGCCGGCCAGTTCGGCGGCGAGCAGGCTGGCATTGCGGGCGACCAGGCCGTAGATCGAAAGCTGCGGGTTGACGCCCAGGCTCGTCGGAAAGACCGAGCCGTCGTGGATTGACAGATTGCCCAGCCAGAAGTGCCGGCCACGGTGATCGACGACGCCACGCGGCGGGGCGTCGGCCATCGCGCAGCCGCCCATCACGTGCGCGCTCACCACCCGGCAGATGAGCGGCTTCAGCGGCAACAGGGCGATCCCCTTGCGCGCCTCAGCCCAACTCGTATAGCCGGGTGCCGCCTCATGAACCGGCGTGACCCAGCGCGCACCGGCGGCGAACTGAATCTCGGCCATCGCCAGCAGCGCGCGGCGGGCGGCTTCCCAGATCACGTCGCCGAGCGGGTAGTCGAGCACCGGCAGACGGTCGGCGCCGAGACGCACCTGACCGCCGCGACTTTGCGGATTGAAACCGTCGCGCAGCAGGGCCAGCAGGACGCTGGCACTGGTGAATTCGCGCATCAGGCGCGCATGCGCCTCGCCGTAACCCTGCAGCGTCGTCGAAAAGAGGACCGGGTGCAGCGGCGCCGCTTCGAGCTTGAAGCCCAGCGGCCCGTCGATCGGCGCCTGATGGAGGAAGTGATCCGAGTACATCGACTGCGGTGCGCCGGCGTAGCCATCGACGCGCTCGGGCATCAGCGCCGAAGAGATCACGACCGGGTGCAGGAAGGTCCGCTTGCCCAGCAGGCGGTGCGGGTCGGGAACGCCGCTGCGCATCAGCAGTGCAGGACTGCCGATGGCTCCGGCAGCGACAACGAAGTGGCGAGCGCGAAAATGTACCACCTTGCCGGAAGGGAAGATGCCGTCAGGCTTCAGCGCCAGGCAGTCGAGGCCGGTGACGCGACTGCCGGCAAAGCGCAGACGGTCGGCGCGCAGCCGGGTGTACAGCGTCGCACCGCGGCCCAGCGCCGCCGGAATGGTGGTCAGCAGCATCGACTGCTTGGCATTGGTCGGGCAGCCCATGCCGCAGTACCCGAGGTTCCAGCATCCCTTGACGTTACGCTTGATGTGGCCGATGTCGATGCCGAGCGTCTCGCCGCCGCTGGCGAGTACCTTGTTGTTCGCGTTGGGCGGAGTGTCCCACGCACGCACCCAAAGCTTATGTTCCATCACGGCAAACCACGAACTCATCGCATTGACCGTCAGTTGCCGCAAGCCGAACTGCCGCTGCCAGAAGTCGAGGACTTCCGGTGGCGTGCGAAAGCTGCTGGTCCAGTTTACCGTCGTCGAGCCGCCGACACAGCGGCCCTGCAGGATGTTGATCGCCTTGTCCGCGGTCTTGCGTGCTCCCGACTCCTGATACAACTGCGGATAGGCGTCCGCTTCGCGCATCGTGAAGTCACTCGACGAGCGCAGCGGCCCCTCTTCGACCAGAACGACGCGCAGGCCGGCGTCACTGAGAATGTCGGCGCTCACCCCACCGCCGGCCCCGGTACCGACGATGATCACATCCGCCTCGATCGTCTGGCTCCTGGCCAGCGTCGAAGCATCCACGTGCTTCCAGCCGGAAGCGAGGCCAGTCTTGATCGGATCCAGCATCAGAAGTACCCCTTGGGTGGGCCGGGATAGCCAATGGCTTCCCAGGTATCGGGACGCGCATACCAGGCGCCGAAGGTCAGATCGTGCAGCGCCGCGTAGGCGCCCTGCAGCAGGCCCAAGCGGCTTGTCCGCCAGGATTCGAGGAACTCGCCGACATCGGCGACGCTCGCCTCACGCCATGGCTTGCCGACACCGGCGAGAAGCATTCTTGCGGGCGCCACGACCAGCAGGCCGAACAACTCGCCTACCTCCCGTTGCGTTGCCGGGGCAAGACCAGCGACTTCGCTGGCAATGCCATCGACGGTCAGCGCCACCAAGCGGCGCCGCGGCTCGCCAGCGGCGGGCAGCGCACCATCGAGCATCGCATTGCTCACGGCGCCGAGCATTTCGCGCTCGGCGGTGGTGAGAGGACGGGCACCAGCGGCGTTGAGCCAGCCGGCGAAGGTCAGCAACAGGCTGCCGCCGAGGCCGGTCCTGATGAACTGCCGACGGGAAGGTATCATCGCAGCAGGATCCTCGTCAGACGCTCGAAGACGGCCCCGTAGGGCGGCTTGAACAGGCCGATGGCGGAGAGGCGAGATTGTCGGAAGACCGCCTTCTTTACCGAGAACGTTTCGAAGCCCGCGAAACCGTGGTAACAGCCCATGCCGCTCGGGCCGACACCACCGAATGGCAGATCGTCCTGCGCGATGTGCAGAATCGTGTCGTTGACGGTCACGCCGCCGGCGACGGTTTCATTGAGCACGCGCTCGATGTTGGCGTTCTCGCGGTCGAAGTAGTACAGCGCGAGCGGCCGCGGCCGGCTGTTGACAAAGCGAATAGCCTCATCGAGATCGCGGTAGGGCAGCACCGGCAACAGCGGCCCGAAGATTTCCTCCTGCATTACGCGCAGACTGTCGCTGAGGTCGAGCAGCGCCAGCGGCGGCAGCCGGCGGGTCGCCGAATCGGCAACCGCGCCGGGCGCCAGATCGATGATCTTCGCGTTTCCCGCACGCGCTTCCTCCACGTACGCGCAGAGGCGAGCGAACTGGCGTTGATCGACGATCGTCGAGTAGTCGGTGTTGCTCTCGATGGCCGGATAGCAGTCGGCGACCACCTGCCGGGCGTGCTCGATGAACGCCTGCTCCTGGCCAACCGGAAGCAGCACGTAGTCGGGGGCAATACAGGTCTGTCCGGCGTTCATGCATTTGCCGATGATGATGCGCTCGACCGCTCGGGCAAAGTGGCCACTCGCGGCAAGCCGCGGCCCGATGATCGCCGGCGACTTGCCGCCGAGTTCAAGAGTCACTGGCGTCAGGCTGTCGGCCGCTGCGCGCATCACCTGCCGGCCGACCGGCGTCGAACCGGTGAACAAAAGATGATCGAAGGGTAGTCGCGCGAACTCCTGGGCCACGCCCACATCGCCTTCGACCACCGACAGTTCATCGTCGGCGAAGTATCTGGCGACGAGTTCGGCGAACAGGGAAGCAGTAGCCGGCGTGTTTTCCGACATCTTCACCAGTGCCCGGTTGCCGGCAGCCAGCGCCGCGGCGAGCGGTGCCGCGGCGAGAAAGATCGGGTAATTCCACGGGACGATGATGCCGACCGCACCCAGCGGCTGGTAGCGCACCTCGGCGCGACCCGGTTGAAACCACAGCGAAACCGAGCGCGCTCGTGGCCGCATCCAGCGCCGCAGGTGCCGGCGTGCATGGCCGATGGCCGCATGGCTGGGAAACAGTTCGAGCAAGCGTGTCTCGGCCGCCGAGCGGTGGCCGAAATCACGACGAACCGCGTCGGCAATCGCGGGCTCGTTATCCAGGAGCAAGCGGTCGAGGGTCAGCAAGCGACGCTCGCGCACCGCCCGATCGGGATTCGAATCGCCACGCGCGGCTAGCTGCAGCCGCGTAAAGCGGCTCGCGAGCGGATCGGGATGGGGCATGCGCTGCTCCTTTCTGGGCTGATTTCCGGATCCAGTGTATGCGGTGCCGCGCGTTCGCGTTAGGGGTTGCCCTCTAAACGGGGTCGGGCGAACGATGCATAATCCGTCACCATGGACGATGCGACGGCTTTCACCGAAAAGCAGCAGAGCGCCGAGGCGCTGCGCCGACACCTGAAGACAGCCAGGGGCCTGCGCGAGCGGGCCAGCTTCGCGCCTGCCGCAGCGCAGGCCCGCCTGCGCCTGCGCGAATGGCAGGCCGCGCGCCTCGCGCGTACGCACGCCGACCTGCTGGCCAGCCCGAAATTCGGTCAGGCGGCGCAGTTCTTCCTTTCCGACCTGTACGGTCCAAGAGACTTCAGTGGCCGCGACGAGGAAGTCGAACGTATCCTGCCGATGCTGATCAAGATGCTGCCAGGCTCGGCGCTGCGTACGATCGCCCTCGCCGTCGAAGTCGACGCGCTGACCGAGCAACTGGATTCGGCCATGATCGCCGAACTTTGCCGGGCTGGCCGGATCGAGTGCATTGACGAAAGCGCGTACGCAGCGGCGTACCGCAGTGTCGGTTGCCGCCCGGAACGCGAGCACCAGATTGCACTGATTCGCCAGACCGGCGAAGCGCTCGACAGGGTCGCCCGAAAGCCGCTCTTGAGCGGCCTGCTCAGGTTGATGCGCGGCCCCGCGCATCTGGCCGGACTGGGCGACCTGCACAGCTTTCTGGACTGCGGCTTCAACGCCTTCCGTGGCATGGGCTCGGCGCGCGAGTTTCTCGACGCGATCGACAGCAAGGAGCGCCAACTGCTGATCGACCTGTTCTCGGGAACGGCCGACCCATTCGCCGCGTAGCGCGGCGCGCGCAGGCTGCCGGTGACAACCGCCACGCTCTGACACGCCGCCTGTCAGAGCGCTTTACACACTGTCACACAAAGGGACAGAGACAGCACAGACGTATCCC
>JGI24217J29970_1000961_pt1 | contig 21790 bp, 22 predicted proteins | sample EnhBioin_Aerobic_FD_29970 | JGI IMG/M metagenome (IMG submission 29970) | reverse complement strand
CCCCCTGGAACGCTACTCGCAGCGATACGCAAGGTCGCCGGTGGTGGTCGGCATGTGAGCCCCGCGCTCTTGGAGCAATTGGCGGTGGAAGTGGGGCAAGGCAGGAAATCTGCTTCCGATGCGCTGTCCGACCGGGAAATCGAAGTGCTGCGACGGCTTGCCTCCGGGGAAAGCCTGACCCAGATCGCCGAGGCGCTGCATCTCAGTCCGAAGACGGTGACCACGTATCGTGCGCGAATTGTCGAAAAGACGGGGCTGCACAGCAACGCGGAACTCACCCGGTATGCCCTCGATAAGGGCATGCTGTCGTGAACCGGCGGCGGCGGGATAGAGCGGCAAGCCAGTCCTTGTTCGGTTCGTTCGGCGACAGGCCCCGCATGCGCGTCGGCTGCTCCTCCGTCCAGCGCCTTGGCACGCTGGTCGTGTAGGGATTCGCCGACAGCTGCCGTGTCGGCCATCCCCTACGAGAAAATTACACGCGACACCGATAGTGGATACTCGGCGTGTGGGAGATGATGCGGGCTGCCCATGGATTCGCGCACGGAGGAACTCTTTCTTCTGGCGAATCAGTGGCAGCGGAGATAACCATGGCCCCCTGCGCATCGCCCCACCTGCACCACGACCGCACGCGTCTCCTCCTGGTCGACACGGACAACCTGTTCCTGGACGATGTTGGCGGTGCGCTTCGGGCGAACGAAGCAGTTGATCTGGTGGCAACCGCCCGTTCGATTGAAGACGCCTACGACTGTGCCGCGAGGCACACGCCGGATGTGATAGTCATCAGTTGGGGAACAGCATCTCGCGCTTTTGTGCATGCCTTGTTGGCCAGCCGATCCTCTACCTGCACCAGTCCGCTGATCGTGATTGTTCTGCGCCGGGGGGTTACCAGCGTCCCGGGCCTGACCTCACTCAGCCTCCTGCCCAACGTTGCGCTGATGGTGCATGAGCAGGTCGAAAAACTGCTGCTCCGGCATACGCTTTTTCTTGGAACGGGCCGTGATGTCAATCCTGATCGTCGATGATTCAGCCGTTGTCCGGGCGATGCTGCGCGAGATGCTCGCGCGGATCGAAGGGGCGGAGGTGGTGGGCGAGTTCGAAACTCCCGCCGCGGCCATCGCACGCATTCGCAGCAACCCACCCGACATCGTCCTGCTCGATATTCAGCTTGTGAACGGCAGCGGGCTGGAGGTTCTGCGCGCGGTGAGCGCGGAGCAGCCGAGCGTGAAGGTGCTGGTATTCACGAACTTCGCGGAGGACGTCTACCGCAAGCGATGCCTGGAAGCCGGCGCTTATGCCTTCTACGACAAGAAGAGCGACCTGCATGCTCTCCGGCAGACGCTGTCTGGCCTGGCCATCAGAGCACCTGATTCACCAGACGGTCGGCACGCGTACGGGCCAGGCGCTTGAGAAGGCGCTGCACCGGCAACGGGTAGGTGTCGGCGGCCTCGAGCGCCTGGTGATGTTCCAGCCGCCGGGTGTGCGCCAGAATCCGCTCGAGTTCGACCCAGTGTTGCTCGATGAGGCGGCTCTGCGGATCGTGGATCAGCAAGCCGTTCTCTAGGTCCAGCCGCCAGGCCCGCGGATTGATGTTGCTGCCGGTGATCAGCGCGTAGTCGTCGTCCACCAGCAGACCCTTCAGATGAAAACTGTGATTGTCGTGGCGCCACAGGTGCAGGTCGAGCAGTCCCTGGTCAATAGCCTTCTGGTGCGCCTTGCAGAAGCGCCGCAAGTTGCTTTCGTACAGATACGGCAGGGCGCAAATCGCCGTGAACGGCTCCTCGGGAGGCATGTAGAAGTCGTTGGCGGTCTTGTCGCCGAGCACGATGGTCACGTGGCATCGTCGCTTGAGCCGCTCTTCGATCGCCAGGCGAACCGGACCCGGCAAGTTGAAATAGGGCGTGTAGAGAACCAGTCGCCGTTCGGCACGCTGGATCAATTGCAGGATCACCGCGTTGAGCTGATTCCTGCGGGCACCGAAACCGAGTAGCGGGGTGATCCCGACCTCGCCGTTGCCGATCGGCTCCGATGTCACGCCATACGCGCTGCTGGCAAGCGTTCGGCGCAAGCGGCCGATGGCACCACGCAGCGCGCCCGTCTTGGCTCGCACCGCCGAATCCAGGAAACCGACAGCCGGGTTCGGCCGCAGAACCTGACTCATTAGCGCGGCCAGGCTGTCGGCCAGCGGCCGATTCTCGACAAGATGGTAGCGATCCAGACGATAGCGCTGGTGGTGATGCAGGTAGACGTCATTGAGGCTGGCGCCGCTGTAGAGAACGGCGTCGTCGATGACGAAGCCCTTCAGGTGCATGACACCCATCAACTCGCGAGTCTGCACCGGCACGCCATAGATCGGCACGCCGGGACCGAAGCGCTGCGCCATGTCCGTATACAGGGCGGCATTGCCGGCACTCGCACCCTTGCCGATCAGCCCGCGCTGAGCGCGATGCCAATCGACGAAGACCGCGATCTGCAGGCCGGGCCGCGCCGCCTTGGCGGCGTAGAGGGCCGACAGCACTTCGCGGCCCGCATCGTCGTCCTGGAGGTAGAGCGCCGCGATCAGGACTCGCTTCGCGGCCCCGGCGATTCGCCCGAACAGGGTTTCGCGGAACTCGTCGGGGCCGGACAAGGTGCGGACACGTTCGGCCTGGACGGGAAAGCGGGCGAGACTTTCGAGACCCGTCAGTAGCCGGCTGCGGCCGCGCAGACGCCACACCGCCGCGGCAAAGGCGGACGCTCGGGGTAGTAGCGCAGCAGGATGTTCCACGACTCGCGATTATACCGACACGCCTGCCGGCCCTGAGCGGGAATCGTCCCAAGACGTCAAGCGACGCGGCCGGCGAACAGAGCGCCTCAGTCAGGCTTGCGCCGGTTGTCGGTCCCCGGCGCCAGAAACATCCCGACACCGAGGACGATCAGCAACACCGGCCACCAGGTACGCAGCAAACGTGCGATATCGATTTCGATTGCCCCAAGATTGATGGCCAGTGCCAACACACCGACCAGGATCAGCGCGATGGCGCCCAGATTGCCTCTCATTTGCCCTCCTCCCAGGCTCGGATGTGCGGCAGCGCAGGCCGGAAGCCGGCTGCCCGCGGGTCAGGACGGAACTGTCGCAGCTCCCGGAACGTACTGGTCGAGATAATCATTCACCGCCAGGGCTCCAAGGCCCTGCGTGTCGAGCGACGCCTTGACGATACGCTCCTGCTGCTCGCGAGGGAAACGGCGCGCCAGATGGCTCCTGAACTTCTCGACCAGCACCGGAATGCCTTCCAGGCGTCGGCGACGGTGCCCGAGCGGGTACTCGGCGACCACTTCCGCGGTGCGGCTGCCGTCGGCAAAGAACACCTGGAGCGCATTGGCGATCGAGCGCTTGTCGGGATCCAGGTAGTCCACCGAGAAGCGCGCTTCCTCGACGACCTCGATCTTGGCACGCAGAGCGTCCAGGCGCGGGTCCGCCGCCGCGTCGTCCTCGTAGGCTTCGGCGGTCAATCTGCCATGGATCAGGGCAAAGGCGACCATGTACTGCAGGCAATGGTCGCGATCGGCCGGATTGTGCAGCGGCCCCTTCTTGTCGATGATCCGCAGGGCCGATTCGTGTGTGCGAATCATCACTCTGTCGATTGCATCGAGCCGTATGCAGACCTGTGGATGCAGCCTGACCGCACACTCGACTGCCGTCTGGGCATGAAACTCGGCCGGAAAACTGATCTTGAACAACACGTTTTCCATCACGTAGTTGCTGTAGGGTCGCGACAGGCGGAACTCCTGCCCGCGGAACAGCACGTCATAGAAACCCCAGGTCCTGGTCGTCAATACCGACGGATAGCCCATCTCGCCCCGCATCGAAAAGAGCGCCAGGAGCACGCCACGCGCGGTGGCATCACCGCCGGCCCACGACTTGCGCGAACCGGTGTTCGGCGCGTGCCGATAAGTGCGCAGGGGCTGACCATCGACAAAGGCCTGCGAGACGGCGTTGATGATCTGCTGGCGCTCGCCGCCCATCAGCCAGGTGCACACGGCAGCGGTCGCCACCTTGACGAGCACGACATGATCGAGCCCGACGCGATTGAAGCTGTTCTCGAGTGCCAGAACGCCCTGAATCTCATAAGCCTTGATCATCGCTTCGAGCACCTGCTGCATCTGCAGCGGCCCTTGCCCGCTGGCCACGCGGGTCCGCGACAGCCAGTCGGCCGTGGCGAGAATACCGCCGAGATTGTCCGAGGGATGACCCCATTCGGCCGCCAGCCAGGTGTCGTTGAAGTCGAGCCAGCGAATCAGGGTACCGATGTTGAAGGCCGCCTGAACCGGGTCGAGTTGAAAGTCGGTGCCCGGGACTCGGGCACCGTGCGGCACCACCGTTCCGTCGACGATCGGTCCAATCAGCCGAGTGCACGCCGGAAAGTTGAGCGCTTCCAGCCCGCAGCCGAGGGCATCGATCAGGCAGTAACGCGCGGTCTCGAAGGAGCTTCGCGCCTGGATCCTGAAGTCCAGGAGGTAGTCGGCAATGTCGACCAGGACCCGGTCCGGGTCAGGGCGAGTGGCGGGGATGCGTGTCGTCATGGGGTTTCAGTTTCGTTCCGCGATGGCGACGAACTCCTGCGCCTCGGGCCCGACATAGTTGGCCGAAGGGCGGATCAGTTTTCCGTCGATCCGTTGCTCGATCACATGCGCCACCCAGCCGCTGGTCCGGGCGATGACGAACAGGGGCGTGAACATCGGCGTCGGCACGGCCAGCATGTGGTAGACGACCGCCGAGAACCAGTCGACGTTGGGAAAGATGCGCTTTTCTTCCCACATCACCGCCTCGATGCGGCTGGCGATGTCGAACAGCACCATGTTGTCGCCATCGGTGCACAGTTGTTCGGCAACCGCGCGGATCACCTTGTTGCGCGGATCGGCGATGGTGTAAAGGGGATGTCCGAAGCCAATGATGATCTCGCCGCTCGCCAGCCGCCGGCGAATGTCGTTCTCGGCGTGCGCCGCATCGTTGTAGCGGCTCTGAATCTCGAAAGCGACCTCGTTGGCGCCACCATGCCGGCGGCCACTGAGCGCGCCAATGGCGCCGCTGATCGCCGCGTAGAGGTCGGCACCGGTACCGGTGATGGTCCGCGCGGCAAAGGTCGAGGCGTTGAATTCGTGCTCGGCGTAAAGGACCAGCGACTTGTCGAGGCTCCTCGCCTGCAGAGCCGTCGGTGCCTTGCCGCACAGGAGGTGCAGAAAATGTGCGGCAATCGAATCGTCATCGGTCTCGGTCTCGATGCGCCGGCCATTGTGCGACCAGTGATACCAATAGAGCAGCATCGAGGCAAAGCTGGCGATGAGTCGGTCGGCGATCTCGCGCGCGGCCCCGGGGTTGTGATCCTGCGCTTCCGGCAGGATCGTTCCGAGCGCCGAGCAACCGCTGCGCAAGACGTCCATCGGGTGTGCCGAGGCCGGCAGGTTCTCCAGCATCGGCCGGAGCATCACCGGCAAGCCACGCAGCGTCTTGAGTTTCTTGCGGTACTGCTTGAGCTGCGTGAACGTCGGCAGTCGTCCGTAAAGCAGCAGGTAGGCCACTTCTTCGAATGTGGCATGCTCGGCCAGGGCAATGATATCGAAGCCGCGGTAGTGCAGATCGTTGCCCGCACGGCCCACCGAACAGATCGCCGTGTCGCCGGCCATCACCCCGGAAAGTGCGACCGACTTCTTGCTGCGTGGCGTTTCCACCTCAAGCTTGTCGTCCATCATCTCCTCCCCTGGTCACGAACTATGGCGCGCCTTGCAGCGGCCGCACGCTACCGCCCCGATCGTGGTCGGCGCAAGCCACGGATCGAACAAACCCGTACGCCATGCTCCGCGAGGCATTCACTCACGACGGCTCCCGCAACCCGCAAGCCGCAGCCAGGAACAGGCAGGTGACGAGTATTCCCGAGTTCGGCAAAGGAGGTCAACCCTGGCAGACGTGCCAGCCGTCATGGCCCTGCCCCCGCCACCAGAAATGACCAGGAATCGACAAAGAGCGTCGGCACACCGACCCGTGTTGTTGGCCCCCTTCTGGTCACCACGGAACCCGCCGCGGTGACCCGGCTACGGGTCGGCGTGCAGGTGGACCGGCGGCGCAAAAGCAAGCGCGCAGGCATGCTCATGGCCCAGGAGGTACGACGGCAGGGGTACGACTTCGACATCGGTAACGCCCGCCTCAATCATGCCGAGACGGACCGCTGCCTCGCGCGACAGATCGATCAGCCGACTCCGATGGCCCATGCGGTCATTGATCTTGACCACGACACAGCGAGCCGACAGCACGCGGCGGACGGCCACGGTCGTACCGAGGGGAAAGCGACTGCTGGCCGCGGAAATCGTGTCATGCCGATAGGCCTCGCCCGAGGCCGTCTTGCGTCCATGAAAGGCCGAGCTGTAGAAACTGGCACGGCCAGCGATGACCGGCGGCGACTCCGACTGGCCGCGCGACATACCAAGCAAGGGGACGGGATCACCGACAGCCAGTGAACACAGCAGCGAGGCCAGCAGCGCAAACACAAGCTTCACAGGCGGCGGCTCCTCAGGGCGGCCACCGGGGCGAAAGGCAGGGTGCCATGGCGTCTTCGGCAAGCATGGGTCTCTTACGTTCTACAATGTGGGCGAATCGGGAGCCACGACCCGTCGTCGAGGACTGGTGCAGCGTCGTCCTCCCGGCACATCGCGGCAGAAAGCCATGGGCGGCATTGCACCGGCGCACACGCGCTGCCTCGCCGGCTAATTGCCAACGGCCCCAAATACGGTTTGCAGTAGCTTGGAGCCCGTGCCGACGGGATCCTGGCGGATCGACTTTTCCTGCTCGGCAATCATCACGAACAGGCCGTCGAGCGCCTTCTGCGTCACGTAGCTGTCGAGATTGGCGTCCTTCTCCTCGAGCAGGCCAAGCTTGGCTGCCTGCCCGGCATATTCGTTGTATTGATCGGCAAGCTGCACCTTGGCTGTCGCCTGCTTGACGATTGGCAGAAACTTCTTGCCAAGAGCAGTCGAGGTGGTTCGTCGGAAGTACTGCGTGGCCGCGTCGTCGCCGCCAGCGAGGATGCCTCGCGCATCGTCAATGGTCATCTTCTGCACCGACTCCAGGAGGATCGGCTTGGCCTCGACCACCGCCAGTTCAGCGGCGCGGTTCATCGTCTCGATCAACTCGTCGGCCTGCTTCTTCATTCCCAGTGTGCGCATCATCTTCTCGGCCGCGCGCAGGGATTTTGGCAGCGGGATGCGCACGCGCGCGTCGCCCATGAAACCGTTGGGCTTGCCGAGCTGGCTGACGGCCATGTCTGCTCCCCGCGAGAGCGCTTCCTTGAGACCGGCCGAGGCCTCTTTGCCCGACAGGTCGCCGAGACCGACCGCCAGTACCTGAGCGCTGATCAGCAGGGTGCCGAGCAGGCCGATGATTCGTGCAAAATGCAGCATGTTGAAGATACTCCGCGGCGATTGAGATTGATCAATGACTTGACCCAGCATAAGCATATCCTGCCCACTATCGCACGGACAAGCTTTCCAGGAGTCATGCAGCTCGCCCGAGCCCTCGCACGCAGCGCGCGGAGGCCTGCCGCCCGACTTTCCCGGAGCTGTCGCAGACATGAAAACTCACGTTCTTCCCGGCTGGTTACGCGAACTGCTGATGCGCAGCGTCGCCCATCGCCACTATTCGCTGGTGGTCACGGTGATCGCGTTTACCGCAACGATCACCTTCAGTTTCCCGTTCGTCGCCGTGCTCATCCCCGCGGTCCTGCTCTCTCCGCGGCGCTGGCGAACACTCGCCCTGCTCAGTGGAGTTGCCAGTGGCTGCGGCGCCGCCGTGCTGGTCGAGATCTTCCAGTACCTGGGCTCGGCCTTCGTCATTGCGCACTACCCACAACTGGTCCACAACGACGCTTGGCAGTTGGCCAGCGAATGGCTGCAACGCTGGGGCCTGCTCGCCATCCTGATCATCGCCGGATCGCCGATGCCGCAGACACCGGCATTGCTCGTCTGCGCGCTGGCCAATGTGTCGACGCTAGGGATCCTGGTCGCCGTGGGGATCGGCAAGACGGTCAAGTACCTGTTTCTCGCCTGGGCCACGGCCCGCTATCCGGCCCGCTTCATCCGCTACAACTGACGCGCAGCTGCGACCCTTCAGGCAACACCCGCACTATGCGCCTGCACATCGGCCCAGTAGCTTGACCGCACCATCGGCCCACACGCCGCACCGGTAAACCCCAGCGCGATGGCCTGCTGCTCGTAGTTGCGGAACACGTCGGGATGGACGTAACGGGCAACCGGCAGGTGGTGGGGCGAAGGCGCAAGGTATTGACCAATGGTCAGCATTTCAACGCCGTTGGCACGCAGGTCGCGCAAGACCTCCAGGATTTCATCGTCGGTTTCGCCGAGTCCGACCATCAGGCCCGACTTCGTCGGCACCTGCGGATAGCGCGCCTTGAACGCTTGCATGAAGGCCAGTGAATGCGCGTAGTCAGCGCCCGGACGCGCCTGCCGGTAGAGCCGCGGCACCGTCTCGAGATTGTGGTTGAGAATGTCCGGCAGAGACTGCCCCAGCACCTCGACCGCGATATCCATGCGACCCCGAAAATCGGGCACCAGCGTTTCGATTGTCGTCGCCGGCGATCTCGCACGTACGGCCCTGATGACGTCCACGAAGTGCTGCGCGCCGCCGTCACGCAGGTCGTCGCGGTCCACGCTCGTGATCACCACATAGCGCAGATTGAGACGGGCGACGCTGTCGGCAAGGTGGACAGGCTCGTCGACATCGGGCGGTAGCGGCTTGCCATGGCCGACGTCGCAGAACGGGCAGCGACGCGTGCAGATGTCGCCGAGGATCATGAAGGTCGCGGTGCCGCGGCCAAAACACTCACCGATATTGGGGCAAGCGGCCTCCTCGCACACGGTGTGCAGCTTCTGCTCGCGCAGCAGCTTCCTGATTTCACCGAAACGACCGGCCTCGTTGCCGGCCTTGACGCGAATCCAATCGGGCTTGCGCTGTGCCGCCTGTGGGACGATCTTGATCGGAATCCGCGCCGTTTTCAGCTCGCCCTTTTCCTTGACGCCAGCGACCCGAGGTGCTGGCCTTGCGGTTGAGTTCCCCGAGTGCTCTTCACTCTGACTGCCCATTACTTGCGCTCCAATTGTTCTGCGAGATGCCTGGCCAGCGCCGTCGCGGCGGCCGATGCCGTCAGCGGAATGGCGAGATCGCGGGTCTGCGTCACGCGCAAGCCCGGATAGCCACACGGATTGATCAGCGCAAACGGCGACAGATCCATGTCGACGTTGAGACTGACGCCGTGATAACAACAGTTCCTGCGCACCCGCAAGCCAAGTGCCGCAACCTTGGCCGCGCCGACATAGACCCCCGGCGCGCCGCCATGTCGCTCGGCGCCGACACCATGCTCCGCCAGCAGATCGATCACCGCCTGCTCGATGGCCGCTACGAGTTCCCGCACCTTCAGCCTTCTCCTCGCCAAATCCAGCAAGAGGTAGATCACCACCTGACCCGGACCGTGGTAGGTAATCTGACCGCCGCGATCGCTGTTCACCAGCGGGATACCGAGATCCGTCAGCAAGTGCTCCGGCTTGCCGGCCTGGCCGAGGGTAAACACCGGCAAATGCTCGCAGCACCACAGTTCGTCAGCGGTCTCACCCGTTCGCGCGGCGGTGAAATCGACCATGGCCTGCCAGGTCTGCCGGTAGTCGGTGCGTCCGAGATGGCGAACCCGCAGCGCTCCATGACCAGGGCCGAGCAGCCACTGCTCGCCAGGCGGGCTCTTCCCGGCAGCCGCCAGGCCAGACTGTCCGGCGCGCGGTGAACCGCTCACAGAACTATCTTGACTAGCGGATGGCTGGTCAGTTCCCGGTAGAGCGCGTCGAGTTGTCCCCTGCTCGTGGCGGTGATGGTGCACGTCAGGCTGACATACTTGCCCCCCGATGATGATCGCATTTCCATGGTCGCCCCGTCGAAACCGGGCGCATGTCGCACGACGACGGCAAGTACGGCCTGCACCAACCGATCGTCGGCCAGGCCCATGATCTTGAGCGGAAATGTGCAGGGAAACTCCAACAGGCTTGCGCCCTCTTCAGCCATCGGACGCCGATCAGTTGAACCACAGACGAACGGTATCTACCATCCGGCCGATGATACCCGCGCTCGGCACGGCGTCGAGCGCCAGCACCGGGTAGTCGGCGAACGGTTTACCGTCGAGGCTGACCTTCAAGGTCCCGAGCACCTGCCCCTGCGCCACCGGCGCGATCAGCGGCTGCTGGGAAACGAGTTCAGTTCTGATTTTCGGTCCGAAGCCCTTGGGCACGGCAATCACCAGATCGTTGACGAAACCGAGCTTGACCGAGCTTGCGGTTCCCTTCCAGACCTTCAGGGTGGAAACCTCCTCGTTCTTCGCATAGACCTGCACCGCGTCGTAGAACTGGAAGCCGTAGTTGAGAAGCTTGAGTGATTCCTGGGCACGCACACTATCCGATGGCGCACCGAGGACCACAGACAACAGGCGACGCGGGCCTCGTTTTGCCGAAGAGACGAGGCAATAGCCAGCGGCCTCGGTATGCCCGGTCTTCAGACCATCGACCGTCGGGTCTATCCACAAGAGCCGGTTACGATTCGGCTGCGTGATATTGTTGTAGCGAAACTCCTTGAGCGAGTAGTACTTGGCGTACTCGTCCGGAAAGTCGCGAATCAACGCGCCGGTGAGGGTTGCCAGGTCGCGCGCCGTGGTGTAGTGCTGCGGGTCGGGCAAACCGCTCGAATTACGGAAACTCGACCCCTTCATGCCCAGTCGCTGGGCCTCGCGATTCATCATCTGCGCGAAATTTTCCTCGTCGCCGGCGATTGCTTCGGCCAGCGCGACACACGCGTCGTTCCCCGACTGGACGATCATTCCCTTGAGGAGATCCTCGACCTTGACCTGCGTGCCGACCTGGATGAACATACGCGAACCGCCCGTCTTCCAGGCCTTCTGCGACACCGGCACGGGCTGCTCGAGCTTGAGCGTGCCCTGCTTGAGCGCGGCGAAACTCAGATAGGCCGTCATCAGCTTGGTCAGGGAGGCCGGATCGAGGCGTTGGTCGGGCGCCTGCGCAGCCAGTTCCTGCCCGGAAGCGGCCTCGATCAGCAGCCACGACTTGGCGGCCAGTGCCGGCGGCGTGGGGAGCTGCTGGGCAGAGGCGACGACGGAAAGGCTGAGGAGAAGGAGAAAAAGCAGGGAGCGAAACTTTTGCATGACTGGATTCTGAACAAAGGGCGGATTATAGCAAGCGCCGTCCACGCCGCCTGTACGCGTTTTGTGACAACGGCGATCACGAGATTCCGACCTTGCGTGACTTACTGCATACCCCGCCGGGCACACCAGCACTTACGATTAACGCTGTTTATGACCTACGCGCCCACCTCGCGCTGGACGCAGCAGGATTCCCGATGTTGCCCCCGTTTCGACCCCTCTCCAGTTGCCTTGACCTGCAGGGTGCTTTTGCCCAGTTGTCGAGGGAAGGATTCGCCAGTTGTAGCCTGGACGAGACCTTGCGCCAACTCACCGCGACTACGGCACGGATGCTCAACATCGAACGTGTCAGCCTGTGGGGCCTGAGCGCCCGGCGCACCACGCTGGAATGCATCGACCTCTACGAGCTTTCCGGCGACCGGCATAGCCGCGGCATGACCCTGCGCGCAGCACGTTATCCCGAGTACTTCCGGGCACTGACGCGCGGTGAGCCAATCGTCGCTGATGATGCGATGAAACATCCCTCCACGCAGGAGTTCACGGACGACTACCTGTTGATGAACGGGATCAGCGCCGTAATCAACTCGCCGATCCACGTCAATGGCGAACTGCAAGGCGTGCTGTGCATCGAGCGCGTCGGTCCGCACTCGGCCTGGACTTCTGTGCAGCGACTGTTCGCGCATGCAATCGCCAGCCTCGTTAGCCTGGCGCTGCTGCAATCGCAGCTGGTGTTGATGGAAGAGGAATTGCGCGATGCCAACCACCTGCGACGGGCCTTGTTCACCGGTGCGCGTGATGCGATCCTGATCTCGGACGCCAGTACCGGGCATGTACTCGACGCCAACCCGCAGGCGGAAAAGTTGTTCGGGCGCCAGCTTCAGCAGCTTCTCGGCGTTCTGCAAAGCGAGCTCCATTCAACCGGCGACACACTCGACGTACGCGAACTGTGCAAGCTGCTCGTCAACACGGGGCGCAGCGAAGCCTTCCTCGGCGAGGTCATCAATGGCGACGGCAAACTGATCCCGGTCGAGGTCACCGGCCAGGTCGTCGAACTGGCACAAGGCCGGCGGATCGTTCAGGGCATCTTTCGCCCGCTCGACCCCGCTGCAGCCGACGCGTGATCAGCGCGTCACGAAGGTGGGCTTGTAACCAAGCGCCAGGCGAATCCTCTCGGCAATCCTTTCGGCGTCGACGCGGCTCGTGTAGGGCCCCAGGTGGACGCGATGCATACCGCCGCCGGCATTGATCTGCACGCCCTCGTTGAGCCAGTCGAGCTCGCGCAGCAAATGAGAACGCAGGCTTTCTGCATTCTCGGCGCTGGCAAAAGCTCCCAGTTGCAGAAACACGCCACGCAGGTTGGCCGCGGACGACGTTGCCGGTCCTGCTGCCACGGCAGACGGTGGCGCCGCGTCCTTTGCCAATGATGGCGAAGCACCCCTGTCGAGCCCCAACTGCGCCGCTAGCAGGCCGATCTCGTCGCGCTCAGCAGCCGCACCAGGCGCTCTCGCAGGCCGCGGAGCGGGCATCACCTGTGCGTAGGTCATCGTCGTCGCTCCGTCCGGGACGATCGCTTCGAGTTGCACCAGCGTGCTGCCGTTGTCCACGTAGCCCAGGCGATAAGCGGCTGCATAAGAAAGATCGATGACGCGATCGGCGTGGAAGGGGCCGCGATCGGTCACGCGCACGACGACCGACCTGCCGTTGCTGACGTTGGTCACCCGCGCATAGGAGGGAATCGCCAGCGTCGGGTGGGCAGCGGTCATCGAGAACATGTCGTAGGGCTCGCCGATCGACGTCTTCTGCCCATGAAACTTCTTGCCGTACCAACTCGCCACACCGCGCTCCTGATGCGGTCTCAGGCTGGTCTGGGGCTCATAGGCCTTGCCAAGGACGATGTACGGCCGGTTGGCGAAGCGATGCAGCGGTTCGAGTCGGGGCTGTGCATCGGGAATGTCGTCAAGGTTATCCGGAATCTCGTCGCCCGGACCGTCGTCCTTGTAGTAGGCACCACCGCGCCTCTGCGTCACCGCCGGTTTCCTGACCGCCTTGCCGGGCGCTGACCGCGCCTCGGCCGTCCGTGCCGCTGGTTCGGGCGACTTCGCCGGCTGGCCTCCGCAGGCTACCAGGAAGAGGGCCGACAGCCATGCCGTCCAGCGCGGCCCGCATCGCCCAAGAGCTGTCTGCCGCTGCCTCATTGCCTCACCAGCATGCGATGCGTCTGGATGCTCATCAGAATTCCGATGCCGATCGACAGGGTCACCAATGCTGTGCCGCCGTAGCTCATGAACGGCAAGGGAACGCCGACCACGGGCAGAATGCCGCTGACCATGCCCATGTTGACGAAAGCATAGGTAAACAGGCTCAGCGTGATCGATCCGGCCATCACCCGTGCGAAAAGCGTCGAAGCATTGGCAGTGATCATCAGCCCACGACCGATGAGTAGCAGATAGAGCACCACCAGAACGGAATTGCCGAGCAGACCGCGCTCCTCGGAAAAAACGGCGAAAATGAAATCCGTGTGGCGCTCCGGAATGAACTCGAGGTGTGTCTGCGTGCCAGCCAGCCAACCTTTGCCGAAGCTGCCGCCCGAACCGATGGCAATCGTTGACTGGATGATGTGGTAGCCGGACCCCAGCGGATCGCTGGTCGGGTCGATCAGGGTCAGGATACGCTTGCGCTGGTAGTCATGCAGCATGGTCCATACGAAAGGTGCTGCGCCGGCACCGGTAGCGGCAAGGCCGATGATCACCTGCCACGGTAGACCGGCAAAGAAGAGGACGTAAAAGCCGGCGGCACCGACGAGAATGGCGGTACCGAGGTCAGGCTGTTTGGCGATCAGCGCAAAGGGCACGAGCAGCAACAGGCCGGCGACGAGGTAATGGCGGAGTTTCAGCACCGCCTCATGCTTGTGGAAGTACCAAGCGAGCATCAACGGCACACCTAGCTTCAGGAGTTCGGACGGCTGAATGCGTGTAAAACCGAGCGACAACCAGCGCCTGGCACCATTGACCTTGACGCCGAAAAGGAAAACGAGAACCAGCAGGACCACGCCAACAACATAGAGCGGCACCGCGAAACGCATCAGCTTCTGCGGCGGAAACTGCGCCACCGCCCACATCGCGCAAAGCCCGACCGCCATGTTCAGCGCCTGCGCCAGCGCCCGGTTGTTGGCGTCGTAGGTCGCGCTATAAACGGTCGATAACCCGACGGTCATGAGTGCGAGCATGATCAGCAATAGCGGCCCATCGAGGTGCTCGACGAGGCGTAGCCGCAGCCGCTGCAGGAACTGCTGGAACATCGGTCAGTCATCCTCCACATCGTCTTCGGCGGCTGCCCCCTTGGGGAGTTTGCCGAGCAGATAGTAGTCGAAAACCATGCGCGCGATCGGCGCCGCCGACTGGGCACCGAAACCACCGTTCTCGACCAGAACGGCAAGGGCGATCTTCGGTTGATCTGCCGGCGCAAAGGCGATGAACAGAGCATGGTCACGCAGTTCCTTCTTCACCCGCGACGACTTGTAGTCGGCCCCTTTTAGGCTGAACACCTGCGCCGTACCGGTCTTGCCGGCCGACACATAAGCGGCGCCGGCGAAGGCACGCGCGCCGGTTCCCTGCGTGTTGACTCCGATCATCGCCTTCTTGATGACTTCGACATGCTGGCGTTTCCAAGGCAGGATGCGCAGGGGTTCCGGCTCGATCATCGTTTTCTCGCCGGTGCGACTATCGGTAATGTACTTCACGAGGTGCGGCCGGAACATGATCCCGTTATTGGCGACGACCGCGGTCGCCTGCGCCAGCTGGATCGGCGTGTAGGCGTTATAGCCCTGGCCGATGCCGATCGAGATCGTTTCGCCGGCAAACCACTTCTGTTGCTCAGGCCGCTTGAAACGACGTTTCTTCCACTCCGGCGAAGGCAGTACCCCTTCCGACTCCCCTTCGATGTCCACTCCCGTCCGTTGACCGAAGCCCAACTGGCGCATGAAACGCGCGATGCTGTCGATGCCCATGTCGTTGGCAAGCATGTAGTAATAGGTATCGCAGGAATGGACGATCGACTTGTACATGTCCACCGAACCGTGACCGCCCTTCTTGTCATCGCGGAACTGGTGCCCGCCGAAATTGAAGAAACCAGGGTCGGAGATCGCCTGTCCGGGCGTCCGCTTGCCGGTTTCGAGCGCTGCCAGGGCCATGAACGGCTTGAACGTCGAACCCGGCGGATAAGCCCCGTTGAGCGCCCGGTTGAGCAAGGGCTTATCGGGTGAATTGTTGAGCAAGTCCCAGTCATCGGTGCGGATGCCGTCGATGAAGAGATTCGGATCGAAAGTCGGGGTTGACACCAGCGCCAGGATGCCTCCGGTCGACGGCTCGATCGCCACGAGGGCGCCGCGACGCTCGCCGAAAGCCTTTTCGGCCATCTCCTGCAATTTGGTATCGAGCGTCAGCGTCAGGTTGTTGCCCTGTACGGGCGCCGTCCGCGACAGGTTGCGAATCGCCCGACCGCCGGCGTCGATCTCGACCTGCTCATAGCCCGTCTCACCGTGCAACTGGAATTCGTACTTCTGCTCGATGCCGGTCTTGCCGATATGGTCGGTGCCTTTGTAGTTGGCGGCCTGGTCGCTCTCCTCGATTATCTCCATGTCGCGCTTGTTGATGCGGCTGATGTAGCCGATGGCGTGCGAGGCGATCGGGCCGAGCGGATACTGGCGGAACAGGCGCGCCTTGACCTCGACACCCGGGAAAAGATAGCGATTGGCAGCAAAGCGTGCGACCTCCTCTTCGGTCAGGCGCGAACGAATCGGCAGGCTTTCGAAGGTCTTGCTTTCCTCGAGCAGTCGACGGAAGCGCTTGCGGTCTTTCGGCAGGACCTCGATCACCCGGCTCAGACCGTCGATCGTGGCATCGAGGTCGTCGACCTTCGATGGCGTGATCTCGAGCGTGAAAGCCGAATAATTGCGCGCCAGGACCACCCCCTTGCTATCGACGATGACACCCCGATTGGGAACGATCGGCACCAGAGAGATCCGGTTGTCCTCGGCGCGCGTCGTGTAGTAGGCGTGCTGAACGATCTGCAGGTGGAAGAACCTGGCGACCAGCAGGGCGAAGGCGACGAGCACGGCGACACCGGCGGAAGCCACCCGAAAGCGGAAGCGATCAAGCTCGCGATCCGGGGCAGTCAGTGGTGATTGACGAGCACGCAACCCCGGCTCCTCAACGACGGCACGGAGTCGGTGACGAGCCCCTCGTGGCCGCGGTCCAGTGCGGACGCCCGCGGACGTCCGCCAAAGGCTCGACCACGGGTTCAGAGCGGCCGGTTGGCATCGCGATCGACGGGTTGGTGCTGCGGCAGCAGCAGGACGAAGGTCAGCAATGGCCAGAGCAGCGCCGCCAGACATGGCCCAACGAAATACGCAAGTCCCGGAAAGTCGGCACCAACGATGGTGCGCACACCCAACTGGACCAGTTGCACCAACAGCAGCAGCGGAAACACCTGCAGGGCCTGCTGCCCGAGGGGAAACCACAGGATGCGTCGGGACAGCGACGATGCTCCGTAAGCCACCAGCACGTAGGCTAGCGCGTGCTGGCCCAGCAGGCTGGCATCAGCAACGTCCATCGCCAGACCGAACAGGAAAGCCAGCCCCATGCCAACCCGACGCGGCTCCCGCACGCACCAGAAGACCAGCGCCAGCGCCACCCAGTCGGGTACGCCGGGCCAGTTGGCGGTCGGCAGGAAATTGAACAGCAGGGCGATCAGCAATGTGCTGGCGATGAACCACGGCCGGACCGGCAGCAGGATGCGCGATGATGAGTAACTGGTTTGCATCGCCTCTAGTCCTTTTTCAATCGCTTCTTCTTCCCCGGCCCGGCCTTTGCTCCCGGCTTGACCTCGCGGCGCGCCGCCTCGCTCGCCAGTTGTTCGGGCAAGGAAATCGCCGGCCGCGGGTCGAGGACCATGACTTCACTGAAGTTCTCGACCCCGGCGAGCGGCATGCAGAAGATCCTGGCAAAGGAGTATGAGGTGTCACGTTCGATGTGCACCACCCGGGCCACCGGAAACCCGGGCAGGAAGACGCCGTCCAGGCCCGAGGTGACCAGCACGTCACCATTCTGGACGTCGGCGTTGGCGGGCAGGAAGCGCAGTTCGAGCTGGCCGTTGCCAAGACCGAAAACAACCGAGCGCAGCCCGGTGCGCACAATCTGCACGGGAACCGCCTGCTCCTTGTCGGTGATCAGGGTCACTTCGGCGACGAAAGGGTATACCCGGGTGACCTGACCGACGATGCCTGCATCATCAATGACGGGCTGCCCCGCGACCACCTTGTCCTGCTGCCCCTTGTCGACGACAATGCGCCGCGAATACGGATCGCGCGCCGCGTAGAGAATCTGTGCGACCTGGCCGCTGGCCTGCTGGCGCTGCTTGACGCCAAGCAACTTGCGTAGACGCTCGTTTTCGACTTCGAGTTGCTGAGTCCGCAACAGGATAGCGACGTTGTCGAGACGACTCCTCTTCAACTGCGCATTTTCGTCCTGCAAGCGCGTCAGACTGGCGAAATAACCGCCAGCGTTGTCAAGTACTTGCGCCGGCAGATGCGCAAACTGCTGCACCGGATGGGTAAACATCGATAACGCCTGGCGCAGCACCTCGAGAGTCTGGAGGCGCACATCGACGACAAGCAGAGCAGCCGACAGCGCTACGTAGAACGACAGCAGCGCCACGGGTGCCGGCCCACGCTTGAAGAACGGTGGCGGCTGGTGATCCATCAGTCAGGCATCGAAACGGGCGACGCGCGGCGTTTGCGCCGCTTGTCGTCAATCGGAAGCGAAAATACTGCCGAGATTGTCCATCTTTTCGAGAGCAAGACCGCAGCCTCGGGCAACGCAGGTCAATGGCTCCTCGGCAACGATCACCGGCAAGCCGGTCTCCTCCATCAGCAGGCGATCGATATCCCGCAGCAATGCACCACCCCCGGTGAGGACCATCCCCTTGTCGGCGATGTCGGCACCCAGTTCGGGCGGCGTCTTCTCGAGCGCCGACTTCACCGCCGAAACGACGCTGTTCAGCGGCTCGGTGAGGGCTTCGAGGATTTCGTTCGACGAAATGGTGAACTTGCGCGGAATACCTTCGGCCTTGTTGATCCCCGAGACTTCCATCTCGCGCACTTCGGCGCCGGGAAAAGCCGAACCAATTCGCTTCTTGATGTTTTCCGCGGTGTTTTCGCCGATCAGCATGCCGTAGTTGCGGCTGATGTAGTTCATGATCGCCTCGTCGAGCTTGTCACCACCGACGCGCACCGAACCGGCATAAACCATGCCGCCGAGCGAGATGACACCAACCTCGGTCGTCCCGCCACCGATATCGACAACCATCGAGCCGGTCGGCTCGGCGACCGGCAAGCCTGCGCCAATCGCTGCCGCCATCGGCTCTTCGATGAGAAACACCTGGCTCGCGCCGGCGCCGATTGCCGACTCGCGAATGGCTCGCCGCTCCACCTGCGTGGAACCCGAGGGCACACAGATGATGATCCGCGGTGACGGAGAAAGGAGCTTCGAGTCGTGAACTTTCTTGATGAACTGCTTGAGCATCTGCTCGGTGACCGTGAAGTCGGCAATCACACCATCCTTCATCGGCCGAATGACGGTGATCGCGCCCGGCGCCTTGCCGAGCATCTCCTTGGCCGCCTTGCCAACGGCCTGAATCGTCTTCTTCGAACTCGGACCGCCTTCGGTACGGATGGCGACCACCGACGGCTCGTCGAGAACGATCCCCTTGGAGCGCACATAGATCAGCGTGTTGGCGGTGCCGAGGTCGATCGCGAGATCGTTGGAGAAATAACTGCGCAGGAAACTGAACATGCTTGCCAATTCCGTGTTGGCCCCAAACGCGGGCTGCGGTGGGAAAAACTTTTATGATACCTTATATGGCTCCCTCGTTTAACACCTTAGTGATTCAGTAACCATGTCGCTCACCCTAGAACAGGTCCGGCGCGTCGCCCATCTGGCCCGCATCGAAATCAGCGAAGTCGAGGCAGACAGCACGCTCGGCCACCTGAACGAGATCTTTGCCCTGATCGAAACGATGCAGGCGGTCGATACCAGCGGCGTCGAACCGATGGCACATGCCCAGGACGTCGCGCAGCGCCTGCGTGCGGACCGCGTCACCGAAAGCGACGAAGGCGCCCAGCGTACCGCCTTCCAGGCCATCGCACCGGAAACCGAAGCGGGCCTGTACCTCGTGCCGAAGGTCATCGAATGATTGAACGTAGTCTCGCGGATCTCGCGCGCGCCCTGGCGACGAAAGAAATCTCCAGTGTCGAATTGACTCGGCTGTATGTCGACCGCATCTCCCGCCACAACCCGCAGCTCAACGCCTTCATCACCGTCGACCCGGCCATTAGCCTGGCACAGGCACGCGCTGCCGACGAGCGACTGGCACGCGGCGAAGGCGGTCCACTGACCGGAATCCCGCTCGCGCACAAGGACATCTTCTGTGCCCAGGGCTGGCTCACGACCTGCGGATCAAGGATGCTGAGCAACTTCGTCAGCCCCTATGATGCGGCGGTAATCGCTCGCTTCAAGGCAGCTGGCGCGGTGCTCCTCGGCAAGACGAACATGGACGAATTCGCCATGGGATCGTCCAACGAAACGTCCTTCTACGGACCGGTCAGCAACCCGTGGGAGCTGAACTGCGTTCCCGGCGGATCTTCCGGCGGCTCCGCGGCTGCGGTCGCGGCGCGTCTGGCTCCGGCGGCCACCGGTACCGATACCGGCGGATCGATCCGCCAACCGGCGGCGCTGTGCAACCTGACCGGGATGAAACCTACCTATGGCGTGGTTTCACGCTACGGCATGATCGCTTTCGCGTCTTCGCTCGATCAGGCAGGTCCGCTGGCTCGTTCGGCCGCCGACTGCGCTGTTCTGCTCAACGCCATGGCCGGCTTTGACGAGCGCGATTCGACCAGCCTCGAGCGTCCGACGGAAGACTACGGCCGCGACATCAACACCGCCACCGCGGACAAGCCGCTGGCCGGACTCAGGATCGGCCTGCCGGCCGAGTTCTTTGGTGATGGAGGTAGCCCGGAGGTCATGCAGCTGGTTGACGCGGCAATCGCCGACTACCGCAGGCTGGGCGCCGAAACGGTCGCTGTCAGCCTGCCGAGCATGAGCCTTTCGGTAGCCGCCTATTACGTCATCGCCCCGGCCGAAGCAAGTTCGAATCTGGCACGCTTTGATGGCGTGCGTTACGGCCACCGGGCGCCGCAGTACCGGGATCTCGAGGACATGTACAGCAAGAGCCGTGCCCAGGGCTTCGGTGCCGAGGTCAAGCGTCGCCTACTGATCGGCACCTATGTGCTGTCGCACGGCTACTACGATGCCTATTATTTGCAGGCGCAACGCATTCGCCGCTTGATTGCCAGCGACTTCGCCGCGGCCTTCCGGCAATGCGACGTGATCATCGGGCCAACCAGTCCGAGTACCGCGTTCAGGCTCGGGGAAAAGGCGGCCGATCCCGTGCAGATGTACCTTTCGGACATCTACACGATCGCCGTCAACCTCGCCGGGCTGCCCGGCATTTCGATCCCCTGCGGCTTTGCCGGCGGCCTCCCCGTCGGCCTGCAACTGATCGGCAACTATTTCGACGAAGCCAGGCTGCTTGGCACCGCGCACCGTTACCAGCAGGCAACTACCTGGCATCTGCAGCACCCAGGCCGGTTCGATGACTGATCTCGAGTGTCGCCAGACGACGTCTCGCCGCCTTGCGGACCGGTCGTCCGCGCGACCCAGGCACCCCGCGCCGGCGGTCGCTGTCCTTGAAGAGTGAGTAAGCAGTGATGAAACAATGGGAAGTGGTCATCGGCATCGAGACGCACGCGCAGTTGGCGACGCGATCGAAGATTTTCTCGGGCAGTTCCACCGCCTTCGGCGCCGCGCCCAACGTCCAGGCAAACGCCGTCGACATTGCGCTGCCCGGAGTGCTGCCGGTACTCAACAAGGCGGCGGTCGAATGTGCGATCCGCTTCGGCCTCGCCGTCGCGGCCAAGATTTCGCCGCGATCGGTTTTTGCGCGCAAGAACTACTTCTACCCGGATCTGCCAAAAGGTTACCAGATCAGCCAGTATGAGTTGCCGGTGGTTGTCGGCGGCGCGCTGACGATTCAGGTGGGAGAAGCCGAGAGGGTCATCCACCTGACCCGCGCGCATCTCGAGGAAGACGCCGGCAAATCGCTTCACGAAGAACTTGGCGCACAGTTTTCCGGCAGGTCGGGAATCGACCTCAACCGCGCGGGGACTCCCCTGCTGGAGATCGTCACCGAACCCGACATGCGCTCGTCTGCGGAAGCCGTCGCCTATGCGCGGGCCTTGCATGCCCTGGTGCGCTGGATCGGCATCTGCGACGGCAACATGCAGGAGGGCTCGTTCCGCTGCGACGCCAACGTTTCGGTACGCCCGGTCGGTCAGGCGGCGTATGGCACTCGACGCGAAATCAAGAACCTCAACTCGTTCCGCTTTCTCCAACAGGCGATCGACTACGAAGTGCAATGGCAGATCGCAACACTGG
>JGI24217J29970_1001109_pt1 | contig 22300 bp, 8 predicted proteins | sample EnhBioin_Aerobic_FD_29970 | JGI IMG/M metagenome (IMG submission 29970) | reverse complement strand
CAATTCCCCCCACGGGCGGACGGCAGAGGCGAAACGGGAGGAAGTCGCCGCCAGCCGATCGGTGGCCGAATCCTGGTTTCCTGCCGCCCCGAAAATTGACGCTTTTCACCGGACCGACCGTTGGAACAGCGATCTCGGCAACCAGGAGAGCGAAATCGGCGTTTCCGTTCCGCTCTGGCTGCCCGGACAGCAGGCGGCGCGCCGGAGCTTGGCCGAGGCCGAAGGCGGAGAGAACGAAGGCGACATCCAGGCGACACGGCTGGCCGTGGCCGGTGAACTGCGCCGGGCGTTGTGGACGCTGATCATGGCCAGGAGTGAAGCCGAGGTTGCCGCAGAGCGCCTGCAAACCGCGCTCGCACTCGAAGCGGATGTCGGCAGGCGGCTCAAGGTGGGAGAAATTGCCCGCTCCGACCTGCTGCTTGCCCGGCAGGAAACCGCCAGTGCGCGCACCGCCGCTGCCGACGCGCAACTCGGGGTGGTACGCAGCCTGCAACGCTACCGGGTGCTGACCGGCAGCGAGCGGCTGCCGGACGATCCGCAGGAGCCGGTTGTGGTGGCAGACAAGCGGCCTGTCGATCCCCGCGTCGCCGCCGGCCAGGCCATTATCGAGCGCGCCCGCGCTGCCCTCAAACTGGCTCAGGAGTCGCGCCGCGAGGCGCCGAGTGTCGGTGTGCTCTATCGCCGCGATCGTGACGTATCCGGTGCCACCCCGCGCGACAGCATTGGTTTTGCCATCAGCATCCCGCTGGCCGTCGACGTGCGCAATGCGCCCCTGCTGGCCAGCGCCAACACGGCCTTGATCGAGGCCGAAGCCCGCTATCGCCGGCTCCTTGCCGAAGTCGAGGCCGAGGTACGCGAAGCCGAGGCACAGCTCGAATCGGCCGGCCTCGGTACGACGCTGGCGGTCGAGCGTGAGCAAGCCGCGGCGGAGCGTCTGGCGCTGATGCGCCGCTCGTTCGAGCTTGGCGAAACCTCGCTCGCCGAGCTGCTCCGCGCCCATTCTCAGACCACCGAGGCTCGCATCGAAGGGGCCCGCAGCCGTTCCCGACTATCCGCCGCGCAGGCCAATCTGAATCAGGCTTGGGGCATCACGCCGTGACCCGACCATTCGTCCTCCCGACCTGGGCCGCTGCTTGTGTGATGGCCAGTCCGCTGGCGCTGTTTTCCCCGTCTGCGCCGGTCATCGCCCACGAAGGCCATGACCACGGGGTCGCCGCGAAACCCACCGATGTCCGGTTGGCACCACGTTTCGAGGTGCGCAACGAGGACGTGGAAGTCGTCGGTGTGCTGGCCGACAAGAATCTGCTCATCTATCTCGACCACGTCAGCGACAACCGGCCGGTTCAAGGCGCGCAGATCGAAGTCGAGGGGCCAGGGATCAAGGGCGTTGCCTCCGCGATGCCCGACGGGGTCTATCAATTACCCGCTGCCGCCCTCGCCCCGGCCGGCAGATACCCCCTGACGCTGACGATTCAGGCAGGCGAAAGCGTCGATCTGCTCGCTGCCACTCTGGATGTGGGAGAAGTCCCGGCGGCAGCGTCCGCCGAGGAGAATACCAAACGCCCGTGGTGGCTCCTCGCCGGGATTTCGCTGTTCCTGCTCTCCGGCGGCATGGTCGCGCATCGCCTGCGTCGCCAAGCAAGAGAGAGGGCCATTCACCATGTCTGATTACCGCACTTCAGGCCGTCACGCTCTTGCCCTGCTGCTGGCTGGTGTGCTGACGGTTCAGCAGGTCTGGGCGCACGGCGGTGAGGAGCATGACGACGAGAAGAAGTCCACCTCAGCCCCGGTGGCGGTCGCCGCAGTCAGCGTAGTCAAGGCAGTCAACGCCCAGGGTCAGGTGACCTTTGTCGAGCCCGCCTTGCGCTTGCCGGATGGCAGCGTCTTCGTGCCGAAATCGGCACAACGGCAACTGGCGCTGCGCACCCTGGCGGTACGCAAAGGTGAGTTTCCCCGCACCATCGAACTCAATGGCCGCGTCGTCGGCGACCCCAATGCGGGCGGACGCGTACAGACCTTCCAGAGCGGGCGCATCGAGGCCGGCCCGAAGGGACTCGCGGTACTCGGCCAGCGGGTCGGCAAAGGGCAAGTTCTCGCCTGGCTGCAGCCGGCGTCCAACGCCATCGAACGCGGTTCGCAGCAGGCGGCGCTGGCCGAACTCGCCGCTCAGGAAACCATCCTCGAACGCCGCGTCGCACGCCTCAGGCAACTCGAAGGCAGCGTTCCGCAGAAGGATGTCGAGCAGGCGCAGATCGAACTCGCCGCCTTCAAAAAGCGAAAAGGCGCGCTCGGCGGCAGCCTCGGTCGTGAAGCGCTGGTGGCGCCGGTCAGCGGTGTCGTCAGCGCCGCCAACGCCGTCGTGGGTCAGGTCGTCGATGCGCGGGAGGTGGTCTTCGAGGTAATCGATCCACAGCGCCTGGCGGTCGAGGCACTGGCCTACGACCCGCTGCTGCTCGCCGGACTGGCCGGGGCCAGCGCGCCGGTGGCCGGCGGCGTTATCGATCTGGCCTTCGTCGGCATCGGGCGCACTCTCAAGGAGCAGGCCATGCCGGTCCTGTTCCGTGTCGAACTGCCGAAGACCGGCGAGCTGCCTGCGCTTGCGGTCGGCCAGACACTCAAGGTGCTGGCCCAGACTCGGGAGCGCCAGTCCGGCGTCGCCGTTCCCGTCGGCGCCGTGGTGCGCAATGCGGCCAATGAAACGGTGGTTTGGCTGCATACCAGCGCCGAGCGCTTTGTCTCGCGCAAGGTCAGGATCGCGCCGCTGGACGGTCATACCGTGGCCGTGACCCAGGGGCTGAGCGGCGGCGAACGGGTCGTCGTGCAGGGAGCCGCATCGCTTTCGCAGATTCGTTGAGGGGGCGCCGTGTTCGATTTCATCATCAACGCCAGCCTCAGGCAGCGTCTGATCGTGCTCGGTGTCTCGTTGCTGCTGATCATTTATGGTGCCCTGACCGTGCGCAAGATGCCGGTGGACGTCTTCCCCGACCTCAACAAGCCGATGGTCACGCTGATGACCGAAGCCGGCGGCATGGCGCCGGAAGAGGTCGAGCAGTTGATCACCTTCCCCATCGAGTCGGCGATGAACGGGATGCCCGGTGTGACGCGCGTGCGCTCCGTGTCCGGTATCGGCCTGTCGGTGGTGTATGTCGAGTTCGCGTGGGGAAGCGAGATTTACCGCAACCGCCAGCAGATCGCCGAACGCCTCAATCTGGTGCGCGAGCAATTGCCCCAGGGCATCGTTCCGCAGATGGGGCCGATCTCGTCGATCATGGGCGAGATCCTGCTCATCGCCCTGCCCGCCGACCCCGACAAAGTCAGCCCGATGCAGGTCCGGGAATACGCCGACTGGGTGATCCGCCCACGCCTGCTCACCATTCCCGGCGTCGCGCAGGTCATTGCCATCGGTGGCCAGGTCAAGCAGTACCGCGTTGAACCCGATCCGGCGCGCCTGCAGGCGCTGGCAGTGACGCTGAGCGAACTGGAAGCGGCGCTGAAAAACTTCGGCGGCAACACGGCCGGGGGCTTCGTCGATGCCGGCGGACGCGAATACCTGATCCGCAACATCGGCCGCAGCAGCCGGCTGGAAGACCTGCAGAACCAAGCGGTGGCGATGCGCAAGGGGCAAGTGATCCTGCTCCACCAGGTCGCCTCGGTCAGCTTCGCGCCGGCCATCAAGCGCGGCGATGGCAGTTTCCAGGGCAAGGCGGCAGTCATTCTCTCGGTACAGAAGCAACCGACGGCGGACTCGGTGGCCTTGACGCGTGCCATCGAAAAAGCCCTGGCGGAGATGGGCAGGAGTCTGCCGCAAGGGGTCGAAACACCGCAGTTCCTCTTCAAGCAGGCCAATTTCATCGAAGCATCGGTCAATAACGTCGAGGAAGCGCTGCGCGACGGCGCGATCATGGTCGCCATCATCCTCTTTCTGTTCCTGGCCAATTTCCGCACGACCTTCATTTCGCTGACCGCCATCCCGGTCTCCCTGCTGATCACGGCGCTGGTCTTTCGCTACTTCGGCCTGTCGATCAACACCATGACGCTTGGCGGCCTGGCCATCGCCATCGGCGAACTGGTCGATGATGCTGTGGTCGATGTCGAAAACGTCTTGCGTCGCCTGCGCGAAAACCGGAGTTTGCCCAATCCCCGGTCGGCGCTGGAAGTGATCGCCGCCGCCTCGAAGGAAGTCCGCTCCGGGGTCGTCTATGCGACCTTGATCGTCGTGCTGGTGTTCATTCCGCTGTTCGCCCTGCCGGGTATCGAGGGCCGGCTGTTCACGCCGCTCGGCGTGGCCTATATCGTTTCCATTCTGGCCAGCATGGCGGTGGCAATGACCATCACCCCGGTGCTGTGCTACTACCTTTTGCCGAAAATGCAGCACATCGATCATGGCGACAGTGTCCTGGTCAAGAAACTCAAGGCGTGGGACGAACGCCTGCTCAACTGGTCCTTTGATCGTGGCCGACTCCTGCTGGCCGGTGCGGCGATCACCGTGGCGCTGGCGCTGGCATCGATCCCCTTCTTCCCGAAATCCTTTCTGCCGCCGTTCAACGAAGGCACCCTGACGGTCAGTGTGCTGCTCAACCCCGGCACCTCGCTCAGCGAGGCGAATCGCCTCGGCACGCAGGCCGAGAAGCTGTTGCTGACAGTGCCGGAAGTTACCGAAGTTGGCCGCCGGACCGGTCGGGCCGAACTGGACGAACACGCCGAAGGCGTCCATTCCTCGGAGATCGAGGTCGACCTGAAAGCCTCGGAACGTGGCCGCGAGGTGATCATCGCCGACATTCGCCAGCGCCTCTCCGGCCTGCCAGCGGTGGTCAGTGTGGGACAACCGATTTCGCACCGCCTCGACCATCTGCTTTCGGGTGTGCGGGCGCAGATTGCGCTGAAAATCTTCGGTGACGACCTGGATACCCTGCGCGGGCTGGCCGGCGACCTCAGGGAGCGACTGGCCCGGATCCCCGGGATTACCGATCTGCAGATCGAAAAGCAGGTGCTGATCCCGCAGTACAAGATCCGCGTCGACTACGACGCCGCCGCGCGCTACGGCGTCACCTCCGGCGAGCTGCTGCAACGGCTCGAACAGTTGCTGGCCGGCGAACGCGTTGGCCAGGTCGTGGAAGGCAATCGTCGCTTCGATCTCAGCCTGCGCCTGCCGGAAGACGCCCGCGGCGAGCGCGGCCTGGAGAACCTGCTGATCGAGACGCCGACCGGTCGGGTGCCGCTCTCAAGCCTCGCCACGATCGAGGATGGCGACGGCCCGAACCAGATCGGCCGGGAAAACACGCGCCGACGCATCGTCATATCAGCCAATAGCGATGGTTCCGACATGAGCCGCATCATTGCCGAGATCCGCGCAGAAATCGACCGCCAACCGATGCCGGAGGGCTATTTCCCTCTCCTGGAGGGGCAGTTCCAGGCGCAGGAGGAGGCCACCAGGCTGATTGCGGTACTGGCGCTGGTCTCGCTCGCCATGATCTACCTGGTCCTCTACAGCCGCTATCGTTCGGCCGTCCTGACGGCCATCGTCATGGGCAATGTGCCACTCGCGCTGGTCGGCTCGGTGGTGGCCTTGTGGATCTCCGGCGAACCGCTGTCGGTGGCCGCGCTGGTCGGCTTTGTCACGCTGACCGGCATCGCCACCCGCAACGGCATTCTCAAGATCAGCCACTACATCAACCTGTGCGCTTTCGAGGCCGAGTTATTCGGGCGAAAGATGATCGTGCGCGGCTCGCTGGAGCGGCTGACGCCGGTGTTGATGACTGCCCTGGTCGCCGCCTTCGCCCTGACGCCGCTACTGCTCGCCGCCGACGCGCCTGGCAAGGAGATCCTGCACCCGGTGGCGGTGGTGATTTTTGGCGGACTGATCAGTTCCACCCTGCTCGACACGCTGCTGACGCCGGTCATGTTCTGGCTGTTCGGCGAGAAGCCGCTGCAACGCTTGTTGGCCGAGAAAGCGCAAGACTCCTTTTGACCCTGCCCCGTGAGGAAGAACCCATGCAACGCACCCTGATTTTCCCCCTGACCCTGGTGGCGGCTTTATTGTCGGGCGGTAACGGCGCCTTCGGCCATGACGATGCCACGCTCGACAAACTCGCCGGACCCAATGGCGGCCAAATGCGCATGGCCGGCGCTTACCACTTCGAACTGGTCGTCGCCAGGGACAGCAGGCAGGCCAGAGACAACCCGGTAAGCGTCTATCTCTCCGACCATGACGGCAAAAAGGTCGCCGCGGCGGGCGCCAGCGGTACGGCCACCATCCTGGCCGAAAAAGCGAAGATCACGGTGCCGCTGGTGCCGGCCGGCGACAACCGGCTGACGGGAATCGGCAAGTACGCGTCGGATCCGCAGATGAAGGTCGTCGTGTCAATCACCCTCGCCGACAGGAAAACAGAACAGGCGCGGTTTACGCCGCTGACCATGGCCGCCGCCGATGGGCACGGTGATCACCGGCAGTGAGCACCGGCAATGGCGGCCTGGCAGTAACGCGCCGGCCCCCGACGACAGGTGCCCGCAGTCAGAACAATGGCCGTGCGGCTTCCGACGCTGGATCCGAGCAACATCGACGTGGGCACATTGCGCGCATTGCTTCGCCCTGCCGCGGCTGAGCACATGATTGCCTACAAGGTGTGCCGGGCGGTCAATTCCTCTCGCGGTGACTCGTCGACGTTCGTGGAGCCAATATGAAGCAGCGCTCCCGGGGAGGAACGGACGCTGAAGGAATATCGACACCGACCTTGTGAAACGAAAAAGGGGGCCGATAAAGCGCTCCGATATCCAGTGCTTGCTTCTACATACCCCTACCGGGTCGTTCTACCGAAATCCAAATCGTATGCTGGCCGTCCGAGTGTGGCCGTGTACGACATTAACAAACCGATTGCCCTGGCGCGAGAAATACGCCCAACCCTCTTGCAGTCATAGGTTACCTTACGGAAGCCATTGGAGTCGGCGAGTACGCCCTTGAAGGGCTCATCGCTGAACAGCACAGGGCCAATGACCTGGGCAATTCTCTTCTTCGCCTCCTTAACCCCATTTTGGTCATGCGTCTGCGCTTCAAGTAGAGCCGCCTTGTTTACCAACTGTCGGACATAGCGGTGCAAGATGTCATGACGAGCCCTCCATGCCGGGCGTATCCCGGAAGGTGCACTTATATCGAGCGTTATCTCCGCTCTACCGTCACCACTCAACACGCACAAATCGAGGATGCATACACGTACGTAGTGAACCATCTTGAGCTTGACGTAGAATGTCTTTGTTGGCGATTCATCGAAGTAGGGCATCTCTTCTGCGTACTTGGGTGCTTTTTCCGCGAAGCCTACCTCAGCAAGAGGGACGCGATGCAGTTTGGGTTCCCGTTCGCCTTTCGGCCGAACCGCTAGATCGCATGGCTGCGCAAGCAAGATATATTTCTTGGTGCTCTCGGCGCCCACGCGCTCAAAGATGTCCCCGAGCTCGAGTGGTAGATAGTGCTGGTTAATGTGATCCCCACGTTCGTACAACTCTTCGCGCTGCAAGGCCCATGCGCTGAGGGTAGGTGGCAGTTGCGCACTCTCTGTAGAGATCCTGCTTACAGCCCTGAGTCTCGCGGCAATTTCCTCAAGGACCCCGCCTTTATGCGCCAACTGCCGAGACTCAAGACGATGAAACATCGCGTGTAGTCTGAAGAGCATGTCCGGCTCCCAGAGCCCTTCGTGAGCGGATGCCTGAAACACGATGTGATCAAGGTCGTAGATGCTGACATCATCCACCCGCTTCGCGGCAACCGCAGATGCTTGTGCAATGATTTCTTTGGTCCGATGCTTCAATTCAGTGAAGTCGGGTGACAATGCTGTTAGCTTCAGCGTCTGGGCAAAAAGCATTGGAGCTTCACTCAGATGCCGTTTGGGAATCACGACGAACCTGTCTCTGGGGATGTCATGCCTCTTGCTCAGTTCAACCCACCGCTCGGGTTGCGTTTCGGGCGTTACCGTGTGCGTCAAGAGGCCGCAGATAAGGCTTTTGGTCTCATCCTTCTCCAGCAGCGCTGCGATAATCTTGATCCCTTCCTCACTGTCCCCACCAGCATTCGAGAAATCTTGATCAAATAGAAAGAGTGTGCGTTTAACGTTACTGTTGCCCAGCAGCCTCTCCTTCTGGGTGTACCACTCCGAAGGAGAAAGGCTCACGAGCTTTTCCTGCGAAACGATCTGACGAACAATGGAAAGATAAGCCAGATCGTTTGCCTCGACGCCATCCTGAGGCGTGGCGGCCAGAACTACAGCCTGGCCGCGCTCCGCTCTCTTCTTCGCATCGAGTTCACCCCAGGCATCGCGAATCTTCTTGGCTAGTACATCCTTATCATCCGTGATCTTCTCGCCAAGCTCAGGAAAAACAGCCAGCAACCGCATTGCGTCTAGATCCTGTGCGGCAGTGATGGCATCTTCAAGTGACACTCCTTCGTTGTTCGCGTCATCGACATAAACTACGCAGGCTATGTCAAGGGTGTTCAGAATATTCTCGACAGATGTCCGTGCCTGCTCAAGTTCCTGGTTATCCATGAAGTACGCCCCGTAGATCAATTTGGAACTTAAACAGCCGTCCCCTCTGGTTTCGTTCTGGAACCAGACTAATGCTGCTGCCATCCGAGTCCAGCAGCTGCTTCACAATGAACAGCCCGAGACCACGGCCATGACCTTTCGCCTTCGCAGACACGAATGGCTCAAACAGGGAGTGCTCAACACTGGGGTCAATACCACTTCCGTCGTCGAAGATCCGGATAAACGGCTGCGACAGGTGCAACGTGATAGTTCCCGCACCGAGCCGATTTTGTGCGATATCTTCTTTGAGCCAGTATTCACTGTTTAGCACCAAATTATCGATCACCTGAGTCAGCTTTCCCTTGTTCATGTGTACCGTGAAAGAGGCAGAGTCGGACGACAACACATCCATCGTTATCTTGCTTCTGCCCAGTCGCTCGCGGTAGAAATCAAGCAATTCATCGACGAACGTCGGGATGTGAATGTCTTGCCTCTGCTCTCTAACGTATCGGAGTGCGGGCGACAGGAAAGACATCTGCTTACGGAGGGCCATGACCGCAGATTGAACGTGCTCGATAAAAGCAAGCATAGGCCGGTCTGCGAGACTCCTGTTGCGAAGCAACGTCTGAGCCGACTTCGCCCTTCCTGCAAGCTGATCAGCAACGTTAAAGACTTCGTGCGACAACGCTTCCGCTGTCAAGCCCAACGCGACGGCTTCATACATGTCGTCCATCTGCCGCCTCAGGCCATCGACGCGATCCTCCAGAACCTGTCCCAAGCCCCGAAGGGATCCGAGTTCCTCAAGGTATGCGGAGAGGTGGCCAATCACTTCCTTCGCTTCCACGACGAGAGGCTCTAGGTCTGACAGCACCTCAGTCAACCTTTCTCTGAGTTCGGGCGTAATCTCCTTGGTGGACCGCAATCTGGAGACTGCGGCATTTGATGCGGATGCACTCGTACCGAGCCTCGCTTTGAGAGCATCCAAGCTATTTTGGTGATGCGGTGCTTCGGCAAGGCCTTTCTTTATCGCTTGGGAGAGATCCTCAATGGTCTTCCGGGAATCGACATGAGCCAACGCCTCGTTTCGAAGCTTGCGAAACTCTGTCCACGAACGACCGAAAAAATCATGAGCTGTCGTCGTAAACGCCTTGAACTCTTCTAGCAACAAATAGAAGTTGCGGAAATATGGCGAATCCTTGAAGCCTTCTCGATCCGTTGTCTCTTCAAGTTCCATATTGTCGCGAGCAGACAGCGCAATGTAGCCCAGAGTGTTGTCGGGCTTCAGCCCATAGTAGGAGGTTGCAGATGTCCATTGCGCACCGAGCTTCAGCCAGTCGTGGTCGACCCTTATTGCGAAGCCATCTCGATACACGCGAATGCCGCTCAACTCTTTGATGTGGCCTCGATATTCCTTGATGCGATCAAACACGGACTGATTGTCAAATGCGGACTTTCCCAAGTCGAAGGAATCGATTTCACCAATAAACGGACCAGGATTCGCTATGCCGCCATCGCTAGCCGTGGTGTGCCGAACCTTGTCGAGATCTGCCAGCGGTCTTTGGCAGCCGAACTCGACAAACCACTGCTTCGATCGTGATCTGGTCAGCCCAAGTGCCTGTGAGACTCTGCGCGCACGAAGGAAGTCGAAGAACGCGTTCCCATCATCGGACTCAGCGATCAAGGCAAACTGCTCATCTTCCTTAATATTGGATGGACGGAAATAGTCGAGCCTGACGCGCCCTTGAATGACAAGCTGTCTACCGTCGAAATTCAGGCTATATCTCACCGGTGCGATGTCACGGATTCGGTCGCTTACTTCTAGGAGTTCAAGGGATTTTCCGTCTACCTCCACCACGACGGTGAAGTCCCGAATTTCTCGGTACGGGGAAATCATCCGCGAAAGCTCTTGCTCAAGACGCTTCAGCGAGGGCTGACCGCGCCAGATATCAGGTTCCTTGAGATCCGAGACAACGACCTTCGTGCCATGCTCGCGCGGATAGTTGAACTCTGCGAGGTGGATGTCGACGTCCTCTAGCTTCGGGGCTGTCTGGAAGTCGAGCCAGGAAAAACCAAAGTGGTGGCTAGTTTGGCCCTTAGCCCTAGTGAATATCTCTAGATTTTCCCCGAGCCTTTGCACGCCAAGCCGCCCCAATCCCTTGTCGCCCAACGGTGTGCGACCCCCAGGCGTTGTGCCCTTTGCTTGCTTTAGATCGCGCTTTTTCCGGTTCGAGATCGTCAACCAGCCGGCTTTGATTTCTGCCAGATCCATACCATGACCATCATCCTCGACAATGATCCGGCCGCTCCTTGAAGGATAAATGGTACCGTCGACCTGAATGGCGTCATTCGTATCGATCAGTACTTTGGCGAAGCTGGCGTCCGCGTCGTAGGAGTTTTTGACCAACTCGATGAGTGCTTGTACCGCGTCGCTGATCAGGCTTTCGCCAAGCTGATACACTACGGAAGGATGGACCTCAAAGTGTGGGGGTGTGCCCGTTGTCATCTCACACAGCCTTCCGCATTACAAGTATTGTCTCGCTGGATATTGTGTCGGCGATGTTGTTTTTCGAGGCCATCCGCTTTGAGGAAATTCGTCGCGTCAACTTGCACAACAAAGTGGCATCATTCGCCCGCAGCAAATCCGCAAGGATTCGATCCAGCGGAACACGCGCGGCGCCGACCTTTCGATTGCCCAATGTCCAAACCATGAGGCCGCCACGTCTCAGTCCCTTTAGGATTGGATCAAGGCAGCTATTGAGGTCGCGGAAGAAAGCAGTCACGCGAAGTGCCCGGTCACGGGGCTGTCCGTCTAGGCTCTTGATATAGTCGGCGAATGCAGGAGAGCGGTCTCTAATGTAATCCTCCTCGGGCTTCTTCACCCGCTTGCATCCGCCAAGACTGCGGGAGTCGATCTCATACGTCGATATGAGACAATCCGGGTCGATAGCGCTATCGATGTCCTCTAAATCCACCCACTGAAGGGGCAGATAGGAGTACTGCCCATAAGGCACCGTTGTTGTGTTGTCCCCGTATGGCGGCGATGTAACTATTATGTCAGACTGTACCTGCTCGTCTACACTTCGAATATCGGCAAGCGACACAGCTACGTCGTTCTGGTAAGAGCCCAGCACCAACCGGCCGAATTCCGACAAACGACTGGCCTGTCTTGCATACAGTTGCAGGTTTCGTTCCAGCACTCTATTAAATGTGCCCACTGGATCGCAGACGCGCTCTTCGATGTCTTCTCGGGTCCGGATATGCAGCTTGAACGTCGACGTTCTCGAGTTGCTCGTAGCCCGAACTGTCTCGGCTAAGGCAACCCAAAAGAACCTGCGTGCCCATACAGCATCTTCCTTGCGTATCGCCCGGCGGACCTTCGACAACGCAAGCTGAACATCTCGGCTAAACCACTTGTCTCGGTTCGGAAGGGAAATCTCGATTTCCCCACGGAAGTCTTCGTCAATGCGTGCGTAAAGATCCTTAGACTTATCCTTCAGCGCGTCAACCAAAAACGGGCCGCTCTTAACGCGACAAAGGAGTACCGCGAGCGGGTTAATGTCTATCCCTGAAAAGGCAAGACCACGCATCATGCTTTCGGTCATGACCGTCCCGGAACCTGCGAACGGATCGCCAACTCGCTCTATGTCGGGATGCACCGCACATGCCTGTTCAAGAACAGCCTGGACCATCTGTGGAACCATCATCGCAGGGTACTGGAACAGGCCGTGTCCGTACTCGCGACGCGAGTTACCCTTAAAAGACCAGTAGTCCTTGTCGACTTCCGTTAGCGCGTCAAGCCGCTGACGTAGCAACTCGTCGTGGCATCCATCAACGCGAATCAACGCCACTGTCCAGTGCACAGTTCTCCCGTACTATCAGAAAAATGTGACTCCCCGGCAGTGTTGAAGGCTTTTCCAGAAACATCGGAAGCAACTAGTGACATGGAGCAGTCATGAACAGTTTCGTTTGGCGATCACCCGGACCGCGGGCCGGTTGAGGCGTCAACGAATAGCGCTTGTCTGCCGCGCCGAAAGGGCCTAGTCCTGCCGGATGACTTCGTTGAACTGAGACACGGCGTTGGCCTGTGTGGGCATTGTAAGCCACCGTAGCCTCGCGTCAATCCTTTCCGTCCCCCGCCCGTGCCGTCGCCGCGGCAGGCGCCAGCGGTACTGCCACCATCCTCGCCGACAGGAAAACAGAACAGGCGCGGTTTACGCCGCTGACCATGGCCGCCGCCGATGGGCACGGTGATCACCGGCAGTGAGCACCGGCAATGGCGGCCTGGCAGTAACGCGCCGGCCCCCGACGACAGGTGCCCGCAGTCAGAACAATGGCCGTGCGGCTTCCGACGCTGGATCCGAGCAACATCGACGTGGGCACATTGCGCGCATTGCTTCGCCCTGCCGCGGCTGAGCACATGATTGCCTACAAGGTGTGCCGGGCGGTCAATTCCTCTCGCGGTGACTCGTCGACGTTCGTGGAGCCAATATGAAGCAGCGCTCCCGGGGAGGAACGGACGCTGAAGGAATATCGACACCGACCTTGTGAAACGAAAAAGGGGGCCGATAAAGCGCTCCGATATCCAGTGCTTGCTTCTACATACCCCTACCGGGTCGTTCTACCGAAATCCAAATCGTATGCTGGCCGTCCGAGTGTGGCCGTGTACGACATTAACAAACCGATTGCCCTGGCGCGAGAAATACGCCCAACCCTCTTGCAGTCATAGGTTACCTTACGGAAGCCATTGGAGTCGGCGAGTACGCCCTTGAAGGGCTCATCGCTGAACAGCACAGGGCCAATGACCTGGGCAATTCTCTTCTTCGCCTCCTTAACCCCATTTTGGTCATGCGTCTGCGCTTCAAGTAGAGCCGCCTTGTTTACCAACTGTCGGACATAGCGGTGCAAGATGTCATGACGAGCCCTCCATGCCGGGCGTATCCCGGAAGGTGCACTTATATCGAGCGTTATCTCCGCTCTACCGTCACCACTCAACACGCACAAATCGAGGATGCATACACGTACGTAGTGAACCATCTTGAGCTTGACGTAGAATGTCTTTGTTGGCGATTCATCGAAGTAGGGCATCTCTTCTGCGTACTTGGGTGCTTTTTCCGCGAAGCCTACCTCAGCAAGAGGGACGCGATGCAGTTTGGGTTCCCGTTCGCCTTTCGGCCGAACCGCTAGATCGCATGGCTGCGCAAGCAAGATATATTTCTTGGTGCTCTCGGCGCCCACGCGCTCAAAGATGTCCCCGAGCTCGAGTGGTAGATAGTGCTGGTTAATGTGATCCCCACGTTCGTACAACTCTTCGCGCTGCAAGGCCCATGCGCTGAGGGTAGGTGGCAGTTGCGCACTCTCTGTAGAGATCCTGCTTACAGCCCTGAGTCTCGCGGCAATTTCCTCAAGGACCCCGCCTTTATGCGCCAACTGCCGAGACTCAAGACGATGAAACATCGCGTGTAGTCTGAAGAGCATGTCCGGCTCCCAGAGCCCTTCGTGAGCGGATGCCTGAAACACGATGTGATCAAGGTCGTAGATGCTGACATCATCCACCCGCTTCGCGGCAACCGCAGATGCTTGTGCAATGATTTCTTTGGTCCGATGCTTCAATTCAGTGAAGTCGGGTGACAATGCTGTTAGCTTCAGCGTCTGGGCAAAAAGCATTGGAGCTTCACTCAGATGCCGTTTGGGAATCACGACGAACCTGTCTCTGGGGATGTCATGCCTCTTGCTCAGTTCAACCCACCGCTCGGGTTGCGTTTCGGGCGTTACCGTGTGCGTCAAGAGGCCGCAGATAAGGCTTTTGGTCTCATCCTTCTCCAGCAGCGCTGCGATAATCTTGATCCCTTCCTCACTGTCCCCACCAGCATTCGAGAAATCTTGATCAAATAGAAAGAGTGTGCGTTTAACGTTACTGTTGCCCAGCAGCCTCTCCTTCTGGGTGTACCACTCCGAAGGAGAAAGGCTCACGAGCTTTTCCTGCGAAACGATCTGACGAACAATGGAAAGATAAGCCAGATCGTTTGCCTCGACGCCATCCTGAGGCGTGGCGGCCAGAACTACAGCCTGGCCGCGCTCCGCTCTCTTCTTCGCATCGAGTTCACCCCAGGCATCGCGAATCTTCTTGGCTAGTACATCCTTATCATCCGTGATCTTCTCGCCAAGCTCAGGAAAAACAGCCAGCAACCGCATTGCGTCTAGATCCTGTGCGGCAGTGATGGCATCTTCAAGTGACACTCCTTCGTTGTTCGCGTCATCGACATAAACTACGCAGGCTATGTCAAGGGTGTTCAGAATATTCTCGACAGATGTCCGTGCCTGCTCAAGTTCCTGGTTATCCATGAAGTACGCCCCGTAGATCAATTTGGAACTTAAACAGCCGTCCCCTCTGGTTTCGTTCTGGAACCAGACTAATGCTGCTGCCATCCGAGTCCAGCAGCTGCTTCACAATGAACAGCCCGAGACCACGGCCATGACCTTTCGCCTTCGCAGACACGAATGGCTCAAACAGGGAGTGCTCAACACTGGGGTCAATACCACTTCCGTCGTCGAAGATCCGGATAAACGGCTGCGACAGGTGCAACGTGATAGTTCCCGCACCGAGCCGATTTTGTGCGATATCTTCTTTGAGCCAGTATTCACTGTTTAGCACCAAATTATCGATCACCTGAGTCAGCTTTCCCTTGTTCATGTGTACCGTGAAAGAGGCAGAGTCGGACGACAACACATCCATCGTTATCTTGCTTCTGCCCAGTCGCTCGCGGTAGAAATCAAGCAATTCATCGACGAACGTCGGGATGTGAATGTCTTGCCTCTGCTCTCTAACGTATCGGAGTGCGGGCGACAGGAAAGACATCTGCTTACGGAGGGCCATGACCGCAGATTGAACGTGCTCGATAAAAGCAAGCATAGGCCGGTCTGCGAGACTCCTGTTGCGAAGCAACGTCTGAGCCGACTTCGCCCTTCCTGCAAGCTGATCAGCAACGTTAAAGACTTCGTGCGACAACGCTTCCGCTGTCAAGCCCAACGCGACGGCTTCATACATGTCGTCCATCTGCCGCCTCAGGCCATCGACGCGATCCTCCAGAACCTGTCCCAAGCCCCGAAGGGATCCGAGTTCCTCAAGGTATGCGGAGAGGTGGCCAATCACTTCCTTCGCTTCCACGACGAGAGGCTCTAGGTCTGACAGCACCTCAGTCAACCTTTCTCTGAGTTCGGGCGTAATCTCCTTGGTGGACCGCAATCTGGAGACTGCGGCATTTGATGCGGATGCACTCGTACCGAGCCTCGCTTTGAGAGCATCCAAGCTATTTTGGTGATGCGGTGCTTCGGCAAGGCCTTTCTTTATCGCTTGGGAGAGATCCTCAATGGTCTTCCGGGAATCGACATGAGCCAACGCCTCGTTTCGAAGCTTGCGAAACTCTGTCCACGAACGACCGAAAAAATCATGAGCTGTCGTCGTAAACGCCTTGAACTCTTCTAGCAACAAATAGAAGTTGCGGAAATATGGCGAATCCTTGAAGCCTTCTCGATCCGTTGTCTCTTCAAGTTCCATATTGTCGCGAGCAGACAGCGCAATGTAGCCCAGAGTGTTGTCGGGCTTCAGCCCATAGTAGGAGGTTGCAGATGTCCATTGCGCACCGAGCTTCAGCCAGTCGTGGTCGACCCTTATTGCGAAGCCATCTCGATACACGCGAATGCCGCTCAACTCTTTGATGTGGCCTCGATATTCCTTGATGCGATCAAACACGGACTGATTGTCAAATGCGGACTTTCCCAAGTCGAAGGAATCGATTTCACCAATAAACGGACCAGGATTCGCTATGCCGCCATCGCTAGCCGTGGTGTGCCGAACCTTGTCGAGATCTGCCAGCGGTCTTTGGCAGCCGAACTCGACAAACCACTGCTTCGATCGTGATCTGGTCAGCCCAAGTGCCTGTGAGACTCTGCGCGCACGAAGGAAGTCGAAGAACGCGTTCCCATCATCGGACTCAGCGATCAAGGCAAACTGCTCATCTTCCTTAATATTGGATGGACGGAAATAGTCGAGCCTGACGCGCCCTTGAATGACAAGCTGTCTACCGTCGAAATTCAGGCTATATCTCACCGGTGCGATGTCACGGATTCGGTCGCTTACTTCTAGGAGTTCAAGGGATTTTCCGTCTACCTCCACCACGACGGTGAAGTCCCGAATTTCTCGGTACGGGGAAATCATCCGCGAAAGCTCTTGCTCAAGACGCTTCAGCGAGGGCTGACCGCGCCAGATATCAGGTTCCTTGAGATCCGAGACAACGACCTTCGTGCCATGCTCGCGCGGATAGTTGAACTCTGCGAGGTGGATGTCGACGTCCTCTAGCTTCGGGGCTGTCTGGAAGTCGAGCCAGGAAAAACCAAAGTGGTGGCTAGTTTGGCCCTTAGCCCTAGTGAATATCTCTAGATTTTCCCCGAGCCTTTGCACGCCAAGCCGCCCCAATCCCTTGTCGCCCAACGGTGTGCGGCCCCCAGGCGTTGTGCCCTTTGCTTGCTTTAGATCGCGCTTTTTCCGGTTCGAGATCGTCAACCAGCCGGCTTTGATTTCTGCCAGATCCATACCATGACCATCATCCTCGACAATGATCCGGCCGCTCCTTGAAGGATAAATGGTACCGTCGACCTGAATGGCGTCATTCGTATCGATCAGTACTTTGGCGAAGCTGGCGTCCGCGTCGTAGGAGTTTTTGACCAACTCGATGAGTGCTTGTACCGCGTCGCTGATCAGGCTTTCGCCAAGCTGATACACTACGGAAGGATGGACCTCAAAGTGTGGGGGTGTGCCCGTTGTCATCTCACACAGCCTTCCGCATTACAAGTATTGTCTCGCTGGATATTGTGTCGGCGATGTTGTTTTTCGAGGCCATCCGCTTTGAGGAAATTCGTCGCGTCAACTTGCACAACAAAGTGGCATCATTCGCCCGCAGCAAATCCGCAAGGATTCGATCCAGCGGAACACGCGCGGCGCCGACCTTTCGATTGCCCAATGTCCAAACCATGAGGCCGCCACGTCTCAGTCCCTTTAGGATTGGATCAAGGCAGCTATTGAGGTCGCGGAAGAAAGCAGTCACGCGAAGTGCCCGGTCACGGGGCTGTCCGTCTAGGCTCTTGATATAGTCGGCGAATGCAGGAGAGCGGTCTCTAATGTAATCCTCCTCGGGCTTCTTCACCCGCTTGCATCCGCCAAGACTGCGGGAGTCGATCTCATACGTCGATATGAGACAATCCGGGTCGATAGCGCTATCGATGTCCTCTAAATCCACCCACTGAAGGGGCAGATAGGAGTACTGCCCATAAGGCACCGTTGTTGTGTTGTCCCCGTATGGCGGCGATGTAACTATTATGTCAGACTGTACCTGCTCGTCTACACTTCGAATATCGGCAAGCGACACAGCTACGTCGTTCTGGTAAGAGCCCAGCACCAACCGGCCGAATTCCGACAAACGACTGGCCTGTCTTGCATACAGTTGCAGGTTTCGTTCCAGCACTCTATTAAATGTGCCCACTGGATCGCAGACGCGCTCTTCGATGTCTTCTCGGGTCCGGATATGCAGCTTGAACGTCGACGTTCTCGAGTTGCTCGTAGCCCGAACTGTCTCGGCTAAGGCAACCCAAAAGAACCTGCGTGCCCATACAGCATCTTCCTTGCGTATCGCCCGGCGGACCTTCGACAACGCAAGCTGAACATCTCGGCTAAACCACTTGTCTCGGTTCGGAAGGGAAATCTCGATTTCCCCACGGAAGTCTTCGTCAATGCGTGCGTAAAGATCCTTAGACTTATCCTTCAGCGCGTCAACCAAAAACGGGCCGCTCTTAACGCGACAAAGGAGTACCGCGAGCGGGTTAATGTCTATCCCTGAAAAGGCAAGACCACGCATCATGCTTTCGGTCATGACCGTCCCGGAACCTGCGAACGGATCGCCAACTCGCTCTATGTCGGGATGCACCGCACATGCCTGTTCAAGAACAGCCTGGACCATCTGTGGAACCATCATCGCAGGGTACTGGAACAGGCCGTGTCCGTACTCGCGACGCGAGTTACCCTTAAAAGACCAGTAGTCCTTGTCGACTTCCGTTAGCGCGTCAAGCCGCTGACGTAGCAACTCGTCGTGGCATCCATCAACGCGAATCAACGCCACTGTCCAGTGCACAGTTCTCCCGTACTATCAGAAAAATGTGACTCCCCGGCAGTGTTGAAGGCTTTTCCAGAAACATCGGAAGCAACTAGTGACATGGAGCAGTCATGAACAGTTTCGTTTGGCGATCACCCGGACCGCGGGCCGGTTGAGGCGTCAACGAATAGCGCTTGTCTGCCGCGCCGAAAGGGCCTAGTCCTGCCGGATGACTTCGTTGAACTGAGACACGGCGTTGGCCTGTGTGGGCATTGTAAGCCACCGTAGCCTCGCGTCAATCCTTTCCGTCCCCCGCCCGTGCCGTCGCCGCGGCAGGCGCCAGCGGTACTGTCAATCACCCTCGCCGACAGGAAAACAGAACAGGCGCGGTTTACGCCGCTGACCATGGCCGCCGCCGATGGGCACGGTGATCACCGGCAGTGAGCACCGGCAATGGCGGCCTGGCCGTAACGCGCCGGCCCCCGACGACAGGTGCCGGCAGTCAGAACAATGGCGGTATGGATCCCGGCGCGACTGGCCGCCCGCCGCCCGCGGTCAGCTGGTCGGCTTCGCTCACCCAGCCGCCGCCCATCGCCTTGTAGATGTTGACCGACGAGGCGAACAGGGACGCGCGGATCGACGCCAGATTGAGTTCCGCCGGGAACAGGGTTTGCTCGGCCTGCAGCACGGTCGAATAGCCGGTGTAACCGCCCTCGTACTGAAGGCGGGCGAGGCGCGAGTACTCACTCAGCGCGACGACCAGCCGCTTCTGCGCGGCGAGCTGCTCCTGCAGCTTCTGGTTGGCGACCAGCGCGTTATCCACGTCGGCAAAGGCGTTGCGAATCGACAACTGGTAGTTGAGCAGCGCCGCGGCCTGTCCGGCTTCAGCCTGTGCGACCTGACCGCTGACCGCGCCGAAGGTGAAGATCGGTCCGACGATCGAGCCGGTGTAGTTCCATACCCGCGACGAGCCCTTGAACAGATTCGACAGATCGGAGCTGGCGCCGCCGAAGGCGCCGGTCAGCGAGATCGACGGGAAATACAGGGCTTTCGCCGCGCCGATCTGCGCGTTCGCGGCAATCAGGGTCTGCTCGGCCTGCAGCAGGTCAGGGCGACGCTCGAGCAAGGCTGACGGCACACCCGCCGGCACCTGCGGCAAGACGAGGTCGTCGACCGACTTGCCGCGCGCGATCGGACCGGGGTCGCGCCCGATCAGCACCGCCAGCGAGTTCTGGGTCTGCGCGATCTGCGATTCGATCAGCGGGATCTGCGCTGCCGCCGACTCGTATTGCGACTGCGCCTGCACGACGTTCATCTTCGACACCTGGCCGTACTTGTACTGCAGCTCGAAGAGCTTGACCGACTCGCCGTAGGCCGACAGCGTCTTCTTGGCGACCGCCAGTTGCGCGTCGAGGCCGCGCAACTGCAGGTAGCTGTTGGCGACCGAAGCGACGAGCGAGAGGACCACGCCGCGCCGCGCCTCGTCGGTGGCCAGCAGATTGGCCAGCGCCGCCTCGGACTGCCGCCGGATGCGGCCCCACAGGTCGATTTCCCAACTCGCCGACAGCCCCGCCTGGTAGGCCGTGCTCGGGTTCGGATAGTCGCGCAGCAGCGCCGCGAAAGCCGGTTCGAGCGAGCGCTGGCGCTCGCCGCTGGCGCCATAGCCAAGCTGCGGAAACAGTTGCGAGCGCGTCTGCGTGAGCACCGCCGCCGCCTGCTCGACGTTGGCGGCGGCGATGGCGATGTTGCTGTTGTGCGCCAGCCCTTCGGCGATCAACTGGTCGAGCACGGGATCCTGGAACTGCTTCCACCACAAGGTGTCGGCGGTGTCGGCGGCATCTTTCGGTGCGTATTGGAAGGCCTCGGGCGCAGCGACCTGCGGGCGCCGGTAGTCGGGGCCCAGCAGGCAACCGGCCAACAGGATTGCCGTGGCAGCGAGCACCAGCAGGCGCCTCATTCCCGTTGTCCTGTGGGCGGGGCGGCGGCTGCTGCCGGTGCGCCGCCGCCTTTTCTGCGCTCGGCCAGGCGGTCGAAGAGGTAGAAGAACAGCGGCACGTAGAGCATCGCCAGCGTTGTCTCGCCGATCATGCCGCCGATGATGCCGGTGCCGATCGAATGACGGGCATTCGCCCCGGCGCCGAGCGCCAGCGCCAGCGGCAGGCAGCCGAAGGCAAATGCCAGCGAGGTCATGATGATCGGCCGCAGTCGCTGCTCGCCGGCGAGCACGGTCGCTTCCATGATCGACTTGCCTTGCTTGCGAAAGTCGACGGCCGCCGAGACGCGCAGCACGGCGTTCTTGGCGCCCAGACCGATGAGGACCAGCAGACCGATCTGGAAATAGACGTCGTTTTCGAGGCCGCGCGCCCAGTTGGTGAGCAGCGCGCCGAGGATGCCGAAGGGCACCGCGGTCATCACCGCGCCGGGCAGCGTCCACGACTCGTATTGCGCGGCCAGTACCAGGAAGACGATAAGCAGCCCGAAGACAAATGCCAGCGCCGAGGTGCCGCCGAATTTCTTTTCCTCGAAGGCGAGCCCGGACCAGGCGAAGGCATAGCCTGCCGGCAGGATCTCGCCGGCCACCTCCTCCATCGCCGCGATCCCCTGGCCGGAGCTGAAACCCGGTGCCGGGTTGCCGATCACCTTGGCCGCCGGGAAACCGTTGAAATGCGGCAGGATGTCGGGTCCGGCGGTCCAGTGGGTCGTCACCACCGCCGACAACGGCACCATCTTGCCCTGGCTATTGCGCGTGTACAGCCGCGTCAGGTCGGCGGGTTGCTGGCGGAAGCTGGCGTCGGACTGCACGATGACCCACCAGACGCGGCTGAACTGGCTGAACTGGCTGGCCGTCAGCGAACCGAACTGCGCCTGGATCGCGCTATAGACGTCCTGCACCTGCAGGCCAAGCAGCGTCGCCTTGTCGCGATCGACATCGGCACGCAACTGCTGTGCCTGTGCGTTGAAAGTGCTGTTCAGCGATGCCAGTTCGGGACGCGTACGCGCCTTGTCGAGGAAGGCGCGCGTCAGCGCATCGAGCTTCAGCGGGTCCCCGGCAGCGGTGTCCTGGATCCAGAACTCGAAACCGCCGGTGGTGCCGATGCCCGGAATCGCCGGCGGCGCGATCGGCAGGACGATCGCCTCTTCGATATGCTTCGCCTCCTCGTAGAACGCGAGCAGGATGGCACGTGCGTTCTCGCTACGCGCCGATGCGAGCGAGCCGTAGCGCGTGTCGAAGTCCTTGAAGGTGACGAAGAAGGTGGCCGCGTTGGCCTTGTAGCCGGCATCGATCAGGCTGTAGCCGGTGATCATCGAACGCCGGTCGACACCTGGTATCTTCGCCAGGATCGCATCGACGCGTTCGGCGACCGCCTGCGTGCGGTCCAGGCTGGCGGACTGCGGCATGATGATCGCCACCATCGCGTAGCCCTGGTCCTCGTTCGGCACGAAGCTCGTCGGCAGCAGGTGAAAGAGGTGCCAGATGCTGTACAGGAACACGCCGAGCAGCACGAAGGCGACGAGCATGCGCTTGATGACCCATTCGACGGCATGCCCGAAGGCGCGCGTCACGCGGTCGACCTGGCGGTTGAACCAGGCGAAGAAGCCGCGCTGCGGTGCCGGCGAGTGCTTCAGCAGCAAGGCACACATCGCCGG
>JGI24217J29970_1001007_pt1 | contig 23792 bp, 19 predicted proteins | sample EnhBioin_Aerobic_FD_29970 | JGI IMG/M metagenome (IMG submission 29970) | reverse complement strand
GGCTGACAGCGTCGGCCTGCTCGACGCGCTGGCCATCGAGCAGGCACACATCGTCGGCGCGTCGATGGGCGGAGCGATCGCGCAGATCGTTGCCGCACTTTATCCGCAGCGGGTTTTGTCGCTGACCTGCATCATGACCACCAGTGGCCATCCCGACCTGCCGCCACCGACGCGCGCGGCTTCCCAGGCGCTGTTTGCGCCTCTGCCGGCGGCGCGTGACAAGGAGAGTCTGGTCGAGGACGCCATCAGGCGCCAGTTGGCGGTCGCCAGCCCCGATTTCCCGAGCTGTCCGCAGCGTCTGCGCGACCTGATCACCGAAGAGCATGAGCGCGCCTTCCACCCGCGCGGCGTTACCCGCCAACTGGCGGCTTTTCTCGCCAGCGATCATCGCCGCGAGATGCTGCAAACGATCCGTGCGCCAACCCTCGTGCTGCACGGGGCCGAGGACCCCCTGATTCCGGTCGCCTGCGGCCACGATGTGGCCGCGCACATCCCCGGTGCGGAGATCAAAGTGATCGAGGGAATGGGGCATGACCTACCCCTGGCCTTGACCGACGTGTTCGCCGATGCGATCGCCACCGTGGCGCAGCGTGCCGGGCGCTGAGTTGACCGGCGAGCGGCAGGTTCCAGCATTCGCCGCGGCGGCCTGCCCATGCCGTTGAATCCTCTTCTTGCGCTGGAACCTCTGGTTTTTGTCGATCTCGAGACGAGTGGAGCGAACTTCGCCAGCGACCGGGTGATTGAGGTCGGCCTGGTCGAAGTGGACGCCGACGGTGTGCGCGAGTGGAGCGTGCTGGTCAATCCCGAAGCACCAATCTCGCCTTTCATCACGCGGCTGACCGGCATCGACGATGCGATGGTCGGCAGTGCACCGACCTTTCGCCAACTGGCGCCAACCTTGCTGGACAGGCTGCGCGGGCGGCTGTTGGTCGCGCATAACGCGCGCTTCGACTACGGTTTCCTGCAGTGCGAGTTCAAACGACTAGGTGTCGAGTTCCGAACCCCGACGCTTTGTACGGTCAAGCTTTCGCGCAAGCTGTTCCCCGAACACCATCGCCACAACCTCGATGCGCTGGTCACCCGCCATGGCCTCAAAGTTGCAGGGAATCGCCATCGGGCCCTCGCCGATGCGCGCATCTTGTGGGAGCTGTGGCAGTGCTGGCACAAGGATCTGGCATCGGAAACCGTGCGCAGTGCCGTGGCCACCATCGTCGGCCGACCCGAGCTGCCGCCGCAGATCGATGCCGCCGTGATCGACGACCTGCCCGAGGCGGCAGGCGCCTATGCCTTCCTCGGCGCTGATGGTCGACGCTTGCTGGTCAGGCGAACCGGTAATGTCCGCCAGCAGGTCCTGGCACATTTTGCCGCCGCCAACCGTGACACGGCGCTCATTCGCGACACTTGGCGCATCGAGTGGCGCGATGCCGCCGGCGAAGTCGGCGCTCGCTTGCACGAGATCGAACTTGCGCGCGCAACCGCCACCGAGTCCGGGCTTGCGGCGGAACCTGGGGACGCCGCCGGCGAACTCTGTTCCTGGCAGCTTCAGCGAAGCGCAGGGGGTGGCTTCCGGCCGCAACTCGTTTTCTCCGAGGATCTCGATTTCGCTGTTGCCGACGACCTGTTCGGCGTGTACCCGAATCGTCGCGAGGCCTTGCGCGCCTTGCGCCGGTTGGCCGATGGCCAGCGCTTGTGCCACCAGCAGTTGGGGCTCGAAGAAACGGCCAGAGGCGAGGCCTGTTCCGCTTACCGCCAGAAGAACTGCCGTGGCGCCTGTATCGGCAAGGAGGCCGCCGCCGTGCATGGTGCCCGCTTGCTGACCGCGCTGGCGAAGTTCAGGCTGCGGGCCTGGCCCTACCGAGGGCCGATTGCCCTGCTCGAACGCGACGACTTCGGGATGCGCGAGGACATTCACTTGATCGACCGGTGGCGCCATATCGGCACAGCGCGTTGCGAAGAAACCCTGCAGGCCTACCTGGCCGACGGACCGCACTGGCACCGCCGCTTCGACCCCGAGATCTACCGCATCCTCAGCCGGGCACTACAGGCAGGCAAGGTGCACATTCGCCCCTTGCCTGCTGTTCATCGTGAAGGCGGGCCGGCGGGCTGATCGCCGGCCCGCCCACCGGCCTTGCGCAGGAGATCGGCAATATCGGTGTTGTCGGTCTTCAGAGCCCAGTCGATGGCAGTCGCCCCACGCTCATTGGCGATGTTCGGATCGGCTTTGTTCAGCAGCAGCAGCTCGACCACTTCGATGTGCCCGAAACGAGCGGCAAAGAGCAGCGCCGTCGAACCGTTCTCGGTCGTCCCGTTGACCTCGGCGCCCTTCTTCAGCAGGTACTCGGCGACCGCGGTGTGACCGTTGAAGGCCGCGTAGATCAGCGGTGGCCAGCCGTAGAGATTGACGTCGGCGCCGGAGTCGACCAGGCGCTGCACGAAATGCAGCTTGCCGCGATAGGCCGCCAGGCTCAGCGCGGTCTCGCCATTGCGGTTACGGGTGTTGATGCGGGCGCGGCGCTTCAACAGGTAATCGAAGAATTCCTGGTTGTCGCGATTGACGGTCTGCATCAACAGCGTGTTGCCTGCGGCATCCACTGAATTGACGTCCATGCCGCGGTTGATCAGCTTGATCGCCCAGGCGGTGTCGCCGGAGATCAGGGCCTCTTCCATGTCTTCATAAACGCCCGCCGCAGCAGCGATCGGCAGAAGCAGCAGGGCAAACAGTACGGCGAGGGTCTTTTTCATTGGGCAACTTTCGTACGGGCTTCAGGAAACAGGCGAAAGAAGTTCTCCGTCGTAGCGTCGACGACGTCTTCATAGCGCAGGCCACGCAATTGCGCGATCTCTTCGGCGACATGCCTCACGTAGCCCGGCTGGTTGATCTTGCCGCGATAGGGAACCGGCGCCAGGTACGGTGAGTCCGTCTCGACCAAGAGGCGGTCGAGCGGGATGCGCTGTGCCACCTCCCGCACCGACAGAGCCTTCCTGAAGGTGACGATTCCCGACATGGAGAGGTAGAAACCCTGATCCAGGGCCGCCGCGGCGACCTCCCAGGTCTCGGTGAAACAGTGCATGATCCCGCCGGCCTCGCCGGCGCCCTCCTCTGCCATTACCCGCAAGGTATCGGCACTGGCATCGCGAGTGTGCACCACCAGCGGCTTGCCGGCGGCGCGGGCGGCGCGGATATGGGTGCGAAAGCGCTCGCGCTGCCACTCCGGCGCGTCCTTGTGCCAGTAGTAATCCAGGCCGGTCTCGCCAATGGCGATGACTCGCGGATGGCGGGCGAGTTCGACGAGTTCGCCGACTGTCGGTTCGCGCACCCCGGTCGACTCGGGATGCACACCGACTGAAGCCAGCAGCGGCGGCCACGCCTCGGCGAGCGCCAGAACGCGCGGCAACTCCTCCAGGGTGACGCCGATGCAGACGGCGCAGCCGACCCCGTTGCTGGTCATCAAGTCGATGATCGCCGGGAGCCGCGCCGCGAGCTCGGGAAAATCCAGGTGACAGTGCGAATCGACGAGCATCCGCATCCCGTCAGATGGTGTGAGTCGGGCGGCCGGACTGCATCACCCCACCGAGAAGACCTTCGATCCGCCGCCGCGCTTCGATGCCGGAATCGTCGCCCTTGAAATGAACACCGATTCCCTGCGCCTTGTTGTTCTGCGCACCCACCGGAGTAATCCAGACCACCGTTCCGGCGATCGGCAGCTTCGCGGGATCGTCCATCAGCGACAGGAGCATGAAGACTTCGTCGCCCAGCGCATAGTTGCGGGTCGTCGGAACAAAGATGCCGCCATGGCGCAGGAAGGGCATGAACGCCGCATACAGTGCCGACTTCGAGTTGATGTTGAGCGACAGGACTGTCGGCCTCGGTCCTGCGGGTGCGGCCGCCTTCGGCTGGTCTGGTTCTGGCATGTCCCCTCAGGAGGTTCGGAAAAGCCCCGCGTAATTCAGAAAAAAAGTCTTCAAGAAACAGGCGGCTATTCAAGGGTTGTTCGCACTGGGCCTTGTATTGTAGCGCCTTTCGGTTGAATGCCAAGAGCTTGCCCGTATCGGTCGCCCGTGCCAGACGCTGGAGTAGCGGCGCCTGCGGCAGAAAATAGCGTGGAGAAAGGCCGGCACTTGCCAGAGTCAGGTCGAAAAGCCATTTCTGCGCCCAATCGAGCGTCCTCTTGAGCGGCGCTGGGCGCTTGTCGGCCTTGACCAGTTTGTCCAGGTTGGCGGCCGCCGCCAGCGGGTCAAACCCCTCGGTGCGCGCGACCTGGGCGAGCAGCGCATCGAGCAACGCTCGCTCGCCGCTGCCGGCGAGCTCGACCGCCAGGAGGGGCGAGCCGCCGGCCAGTGCCAGCCAGTCGTCAATGGCGTCATTGACGCCGGCCTGGCCCAGCCATTGCACCGCAAGGTGTCGTGATGGCCGTCGCACCGGAACCGACTGACAGCGGCTGCGGATGGTCGGCAGCAAGCGGTGGGGTTCACTTGCTACCAATATAAATAGAGTATTTGCGATTGGTTCTTCGAGTGATTTGAGAAGTGCATTGGCGGTGGCGCGATTCATCGCTTCTGCGGGACTGAGCAGAACCACACGCACTCCGTGGCGGTGGGTACCGAGATGCAGGAAGGCGTCGAGGCCGCGCACCTGATCGATGGTGATCTGCTGGCTCGCCTTCTTCCTGCCGCCGCCGCCCTCGCCTTCGACCGCCTCGCTGCTCTCGTTTTCGGCCAGCGCATCCGGCTGCAACAGGCGCAGGTCCGGGTGGTTGCCCTGGGCCAGCCAGCCACAGGCCAGACAACTGCCACAGGCGCTACCGGCCGGCGTGACGTTCTCACAGAGCAGGGACTCGGCGAAGCGGCGGGCCAGATCGAACTTGCCGATACCCCGTTGACCGGTGATGAGGAGCGCGTGCGGCAGTTGTGCTCGTCGCGCGCGCAACTGTTGCCAGATCTGGTCGTGTAATTCAATAGTATTCATAAACAATGTATTGCAATGATATCTTCAATAACTTTCTTGATTGCCTCCGGCGCTTGCTCGGCGTCGATGATCTGTATGCGCTGTGGCGCTGCGATGGCGCGCTCGAGATAGGCGCGTCGCACACGCTCGTGAAAGTCGCTCCGCTCCTGTTCGAAGCGATCGAGTTCGCGCGCTTGCGCGACGATTCTCCCGCTCGCAATCGAAGACGACAGGTCGAACAGCAGGGTCAGGTCCGGCTGCAGGTGGGCGTGCACCCATTCTTCGAGTTGCGCGAACTTCCTGCGTTCAAGCCCGCGTCCGCCACTCTGGTAGGCATAGGTGGCGTCGCTGAAGCGGTCGCAGACGACCCAGTCGCCCCGTTCCAGGGCGGGTTCGATGACGCGTGCCAAGTGTTCGCGCCGGGCGGCGAACATCAGCAGCGCTTCGGTTTCGAGGTGCATCGCTTCGTGCAGCAGCAGTTCGCGCAGCGCTTCGCCGAGTGGCGTACCCCCGGGTTCACGGGTTGTCAGAACCTGCAGACCACGCCGGCGAAGGAAAGCGGCCACCCCCGCAATATGGCTGCTCTTGCCCGCACCGTCGATCCCCTCGAAAGTGATGAACTTGCCGCGCCGTCGGCTCTCGTCTGAACTCAAGACTTGCCACCTCGCTGATAGCGCGTCACGGCCTGCCGATGTTCGTCGAGAGTGCGTGAGAAATGACTGCTGCCGTCGCCGCGTGCGACAAAATACAAGGCCTCGGTGCGCGACGGATGCAACGCCGCCTGCAGGGACGCCAGACCGGGCATCGCGATCGGTGTCGGCGGCAGACCCGCGCGCGCATAGGTGTTGTAGGGGGTGTCGGCGAGCAGGTCGCGCTTGCGCAGATTGCCGTCGAAACGCTCGCCCAGGCCGTAGATTACGGTCGGGTCGGTCTGCAGCAGCATGCCCTGCCGCAGGCGGTTGACGAATACGCCGGCGATCTGCGCTCGATCGACGTCGCGCCCGGTTTCCTTCTCGACGATCGACGCCATGATCAAGGCCTGATAGGCATCGCGGTAGGGAAGCCCCTCCTCCCTGGCCGGCCACTCGCGCGCCAGATGGCGCCGCATCGCGCGATAGGCCCGGGCCAGCAGATCGACGTCGCTGCTGCGTTTGGCAAAGAGGTAGGTATCGGGGAAGAAGACGCCCTCGGCGGCATCGTTCGGCGCCCCGAGCAGGCGCATGATCTCGGGTTCGGACAGTCCGACGGTCTCGTGGCGAAGGTCCGGGTGCGCATCGAGGCGCTCGCGCATCTGCCGGAACGTCCACCCTTCGATGAAGGTGAGTTCGGCCTGCGTGACGTCGCCGCGGCTGAGTTTCCGCAACAGATCGAGCGGCGTGACGCCCTGTCCGACCTGGTAACTTCCGGCCTTGATGGACGCCTCGACGCGCATCAGTTTGCCGAGCAACAGCAGTAGCCAGGGGTCGAGGTCTGCACCGGCCGCAGCGATCTCACGGGTGACGGCGCGCAGACTGCTGCCGGGGGCGACGGTGAACTCGACCGGTTCGCGCTGCATCCCGATCGGTGACAGCGCCACCCACGCGAAAGCGGCAGCCAGAACTGCGAGCACGAGAGCACCGAGAAGGAACAGCTTGCCGAGGAGTTTGTGCATCAATGCAGCGCAGCCAGGAGGCCGCGGGGCGGGGACGGGAGAATGGGCGGCGAGAGGCTCTATAATAGCCGAAACCCATGGCACGCAAGCGCCTGCCGCTACCCGCGGTCGATGCCCTGGTGCTGCCAGGGAGCTACCCGACCCGACATCGGCCGCCCCGCCGGCGACTCTCTACCTGTACTTGATGGAAACGAAACAACGATGAACTCGATCTGGCATGAATTCCTCGCGGCGACCGGTGCTCGCATCGACCAGGACCTGGTCACCGATTTCGGCGATCCGCCGGGCGAACTGAGCGCAGCCTGCACCGCGACAATCGTCTCGCCTTTGACCCATCTGCGGCTGATCGCGGTTGGCGGGCCTGAGGCTGCCGTCTTTCTGCACAACCAGGTCACCAGCGACATCAAGCATCTGGCGACCGATGCCGCGCAGCATTCCGCGTGGTGTTCGGCCAAGGGCCGCATGCTCGCCAGTTTTCTCGTCTTCCGTAGCGGCGCCGACTACCACCTGCAGCTTTCCGCCGATCTTCTGGCGACGATCGTCAAGCGACTGCAGATGTTCGTCCTGCGCAGCAAGGTGACGATCGCCGACCTTTCCGGCAACCGCGAAATCCTCGGCCTTGCCGGGCCGCACGCGGTCGAAGCCCTGCAGGCGCTCGGCCTGCCGGTTCCTGACGGGCCGCTGAACACTGCGGTTGGCAGTGCGGGCCTGGTCATCCGTCTTGATAGTGCTCGTTTCCAGATCGTCACCGGCACCGAGGACGCCGCCGCGCTCTGGCGGCGACTGGCGGCGCGCGCCCGCCCGGTGGGCACCGCCGTCTGGCAATGGCTGGACATCCAGGCCGGCATTCCGTTGATCACCGAGCGCACCCGCGAGGAATTCGTTCCCCAGATGGCCAATTTCGAACGGCTCGGCGGGGTCAGTTTCCACAAGGGCTGCTATCCCGGCCAGGAAATCATCGCCCGCACGCAGTATCTGGGCAAGGTCAAGCGCCACCTCTATCGTGCGCATTCGGCCAGCCCACTGGCGGCTGGCGACACCATCTATTCGGCGACCAGCCCGGACCATCCCTGCGGCATGGTCACCAATGCCGCTCCGGCGCCCGCCGGCGGATACGATGCGCTGGCGGTGGTGCAGGAGAATTTTGTCGCCGGCGGTGATCTGGCTCTGGCCGCTCCGGGCGGGCCGCGTGTCGACCTCGAGTTGCTCGACGGCTAGCGCCAGCCCGGACGCATCGCCGATGTGCCTGATCCTGCTCGCCTGGCGGGTCCACCCCGATTACCCACTGGTCGTCGCCGCCAATCGCGACGAGTTCTTCGTACGTCCCTCGGCACCTGCCGCTTTCTGGCCAGAAGCCCCCCAGATTCTCGCCGGGCGCGATCTCGAAGCCGGCGGCACTTGGTTGGGAATCAGCCGCGGCCAGCGATTCGCCGCCTTGACCAACTACCGCGAAGGCGCCCAGCCAGTCGCCACCGCTCGCTCGCGGGGTGCCCTGGTCGCCGATTTCCTCGCCGGCAACGATCCCCCGGCCGCGTATCTGGCGCAAACAGCCGCCGCTGGCGCGGCCTACAACGGCTTCAACCTCTTCGTCGGCGACCATGAGTCGCTGGGCTACTACTCGAACCGTGGCGACCGGCGGCCCCGCTGGCTGCCGCCCGGGATCTACGGCCTGTCCAACCATCTCCTCGATACGCCCTGGCCAAAACTCGCCAGCGCCAAAGCGGCCTTTGCCGACGCGCTGGCCACCTTGCCGGCGCAGGCGGCCTTTTTCTCGCTGCTCGGCGACCAGGAAATCGTTGCCGACACCCATCTGCCGGCAACCGGCGTGCCGCTCGAATGGGAGCGTATTCTCTCGGCCGTCTTCGTCAGTTCGGCAAACTACGGGACGCGCGCGGCGACACTCATCACCAGGCGCCGGGACGGGCAGACCAGCCTCGCCGAACGCAGCTTCGGCGCCGGCGCCGTGGCTATCGGCGAAGTCTGCGAGACCTTTCAGTCCTCGGTGATATCGACCGGCGTGTAGGGCGCTACCAGATCAAAGAGCTCGATGATATCGGCGTTGTGCATGCGGATACAGCCGATCGAGCCGGGGCGACCCATCGGCGTACTGTCGGGGCTGCCATGGATGTAGACGTAGCGACGCATCGTATCGACCTCGCCGAGCCGGTTGCGCCCGGCTTCGCAGCCGGACAGCCAGAGTATCCGCGTCAGAATCCAGTCACGCCTGGGAAACTGCTCGCCCAGTTGCCGACTGTAAATCTCGCCCGTCGGCCGGCGGGCGACGAAAACCGTGTTTTCCGGCTGGCCGGCACCGATCCTGGCTCGTACAAGATGCCGACCGCGCGGTGTGCAATGACTGCCGCTGAGTTCGCCAGGCCCCTTCGCCGCCGTGGACACCGAATAGACGCGGAGAACCTCCCCGGCCCCGCCGAGCAAGGTCAGGGTCTGGCGCCCTATCGAAATGCGGATCTGCAGGCTCATTCGCCCCTCCCGCGACGCCGCGCCGCAAAGAAGTCGGATAGCAAGCGGCCGCACTCCGCGGCCAGCACGCCGCCGACGACCTCGGTGTGGTGGTTGAGGCGTTCGACAGCAAAGAGGTCGACGACGCTGCCATGGACGCCGGTTTTCGGATCACGGGCGCCATAAACCAGGCGAGCGAGGCGTGCCTGCAGCACCGCTCCGGCGCACATCGCACAGGGTTCCAGGGTCACGAACAGTTCGCAACCGGGTAGGCGATAGTTTCGTAGTGTGCGTGCCGCGTCGCGCAGGGCGGCAATTTCAGCATGGGCAGTGGGATCGTGCTCGCCAATCGGCGAGTTGAAGCCGCGGCCGACGATCACCCCTTCGCGCACGACCAGCGCACCAACCGGGACTTCACCGAGGCACTCGGCAGCCTGCGCCAGGGATAACGCCTCGCGCATGAAGTATTCGTCGTCCATTGCCCGATTTTACCCCAGGGCAGCGCTTTCGCTGCGTCTTGAGAGGACGTCCGGCCGCCTGCGGCCATCGCCAGCGGTTCTTGACCTTCTCTTTCGCGCGCGCGCGGTGCAGAATGGGAAGCTCATTAGAGAAACCCGATGCGCGATGAGGGGGACCCGATGAAGACAGCCCAATTCCTGCAGGAGCAGCCGCTGTTCGGCGGCGTTGACGACGACGCCATGGAGGCGATCGTGCCTTTGTTGCAGGAAGTGACCTTCGCTGCCGGCGAGGTCATCGTCCGTGAAGGCGACGACGGCGACGCCATGTTCCTGATCTGCACTGGCGCGGTCGAGGTATTGAAGGCCGGCCCGGAGGTCGATGACGGGCTCGGGAGGCGAATCGCCGTGCTCGGCGTCGGCGATGTCTTTGGCGAAATGGAGGTGATCGACATGCAGCGTCGATCGGCAACGGTAAGGGCCCTCGAACCCGTCACGGCGCTGGCGCTTTGCAATGGCGACCTCTTCCGCATCTACGAGTCCGACATGCCGACCTTTACCCTGATCGTCCTCAATCTGGCCCGCGAGCTCAGTCGTCGTCTGCGCCGCATCGACGAGCTCGCGGTACGCTGCATGGCGATGGGCTGCGTCGATCCCGTGGTCCGAGATGCGCGCAGCCTCCTGCACACTCGTTTCTGACGGCAGAGGGGCTATCCTCTCGAGTCAGCCACCACGCCGCAAGGCCGCCTGCCACGCGCGCAGGGCAATTGCCAGTCGTCCCGACATGGTGACGTACTCGCCGTAAAGCAGGGTGTAGGCTTCGACCGCTCGGCCGGAAGCTGCCAGCATGGCGACCTTGGCCGCCAGGTCGTGGAAAGCCGCGTGCACGCGCCGTACGTCCTGGTAGTATTCGGTCGCACGTTCCTCCGGCAGCCAGTGTGATGCGTACAGCCACTGTCCGAACTCGCACCGGTCGTCCGCCCGAATGCTTTCCACGTCGATCCCCGTCGGCGCCTCGAGGACGGCTTCCCGGATGAGCGACATCCACGTCGCGTGCTTGCCGATCGCCTCTTCAATCGCCACCAGCTTGTCCATCGCCTCTCCCCCAAGTGCGTCATCGGTGCGTCGCTGCACTGATTCTACAGCCTTCCGGGCCAAGCGAGCGCACGGCCCATCTACCATCGCCGACGATCCGGCATCGACAACGCCGCGCCCCGGCAGGGGGGTTGCCGCTACCGCCCGCCACGTTTGACCCGTCTGCCGCGATCGGGGATACTTCGGACCCTTGCATCGCGCTACCCACCAGCCGAGGAATGCCAGCCCCATGCGCACCCGCCGCCTCTTCCTGAATCGCCTTGATCCGGCACACGAGCCCACCGATGCGGTCGTCGTCATCGACGTGTTGCGCTCGTTCACGACCGCCGCCTACGGCTTCGCTGCCGGTGCCAGCGCCATCTACCCGGTAGACACCATCGCCGGGGCGTTCCGCCTGCAGCGGCAGCTGCCGGATGCCGTCACCACCGGCGCCATCGGTGGTGGCGACCCGATCCCTGGTTTCGATTTCGGCAATTCGCCGTCGGCCCTGCGAGGCGCCAATCTGGCCGGTCGGCCGTTGATTCAGACAACCGCCGCCGGCGTGCGCGGTCTCTCGCGTTTCCGGCATGCGCGCGCATTGTTCGCCGGCAGTCTGGTCCTCGGTCGCGCCACCGCCAGGGCACTGCTCGAACTCAATCCGGCAGAGGTCTGCTTCGTGGTCACCGGCGAATGGGTCGACCGCGACGGCGATGAAGACATCGCCTGTGCCGATTATCTGGATGCGCTGCTGCACGGCGAAGACCCCGACCCCGAGGTGTACTCCGCGCGCGTGCGCAACTCGGATTTTGGTCGCCGCTTTCTGGCCGGCACCAACCGCAACCTGCCGGCCGAGGATCTCGCACTCTGCGCGCAAGTCGATCGTTTCGACTTCGCCCTGCTTGCCTCGCACAGGCACGGGCAACTGCAACTGCACCGCTCGCCCACCCGCCATGAGGACAAGCTGCCCACCGGCGGCGCACTCCGTAATGGCCTGATGCTGCACGAGAACGGGCGCACGCCGGCCTGGTCCTGAGCATAGCGGAAACGAGAGCACACCCAGCGAGTTGCCGCCGCCACGACGAAGGCCGCCGCCGCCCGAGAAGGTGACGAGCCGGAGACCACTTGCCGGGAGACGCCTCAGGCGGCGCCCGGGCCGTTCCCTGGCGGCTCGCTCCTCGCCCCGGACAGTTGCCGGCCCAGCCGCAGCGCCATCCATCCGAGCAACACCACGCCCAGGAGCAGGCTTCCCCACAAGGTCCAGCGCTGCCAGTCGACCGGCTCGCGCAGCGCGCTGTCGCCGGCCAGCGTCAACACGGCACCCGTCGTCGCCCGGCCCAGCGGGATGGCAGCAGGTGCGCCGTCGTCGTCAGCGCGGTAGCCGGGAACCAGCGTAGACACGGGATAGGCGACGGGGCTGGCGCGGCGGCTGCCATAGGCAAGCTGAAAGGGTGCCGCTCCGCGGGCGGCAAAAACCAGGCGCTGCGGCAGCCAGCCGACGCCGAGTTCGAGCGTGCCGGCGCCGAGCCCGCCGCCACGCTGATCAACCCGCAAGAGCCAGTAGCGATCGGTCGTCAGCGACACCGGCAGGTCTGGACTCACCACTTCCTGGCCGGGCGCACCCAGCCGGTATGCCGTGCTCACGGCAACGCGCCGCCAGGCGTCGCCGGCGCCGGCACGCGCCAGGATTTCGATCGCCGCCACGCTATTGATCTGCGGCAGCGAGACACGCAAGCGATCAACCGGGAACTGCCCACCAAGATCGAAGACATAGTCTCCCGCCCGCGCGTCCTTGTCGGTGGCTGCGCTGCCGGGCACCTGTCGCCATCGCCGCGGCGCTTCGACTACCGCTTCACCCGGTTCCAGCGTCAGCCCGCGCAGCTCCAGCGGCCGCGCCGCCGCCGGCCAGGACAAGCGGAAATACCTGGCCTGGCGCGGCGGGAACTCGACGCGCAGTTGTTCGAGGCGCTGGCCGCCGGCCGCCAGATAGACCACCGGAGCGTCCGCGACCAGCGTCGTCCACCTGGCCAGATCGTCGCTCGCCTCGACCCGCAGCCGCGTCACGACATCGTCCGCGCCCGCCGGCAACTCGAGGACCAGGGCCTGCAGAGGCGACTCGACGAGCGAGGCATCGACCACATAGCCGAGCAGTGCCGTCGGGCGCAGCGGCTTGCCATCACCGGGTTTCATCGTCAATACGGTCTTGCCGGTTCCCCGTTCGACCCGCACTTCAACGCCCTCGACGCCGCCGACGGCATCGCCACGCAGGGCAAAGAACGGCAGGCTGACTGGTTTGCCCTTCTCGCGCGAGGCGCGCGGCCTCGGCAGGAAGGCATGCGGCACCGGCTCGCCGGCGGCATTGAACACCCGCAGGTCGCCCAGATCGGCTCGCATTACCCCTTCATGAACCGCCGCCGGCAGTTCGACCTCGAACAAGGCCTGGGCGCCGCTGACCTCGATCGGCATGCCGAATGCGAAATCGCCCGGCTGCTCGGCGACCGCCACGCCACTGAGCAGCCAGAACAGAACCGTAAACATCAATCGCATGCCGCCCCCCTTTCTTCGCGCTTCGGTGGCACGGGTGCCAGGTAGCCGATTACCAGCATCAGCACGCCGACGCCGAGGAAGGAGACGATACGCGCGATGGTGCCGACATTCGACAGGTCGATCAGGAACAACTTGCCCACCACCACCGCCATCAGCCCGGCGCCGACCAGCCACAACGGGCGCCGGGAACGCCGGGTGGCGATGAGCATCGCGCCAAGGGCGAGCAGCGTCCAGAACAGCGACAGCGAGGCCTGCACCAGTTCCGAGGCCATCAGATCCGGGACCCGCAGCGGTACGTCGGCCCAGTGGTGCAAGGTGCGCAGCAAGGTCGCGTTACTCCAGAAGAAGCCTGCAGCGCCGGCCAGGCCCCAGGCCGCCGACAGCGGTGCCGAGGCGAGCGGCGGCAGGCCGAGACGGCGGACTTCGACGAACCAGGTGGCGACCGCGAGCAGCGCACCGAGCTGCGCCAGATCGAGCGGGTTGAGCAGTGGCAGGTAGGGCAGCGGCCACGGGTCGCCGTTGGAGACGACGTTGCTGAGGACAAACCAGCCAGCCAGGAAAAGCGCCGGCGGTAAGGCTCCGATCACCAGATAGGCGCGCCGGTGAGCTGCCACCGGCCAGGCGATCCGCTCGCCGCGCAGGGCCAGCAGGACGAGCAGCGCGCCGGGGACCAGCGCCCAGGCGATCAGCGGCCAGGCGGCCCTGCCCGCGACCCAGGTGTCGATCGCCCAGCTCACTTCCCAGGCGCCAAGTGCCGCCAGCAGCCACAAGCCGCCAGCATGCAGCCACTCGCACCAGCGATTGCCCACCGCCTCGTGCCGGCGCAGCAGGACAAGGTGGACGGCGAAAGCGAGAGGCCAGACCAAGTAGCCGAGATGCGCAAAAGGATGCGCGTCCTGAGCGACGGTGCCGAGTGCGATCAGGCCCATCAGCGGCAGCAGCGCCAACGCCGGATAGCGCGCCACCGGCCAGGGCAAGCGCCGCGCCAGCCCGCTGAAGGCGAGGCACGAAGCGGTGAAGAAGGCGAGCGCCGCATTCCTCTGCAGCGCCACGCGCACATGCTGATCAATCTCGTGCAGCCCACCGAAGACCCACCACGCGACTCCCCAGGCGAACAGGGCAGGCGCCAGCCAGCGCTCGGCAGGCCGCAGTTCGTGCCGCCACCGCTGCAGCAGCCAGGCGCAGAACAGCCCGGCGACGGCCAGCAAGAGAGCGCCGACGTAGACGCTGTTCAATACCGGCCAGGCGCCCACGGGCTGGTGCAGGTCGTCGAGGTAGAAGAAACCGCCGAGCAACTGCAGCAGAATGCCGAACAGCCGCGCCAGCAGTCGCTGCTGCCGCACGCCGACCCAGACGATCGCCGCGCCCTCGAGTGCCCACGCCGCAGAGGTCCAGCGCCCGTCGAAGGCGAGCGGGATGGCCAGCGTCGTGAAGACCATGCCGAGCGCCAGGAAGGCCTCGACGAGCAGCCGCAGCCCCTCGCCGCGGCGTGCCCACAGCGCGCGTGCCAGCACCAGGTAGAAGGTACCGAGCGTCAGCGCGCTCCATGCCGAGCCGTACGCGAAGCCGCGCACCAGCCCGACCTGAAGGCCAAAGCTGATCAGCGGCACGCCGAAGACCAGCGTCGTGTCGAGGTAGCGCTCGACGCGCCCGGCCTCGCGCCGCGAGAAGAGTACCGGAATCGCCACGTACATCAGGAAGAACAGGACCAGGAAAGGCTCCGTCGTCGCATAGACGTCGGGCGAGTAGCGCAACACACCCCAGACCGTCGCAATGCCGAACGTGAAGACGAAGCCGGTGACGTTCAGCACGCGCCAGGACTTGAACCAGGCGATCGCCAGAATGCCGCCGTTGAGTACCGCGTAGTAGCTGAACAGCGCAACGTGGCTGCCGGCTCCGGTCGACGCCAGGATCGGCGCCAGGAAGCCGCCGGACGCGCCGAGCACGGCCAGCGCGCGTGAATCCTGCAGCACCGCCAGCACCGCCGACAGCCCCGCCACCGCCAGCAGCAGCGCGAACGCCGGCCCGGCGGGAAGCAGCTCGAACAGCCGCAACGCGCCGAAAATCGTCAGGTAAAGCAGGCCGACGCCGCCACCCTGCAGCGCCAGCCCATAGCCCTCCCGCGTCAGGCGCAGCCTCCAGCCGATGGCCAGCAGCACCACCGCCGCCAGCGCCACGCCGGCCAGGCGCAGTTCGATCGGCACCTGCACGTGCTGATAGGTGTACTTGAGCAGGAAAGCAACGCCGAAAAAGAGCACGACGACGCCGGCGCGCGCCATCAGGTTGCCGCGCAGCAGCCGGTCCCAGAGCGGCGCGGCTGCTTCCGCCGGGGGAGTGGGCGTGCGGGCCGGGGACGCTGGTTGCGGTGGCAGCGGCGGCGGCTCGACCGTGAACACCGTGGAGCCTGGAACGTCGTATAGCGGGCCTTCTGCTTCCCTCTCCGTCGATGGCACCTCGGCCGTCGTGGCCACGTGCGCGGGGATCGGCTCGCCCACCGGGGGAGGTTCCGTGGCCGCCGGTATCGGCGTCGATCGCGAGTCCTCGCCGGTCTTGGCCACCGCTTCCTGCGCAACGCCCTGTCCGACCGCCGCCATCGGCGAAAGCGGACGCTCCTCCAGGCGCTGCAACCTGGATTCCAGCCGCGCCAACTGCGCCTCGATTGCCGTCAGGCGATCCTCTTCCGCTGACTTACCCCTGGCGCTCAGCCGCCAGGCCAGAACCCCGCCGATCAGGGCCCCGACAATCGCCAGGCTGAAATCAATGCTCCCGGCAAGAATCGCCCCCAGCACCGCCCCGAGGAACCACATTCGATCACACCTCCCGTTGCCGCGGCCAGCCGCACTTCGTCGTTGACTCCTGCACCCCTGACCACCCGTCGCCATGCATTCGTAGGTTGGGTTAGGCCGCAGGCCGTAACCCAACACGGCGCCACAAAGCGCCAATTGCGCGGGCCTGACCCGGCCGCCGATGGAACTTCAGACACCTGAAGGCGGAGTTTAGCAGCGAAACACGGGCTTTCCACCCGACGAAGCCGTGACAGACTCCAGCGCAAACGGCTACCCACAACAAGCAGAGGTTGGCCGAGAGGGTCGGTCCCGGCGAGCAACTGCGGCTGTAAAGCGTCGGCAATGAAGTGCCTGGGAATTCGTCCCGCAAGCGATGGCGCAGTCAGGCTGTCCGCCGCCCCCTTGCGCCTGTGGAGCGGAACATCGAGCAGCCGCGGCAGCAGCCGGCAGCGCGTGCACCCATCGGCGCCAGCCAGCCTGTGCGCGGCGGCGGCGCGCACCAGCACATCGCGATCACCGGGTCTCGCGCTGACGGGCACTGCGCCCGCATCCTCGGCGACGGGCCTGGCAGGCGGGCTTTTCATCTTGGTCGTCAGAAGCAGTCAGGTCGTCAGCGGTTCAAACGAAAAAAAGAACGGGGGCACAGCGCTAGTGCGTGTGGTCCGAGTCACTGCAGCCAAAGCGGTGGCACCCATCAACCATCGGCCGGCATCCTTTCCCTGCTGCCGCCGAGCCTTCCCGACCGGGCCGTAGCGCAGCTTCAACAGCAGCGAAACGCGCTGCGCGACGCGATACTGCGCTTCGCTCGTCGACCTCCAGCGGATCACCCTCCCCCGGTTGCGGGCAGCGCCGGGCAGGTTGGTTCGAGAATCCTCTCCAACACCGAGAGAACGCACGGTACCGGCTGCACCGGGCTGGTTGACTCCAGAGGATCACGAGCAACCCGAGGAACACCAGTCACCAGGCCACCGAGACCGCTTGTCATCGGTCTTTTCCCTTGGCACAACCGCACGATGCCTGAACCAACAGCGCAGTCAGGATCAAGTGGATGGCCACCGCCGGCCACAACAAGATACCGGTCATGCCCCCGGCCAGCGCGACATAGGCGAGATACAGGGTGACGCCGGCGCTGTAGGTCAGCATGCCGAGCAACGGCGTCCCCGGCGCGCAGGCGACCCCCAATGCGATCAGGGCGATGCCGGTCACACGTGCAACTGTCATGGCGACACCGTCCAGCTCGACGCCGAACAGCAGTTGCCCGACCAGCGCCGGGGCAAGCAGCAATGCCGCGCCTGTCGCCACCTCACTCAGCGCGGCGAAAACAAGCACCTTGTTCATCGTGTCGACTTCCTGACTCGTGGTCGCAAGGGACGGAACTCGTCAGCGCTTCACTGCTGCCTTGGGCTCGGGGTCGAGCTTGAAGGTCAGCTTGTCGATCGTGCCGGTGAACTTGAACGGGGGATCGTAGCGATATTCGATCATCGCGACGCCGGTCCGCGTGTCCAGGCCGACGTCGAAGGTCTCGTCCTCGGGGAAGGTGATCGGCGTGCTGTTCTCCATCGACTTGCGCGCCACTTCCTTGCCATCGACGGTGAGCACGCCGGTGCCGCCCTTGCCCAGGCCCGGCTCGGCAGACTTGAAGTCGAAGACGATGGTGTGCTTGCCGGGGCCCAGTTCGGGGCCGTCCCAGACCGTGCGCTTGAGGTCGAGCAGGTTGTAGAGGAACACCGGCTTGCCACTGCGCACCCCGGCCACGCCCTTGCTCAGGAACAGGCCGTAGCCGCCGAAGCGCCCGCCATCCGTGACGATCATGCCTTCGGCCCCGCCCTTGGGAATCGTTACCTCGGCCGTGATGGTGAAGCTCTTGTTCAGGATGCTCGGCGCGCCGCTGTTGGGCACGCCGCTGAGCGTGCCGCGGTAGGTGAACTCGGTGCGCCCGGCGGTCAGGTTGGGACGCGGCGTGTTCCAGCGCGTCAGCGATGAGTTGTCCAGCGGCAGCACGTCGTGCTTGGCGGCCTCCAGGTAGAACAGCTGCTGCATCTGTTGCAGCTTGTCCGGCATCTTCGCTGCCAGGTCGTCGAACTGCGTCGGGTCTTCCTTGACGTTGTACAGCTCCCACTTGTAGCCACTGATCACGTCCGGTGCCGGCTTGGTGCTCAGTTCCCACGGCAGCGTCGCCGGCGTCGTCGCCGCGACCCAGCCCTCATGGTAGATCGCGCGGTTGCCGAGCATCTCGAAATACTGCGTGCCGTGCCGCGTCGGCGCGTCGGCATTGGCTTTGTCCCAGGTGTAGGCCAGGCTGACGCCGTCCATCGGCCGCTGCTTGATTCCGTCCAGCGTGTCGGGTGCCGGAATGCCGGTGGCCTCCAGAATGCTCGGCACGATGTCGATGAAGTGGTGGAATTGGCGGCGGATGCCGCCCGGGTCACCGATGTGGCCAGGCCAGGAGATCGCCATGCCCTGCGCCGTGCCGCCGAAGTGCGAGGCCACCTGCTTGACCCACTTGAACGGCGTGCTCATCGCCCAGGCCCAGGGTGCCGCGAAGTGCGGAAAGGTCTTGTCGGAACCCCAGAACGGATACCACAAGAGCTGCGCCGTGACCGGCACCTCGACACCGTTGAAGGTAGTGAACTCGTTCGGTGTGCCGTTGAGCATGCCCTCGGCGCTGGCGCCGTTGTCGCCGGCGATATAGATGATCAGGGTGTTGTCCAGTTGGCCGTTGTCTTCGACCGCTTGGATGACGCGGCCAATCTGGTGGTCGGTGTAGGCCAGGTAGGCGCCGTACACGTCGGCCTGCTTGATGAACAGCTGTTTCTGCTCGAAGCTGAGCGAATCCCACTCGGGCAGTTCCTTCGGCCAGGGCGTCAGCTTGGCCTCCGGCGGCATGATGCCCAGTCGCTTCTGATTGGCGAAGATGGTCTCGCGCACCTTGTTCCAGCCCTGGTCGAAGAGCTTCATGTCACTGACCTTCTTGATCCACTCCGGCGTCGGGTGGTGCGGCGCATGGGTGCCGCCCGGTACGTAATAGACGAGCCAAGGCTTGTCGGGCGCGATCTCCTTCAGCTCCTTGATGTACTGGATCGCCTCGTCGGCCATCGCCGTAGTCAGGTTCCAGCCGGCGTTGCCTTCGAAGGGGTAGATCGCGGTCGTGTTGCGGTACAGGTTCGGCTGCCACTGGCTGGCGTCGCCGCCGACGAAGCCGTAGAAGTACTCGAAGCCCATGCCGTTGGGCCACTGGTCGAAGGGTCCTGCCTGCGTCGCCTGGAAGGACGGTGTGTTGTGGTTCTTGCCGAACCACGAGGTGGCATAGCCGTTGTTCTTCAGGATCGCGCCGACGGTGCCGTTTTCCTTGCGGATGATCGAGTCGTAGCCCGGAAAGCCGGTGGAGATTTCCCCGACCACGCCGAAGCCGGCAACATGATGGTTGCGCCCGGTGATCAGCGCCGCGCGCGACGGCGAGCACAACGCGGTCGAATGCATGTTGGTATAGCGCAGGCCGGTCTTCGCGATGCGGTCCAGCGCCGGTGTCGGCACGACACCGCCGAAGGTACCCGGAGCGCCGAAACCCGAGTCGTCGGTCATTATCAGCAGCACGTTGGGCGCCTTCTTCGGCGGCACCACACGGGGCGCCCACCACGAGGTCGATTCCGAGGCCTTCTGCTTGATCACCCCGCCGAAGTTCGGATCGGGCGGCGGCAGTTGCTTGCCGCTGAGCGTTGTGGTGGCGGTGGGAGAACCCAGGACACCCGTGACCTGCTGAGCCGATGCAAACCCCGTGAAGCCGAGAGTAGACATGCTGAACAGAGCCAACCCAACTAGCAGTTTTTTCATTGCTTACTCCAGTGGCCGAATCTCGTGAGACTGAAAGGCTTCGCTCCAGGCATTCCTGAAACTGGTCCGAACCTTTTCTGGCATGCGCAGATGAAGACCAATGCGGGAGGAAGCTGTCCGAATAGTGACCCAGCAACGCATCCGTTCCTAGGACAAACGACGACAACGCGTGGACATTTGACGACATTCCAATGATCATGTCTGCATGAAGGAAGTTCCACTACTGGTACGTGCCCGGGCGCTCACGGGTTTCAGCGAACTTGTCGGCAGTCTCGGTGGAGACGCCGACCGTTTGCTGCGTGACGCTGGAATGACGACAGAAATGCTCGCGCAACCGGAATCGACGATCAGCATGTCCGGCGTCGTGTCCCTCCTTGAGAACGCTGCATCACAGCTAGCCGCCCCGGACTTTGGCCTGCTTCTCGCGCAACGACAGGATTTTTCCGCCCTCGGCCCCATCGCCCTGGTTGCGCGTCGTGCCGACACCGTGGGCAGTGCGCTGGCGGCGATTGCGCGAAATTTGCCCTACCACGTGGCGCGCACGTCACTGCGGATGCAAGCTGGCCCCGCCAAGGGGCTTGCCTGGGCATGTTACGAACTACCCCCGCAAGCTGGCGAAGCGCAGCGGCACTCCGTGGAGATGTGTTGCCTGTTGCTCATTCAGACGCTACGCATGCTCAGCGGCAGTGCCGGCACTGACTGGCGGGTCGTGTTTGCGCACCGGCCAGGCGTTCCGCTTTCCCGCTACCGTGAAATCTTTGGCTGTGACGTGGGGTGCGAACAGCCAGGCAATGGCGTGATCTTCCCCAAGGATCTCCTCGAACACGACCTCGACACGGGAAATCCGCAGCTTCGCGTCGCTCTGGAGCGCTTTGTGGCCCACCTCATTCGCCGCAATCCGCTCGATCTGGCGCGCCAGATCGAGGAACTGGTCGCTCGACAACTTGCCGATGGGGGCTGCACCTTGGCCGACATCGCCCGGCAACTGGAGATAAACGAGCGTACCCTGCAAAGACGCCTGGACAGGCAGGGCCTCCGCTTTTCCAACATCGTCGAGCGCGTCCGACAAAGCCAGGCGCATGAGTTCCTGGCCCAACCCGCACTGCCCTTGTCGGAAGTGGCGACTCTGCTCGGCTACAGCGAACAGAGATCGTTCAGCCGAGCGTGCCGCCGCTGGTTCGGCAAGACACCGGCAGCGCTGCGTGAGGGATTGTGAAGGTGGTGCCAATTCTGAATGCCGTGCGCGCCATTGCTGGAAGTGGCTGATGTCAAGTGTGTTTTCATGGGCACTTGACACCTCTGGACCGGCCAGTTGACGAGTACCGTACGCCGCCGGTGGACGCGGGCCGTACCGACCGCCTTCCGCGCCTTGCCCCCAGGCCCTCGAGCTGGCCGGGATCACTTGCAAGCCCCGTACCGGCCCCCCTCGCTCAGCGCCCAGCCATCCAGCCGCGCCAGTCGCGCTTCCCAGACATGACGCAGGGCTTCAGGCGCGCCTCGCAGCGAAGGCCGTTCGGCCAGACCGGCGATCGCTTTGGCGGCGATTCCCGCCTTGCCGCTGGTGATTGCGGAGAGGCGTTGCGCCGTTGCCGCCGACGGCCCGCAGTTCAGGGCAACCAGCAGTTCGTGCAGCAGTTCGAGGGCGACGTTGGCCTTGCCGGTCTGCGCCAGGAAGACCTCGAGTGCGCCTTCGATGATGCCAGCCACCGCCCACTGGTGCAGCGGCGAAACGCGCCCGACTTCGCCCAGCGTCTCGCTCAGGCGATTGGTTTTCAGCCAGCCGCCGCCGGCCAGACGGCGCAGCACGCCGGCCAGCTCGCCGGGATCGGCGCGGCCGTCGGCGATGCCTTCGATCAGCAGGTCCATCGCCAGCCGGCGCAGATCGCCGTCGCGGCTGGCCAGGGCGATCGACAGCGCCAGCCTTCCCATCTCCGACCACGGCCGGTTGCTCTCGAACAGTGGCGTCAGGAAAGCATGCAGGGGTTCGCCGGCACTCGCCGTCAGGTCGATACGCTCGACCATCAGGCGTGCACCGAGCGCCAGCGACGCGTCGACATTGAGTGGCCAGAGCGTCTGCGTCCATTCGATCAGCCAGGGCGCCGCGTAGCCGACGGCCAGCGAGCGGTGCGGCGTCGATTCGTGCGCCAGGCAGGTCGGCACGGCAAGGCTCGGGTCGAGCGTGCGCAGCGCCAGCGACGGGGCCGCCAGACGCAGCCAGCGGGCGCAACGCCGCAGCCAGGCGGCGCCGGCGTGAACCTTCGCCCTCGCTCCCCAGGCGTGCGTCGCCGCCTGTGTTGCTCCCGAGTACGCCGGCGAGACCTGCAGGTCGAGGCTCGGGTAGGTCGTTTCACGGCGATGCCGGCGCAGCGTGCGCGTCCCGGCTTGCCACTGATAGGTGGCGGGGCGCAGAACGTCCGGCCAGTCGATACGCAAGCCGAGCGCCGCCAGCGGGCCGCTCAGATCGGCGTGCGGGGCGCGCGCGCGGCCGGCGGCGATCCACAGAGCCGTCTGCTTCCTGTCCTGCGCGTCTGGACCGTCCTCGCCGCCGAGCGCCCAACGGACTGCCGGCGCCCAGTCGCCGCGCAGCTCACCGGCCAGCGCCAGCGCTTCGCCGCGGCCATCGGGTGCCAGGCGCAGCAGCGCCTGCAGGAGGTCGCTGGCGAGCGGTCGCCGGCCTGTCAGCGCGTAGCCGGCCAGGCGCTCGACCAGAACACACGGCGCGATCCAGCCATGCGCATGCGTCGGCGTCGCCAGTGGTTGCAGCGCGCCGTGTCGGGCGAGGTGGCGGGCAAGCTCCCACAGGCGCCGGTCGATGAAGCGCATCGGCCCACGCACCTGCCGCCAGAAGGGATAGTTGGTATGGTGCAGGCCGCCTTCGAGCCAGGTCAGCACCAGGTCGCGCAAGCCGTTCGGAGCGCCGGGCAGGACCAGGCCGCGGGCGTCGGCGAGCGCACCGGTGTACATCCGCTTGACCAGCGCCTGCGTGCGCGCGGCGAATTCGGCGGGCCGGTCGTCGAACAGGCGAGCGATGCCGTCGACGATGCACTCGACTTCGTCGACCGAGTTGATCACCTCGATCGCGTGTGCGACCCGGTCGATCAGTTGGTCGACGCTGACGATCGGCAGCAGCGGCGGCAGGTTCGTCAGGACCGGCGCGTCGGTAAGCGCGAAGGCCAGGGGCGGTGGTGGCCGGGAGAAGTCGACTTCGTCGGCCGATCCGCCCAATCCACCCAATCCACCCAATCCACCCAATCCGCCCAATCCGCCCAGGGCGCACAGGCGAGGTGGCAGCGCCTGCACGCGCGCGCGCCATTTCGCCTCGGCCGATTGCGTTGCGGCCGTCGCCTCGGCATCGGCCAGCAGCGGCAGCGCCGGCCCGGTGCTTGCCGACTCGCCGCCGAGCGCGGCGAGCTGGGCGCGCGCCGGCAGAGCCAGCTCGCCCTCAACGCTGCGCACCTCGGCGAGCTGGTCGTCGCTCCAGGCGCCGGCGTACGCGCAGTGGAGTTTTGCTGCCGCCTGCTGCACATCGCTCGCTGGATGCCGCAGCGCTTCGCGCAGGACAGCGTGCGCGGCCTCGGCCAGATCGCCCTCCGGCTCCTCGTGCTTCAGGAGCCGGCCGACGAGTTTCAACGCCGCCAGGGGATGCGCCTTGGCCGGCAGCGAGAACACCGGCGGCATCGCGGTAAGCGTCGGTTCGGCGGCCAGTGGCCGCCGACGCGCAATCAGCGCGAGTTGCCCGAGCGCGAAACCAACGACATGGCCAGTGCGGTGGCCGAGCAACTCGCGGTACGCCGTCTCGCGCGCATCGAGTTCGTCGGCGCTCGGCGCCAGCCGGGAGTGCAGCTTGTGGTAGCCGGCGAGGACGCTGTTGGTGCTGCTCGTCCACAAGCCGGCGAGACTCGCGTCGAGCAGCCGCCGCCGGTCGACACGCCCTTCACTGGCGAGCCCGATCAACGCGTCGCTCCAGCTCTCGTAGTCGGCGGGGCATTGCGGATGCCCGCGCGTCCAGGCGTCGTCGAAGACGTTGGTGTCGAGTTCGAAGAGCC
>JGI24217J29970_1001344_pt1 | contig 24820 bp, 24 predicted proteins | sample EnhBioin_Aerobic_FD_29970 | JGI IMG/M metagenome (IMG submission 29970) | reverse complement strand
CTTTAGGCCGTCGCTAGGTTCCGTCTCGTGATCGAGCTTGGCGAGCTACATGCGACGGGTGCTGCAGGCTGATTACCACTACCGAGGAAAGAGGAGAAACATGAGCAACGCAACGAACTCCGTCAGTGTTCCGACCAACAACCCGAAACTGATTGCCTGGGTCGAGGAGGTGCGGGCGCTGTGCAAACCGGAGCAGGTCGTCTGGTGTGATGGCTCGAAAGCCGAATACGACCGCTTGTGCAACCTGATGGTCGAAGGCGGGACCTTCATCCGCCTCAATCCGGAAAAGCGGGCAGATTCCTACCTCGCACGCTCACACCCTTCCGACGTCGGAAGGGTCGAGGACCGAACCTTTATTTGCTCCATCAACAAGGAGGATGCAGGCCCAACGAACAATTGGGCCCCGCCGGCGGAAATGCGTGCCACTTTGAACGGGCTGTTCGACGGCTGCATGCGCGGACGAACGATGTACGTGATCCCGTTCAGCATGGGTCCGCTGGGCTCACCGATCGCCAAGATCGGCATCGAAATCACCGACAGCCCCTATGTCGTGGTGAACATGGGAATCATGACCCGGATGGGCCGTGCCGTGCTCGACGTACTCGGCAGCGACGGCTTCTTCATCCCCTGCGTTCACTCCGTGGGCGCGCCGCTCGCGCCGGGGCAGCAGGACGTCCCGTGGCCGTGCGAGGCGGACATCAAGCGCAAGTACATCGTGCATTACCCGGAGACCTACGAGATCTGGTCCTACGGTTCGGGCTATGGCGGCAATGCGCTCCTCGGCAAGAAGTGCCTGGCACTGCGCATCGCCTCCGTAATGGCCCGCGATGAGGGCTGGCTCGCCGAACACATGCTGATCATGGGCCTCGAATCGCCGCAGGGAGAAAAGACCTACCTCGGCGCCGCTTTCCCCAGTGCCTGCGGCAAGACCAATCTGGCCATGCTGGTTCCGCCCACGGGCTTCGAGGGCTGGAAGGTCACCACGGTGGGTGACGACATCGCGTGGATCAAGAAGGCGCCGGACGGGAGGCTGCGCGCGATCAATCCCGAAGCCGGCTTCTTCGGCGTTGCTCCCGGCACCAACATGAGTTCCAACCCCAACGCCATGTTGACCATACAGAAGAACTGTATCGTCACCAACGCCGCTCTGACCGACGACGGTGATGTCTGGTGGGAAGGCATGGACGGCCCGCCGCCGGCGCATGCCATCGACTGGAAGGGCGAGGACTGGACGCCCGGCTGCGGCCGCGTGGCGGCGCATCCCAACGCGCGCTTCACGGCGCCGGCCAGCCAGTGTCCGAGTATTGACGCGGATTGGGAGAACCCGGCTGGCGTAGCGATCAGCGCTTTCGTCTTCGGTGGCAGAATGAGCAAGGACATGCCGTTGGTGTTCCAGGCCTTCAACTGGAGTCACGGCGTCTATCTGGCCGCCACCATGGGTTCCGAAGCGACAGCCGCGGCGATCGGCCAGGCGGCGATGCGTCGAGACCCCATGGCGATGCTGCCGTTCTGCGGCTACAACATGGCGGACTATTTCAGCCACTGGCTGAACGTCGGTCGCCAGGTGCCCAATCCGCCGCGCATCTTCCGCGTCAACTGGTTCCGCAAGGGCGACGACGGCAAATTCCTTTGGCCGGGCTTCGGTGAAAACATGCGCGTATTGAAATGGATCGTCGATCGGGTGCACGGCCGCGGCTTCGGCATCGAAAGCCCGATGGGCTGGATGCCGCGCCACGAAGACCTTGAATGGAACGGCCTCGACTATCCGAGCGACACCTTCTATGACCTGATGTCGGTCGGCCGCAAAGCAGGCTCGGCCGAGGCGCATGCGCACGAAGAGCAGTTCGACATGTTCTTTGACCGCCTGCCCAAGGAGTTCATCTTCGAACGCGAATTGCTGCGCTCGCGACTCTGGCGTTCGCCCGAGAAATGGGAACTGGCGCACGAGGCCCATTGAACGCTCGTCGTTGACTCTGCCGGTCGCGCCCCCGGGGCAATCTGCTGCCGCGGGGGCTGCCCGATCGATCAAGTCTGAAGCACATTCATTGAGGAAAAGTTCAGCATGTCACGCAAGAAGATTGCACTTGTCGGCGCCGGTCAGATTGGCGGTACGCTCGCCCTGCTCGCCGGCATCAAGGAGTTGGGCGACATTTCTCTGTTCGATATCGCCGACGGCGTCCCCCAGGGCAAGGCGCTCGACCTCGCCCAGGCCGGGCCGGTCGAGGGCTTCGACAGCGCCCTGGCCGGCGGCAGCGATTACGCTGCCATCGACGGTGCCGACGTGGTTATCGTCACGGCCGGCGTGCCGCGCAAGCCGGGCATGAGCCGCGACGATTTGATCAGCGTCAATACCAAGGTAATGGTCTCAGTCGGCGAAAACATCAGGCAGCGCTGCCCCGAGGCCTTTGTCATCGTCATCACCAATCCGCTGGACGCCATGGTCGGGGTACTGCAGCAGGTCTCGGGCCTGCCACCGGCAAGAGTCGTCGGCATGGCCGGCGTGCTGGACAGTGCGCGCTTCCGCCATTTCCTGGCCGACGAGTTCAAGGTCTCCGTCGAGGACGTCACCGCCTTGGTGCTGGGCGGCCACGGCGACACCATGGTGCCCTTGGTGCGCTACTCGACCGTCGCCGGCATTCCGTTACCCGATTTGGTCAAGATGGGTTGGACGACCCAGGAACGGCTGGATGCGATCGTCAAGCGCACCCGCAATGGCGGTGGGGAAATCGTCGCCCTGTTGAAGACCGGTTCGGCGTTCTATGCCCCGGCGGCCGCTGCCATCGTCATGGCCGATGCGTATCTGAAGGACAAGAAGCGCTTGTTGCCGTGCGCCGCCTGCTTGAGCGGGGAATACGGCGTCAAGGGCATCTATGTCGGCGTCCCGGTCATCCTGGGAGCGGGCGGCGTCGAGAGGATCGTTGAAATCGAGCTGGATGCCGAGGAGCAGGCGATGTTTGATCACTCGGTCAAGTCGGTCAAGGAACTGGTCGAGATCACCAGGCAGTTCTTGTAGGTACTGTCGCATTGGCTGGGCGCTGGGCTGACCGACTCCGATCGGCTGCCCGGACCAGCGTCCGGCGTTCAGCAGCCGGTCGGATTGCCGACAGGCCGGTGCGCTTATTCTTCGTTCGCCGTATCGTGGCTCGGCGTTCGGTGTCCGGCACGTCGCCGCCGTTATGCGTCCACTCATGGAAAGACTCCAGTATGAAATATCTGCCTGAACTGTTTGCCGCCAACACCCGCTGGGCTGAGGACATGCGAGCAGCTGACCCCAATTTCTTTGCCGGCCTGGCCGGCTTGCAGGACCCTGACTACCTGTGGATAGGGTGTTCGGACAGCCGGGTGCCGGCGAATCAGATCACCGGCCTGAAGCCGGGCGAAGTTTTCGTGCATCGAAATATCGCCAACGTCGTGGTGCATACGGACCTCAACTGCCTGTCGGTAATGCAGTACGCCATCGATGTGCTCAAAGTCCGCCACATCATCGTTTGCGGTCACTACGGCTGCGGCGGTGTCCGCGCGGCTCTGGAAGGGCCCTCCCTGGGATTGATCGACAACTGGTTGCGCCACATCCAGGATGTGCGCGATCGGCACATCGATTTCCTCGCGGCGCTGCCGGACAACACGGCCCGCTGGCGCGCCCTGTGCGAACTGAACGTGATCGATCAGGTGCGCAATGTTGCCCGCACGACGCTGGTCGGCGACGCCTGGAAACGTCACCAGCCCCTTATGTTGCATGCCTGGATTTATGGTCTGGAAGATGGTCGTCTGCAAGACCTGCAAGCTTCCTTCAACGAGGAAGCCGAAGTGGATTCGGCCATCGCCCAGGCGGTGGCGGCGGCCCATGCGCGTTACACGGTCCGCGCGTAGCGCACCCGGCGGCAAGTGGACGCGGGCTGACGAACACAGGGCAACTCGATGCCGACCCGAATCTATCTGGTGCGCCACGGTGCCACCGACCTAACCGCCGAAGACCGATTCGCCGGTTCCTCTGATGTGCCCCTCTCCGACGAAGGCCGCAGGCAGGTGGCATGTTTGGCGGCGCGGCTGAAACGAGAGAAGCTGGACGCCGTCTACGCCAGTCCGTTGGGGCGCACCATGGAAACCGCGCGCACCTTGGCGCTTCCCCACGGTCTGGAGCCGATAGCCGAGGCTGGGTTGCGCGAAATCGATTATGGCCACTGGGAAGGGCTGCGTCGATCGGAGGTCGAGAGCACGTTCCCGGCCGAGTACGCCGTCTGGCAGGAGGATCCATTCGCTATCGCTCCCCTGGGTGGAGAATCGGGTGTCAATGTGCTCAACCGGGCATTGCCCGCGTTGCGCGCGATAGTCGAGCGGCATCGCCACGGCACGGTCCTGTTGGTATCCCACAAGGGAACCAACCGACTGCTGGTCAGTAGCCTCCTGGGCTTCGACATGCGGGGCTATCGCGATCGCCTCGAGCAAAGTCCCGCAGCGCTGAGCCTTCTCGACTTCATGAGCGAGGTTCGCGCCCGCTTGCGCTTGTTCAACGACATCTCGCATTACGAGGACCTATCCGAGCGGCTCCTGACAGAACGCTTGCCGCGCTGGTAAGGCGCTGCGCCATCTGCCCGCAAGAAGGCGATGGGTCGTGCAAGCGAGTGAGGGCAGCTCAGTGCCATGACCGTCGCATCTCGGGTCGTCCTGGCTGCGGTACGCATGAGGATTTCGCTGACGTCGAAGGCTCCTGCAGCAGACGCTCGATACGCTGTTCCGGACATTGGGCGAATCGAGCAACAAGGTCGAGGTCACCACCGCGATCAGCGACGACCTGCGTTCGGTCGCCGCGCGTCTCAACGCCATCATGGCCAGCTTCTCATTCTCGCTCTTCACAGCCGGTGAGCCCATTGGAGGCGCTATGCAGCCGGCGCCGCGGTTGGGACGACGTATCAGAGGCGTTTGCCGGTCCGCGGTCAAGAAGCGAGCGGCCGTAGCCGTTGGTCAAAAAACGAAAGGCCGCTCCACCGCGAGTTGAACTTCGGCAAACCGGGGATGCAAGGGGTTCAGGATCAGGTTGCGCGCCTCCGGCACGATGACCGACGGGACGATCAGCCCGAGCGCCCGCGCTGATCGCAAGAAATCCGTACCGAAATCGACGGACGCTGGACCGGGCGGCGTCGCCTCCCAGCCGTCCAGCGCCTCGATATCGGCCGTTTCGTAGAGCGTGGCATCGTCCGGCAACGTCAGTGAGACCAACAACAGATCGACCGGCAGGAAAGTGCCCGTATGAGCGAGCTTTTCCATTGCACAGATTTCGACGCTCACGCCAGCGTAGATCACCGGCGTGCCCTGCGCGTGCCAACGTCCGCCATCGACCAGCCCGCCAGCACCGCTACGGTCGAGGGCATGCCTCGCCTTGGCGATGTGCCAGGCGCGCATCAGGCCGCGCCGCCGTAGGCGATGGCATTCAAAATCCGCGACACTTCGCGGCAACCGATTTCGGTATCGAGCAGTGACAGTGGCGCCACGTTGCCCAGTCCCAGATTGCTGGTCTGCAACCATGCACTGGCCATGACCGGGTCGCCGAAAGTATCCTCGGCCAGTTTCTCGATGGCGCCAATGCGGTTGAGGCGTTCGGTCATCGGCGGGTCCAGCGTTTCGTTGCGGGCCAGCTTGCGCTTGGCTGTCGAGGCCGAGAGGCCGATCAGTTGATAAATCCGTTCGCGTGGCACGCGCAGCGCCTCTGCCATGCCGATCAGGTTGCTGGCCGACGCCCCCTTGCGAATCTCGCTGATCTGAGTCTGAGCCGAACTGCTCAGGAACTGGTTGCGATAAAGCACCCATGCACCCGCGGCGCCCTGGGCGGCGAGCGAAGCCGCCGGACGACCCGCCGAAACGACATATTCTGTTCGCACCTGCTCGACCCGAGATGCGGACCTGGCAGGCGATTTGGCCGCCGCCTGGATATCCGGCTTGCCGACTTGACCGCGCCCAAGCGTCGCCTTCGCCATGATCACACTCCTTGAAGGATCATATGAGCTCTTATTATAGACCATATGGACCGACGATCCGTCCGTTCCGCAAACGCGCGCGCCAGACCGACTCGGAATTAGAAAGAGCCCGAGTTCCGCTGAGGCTGCAGTCAGCCAAGCCTCCTGCAAGACGCCCTGCAGGGCAGATTTCTTCGCTGATTGAGCGAATGCCTGTTTGGAAAAGTACTACTCAAGCTTGGCTTCCTTGGCCGGGCCCGGGGGCAGGCGATGCAAGCACACGGCGAATCGCGGCGAGGATCTCGCTGCCGGCATCCGTCTTGTGAAGATAGCCCGCACACGGGCCGGCCATCGTTTCCGCGCGCACCTTGGGGCCGTCGTGGGCGGTGACGAGGAAGACAGGTGTCGCGATGCCATCCGCCGCAAGTTGATTGCGGAGATCGACGCCGGACATCCCCGGTAGCTGAATGTCGACCACGAGGCAAGCAAATCGCCGCCGCTTCATGTCCGCGCAAGACGCTTCGGCGGAGGCATAGGCAACTGCCTGCATCCCCGTCGCGCGTAAGAGGCGTGCAAGCGCACGGCGAAGACTCCCATCATCTCTACGACACCCTACATACACCTGGTTCAGGCCAGCGGTCAGCACGGTCGTGCAGCATACCCGGCGCGAGGCGCTTGGGCTGCTGCCCTTTAGGATAGCCATCGGTTTCCGGCTCTTCCTCGGCATTGCAGGGCCAGCGCTTGCCGAGGAATTCGCTGCAGTCGGAGCTGCGGCGCCGTCCCTGGCCACCTGTCGATTGGCGAATCAATACACCTGTGGTGCCGCCACTGTCCCTCAGTTGAGGTCCGAATCCTTGAAGAATTTCGTCCCCGACACGCTGAGCGTTGCGGAGAGCCCGGTCTCCGTCAGTTGATAGAGGTAAACGCTCGGGGCCACCGAGGCGGCGCCGGTGAACATGGTGCCCTGACCGCCGGCCATCGCCGAGAGGTTGGCCTGGCCACCGAACTCCCAGCCCTGGTCAATGAAGTTGCGCAAGGCCTGCTCGCTGGCGAAGACGAAGATCAGGCGACTCTTCGCGACGCCGAATCCCAGCCCGCCCTGCACCTGGGCCATCTGCATGAAGGTCTGGCGACCGGTCATCTGATTGACCACCATGCCCTTGCCGGTCGTGCCGCCGGCAAAGAAGAGCTTGATGCCGAAGGTGCTGAACACCGCGTAGCCGGCCGAACGCTCGATCGCAGGCCGCACCCCCGGCGCGATCTCGTACAGGGCGCTCAGTGCATCCTGTGACATCTCCCGAACCTGATGCCTGGCCTGGATGACCTTGCCTTCATTGGGAACCCCCTGGGGCAGGACGTTCTCGACATCCTTCATCGGGTCCCAGGACCACTGCTGGGCGGCGAGCGGTGGTGCAGCGAGGCAAATGGCTGCAACGAACATTGTCAGGCGTGCTTTCATGTGTTTTCCTCCGGAGAGCACCTTGTGCTTGGTTGATTGCCACGAGAGAGATACCTCCCGTCTGAATTCGGACTGTCCTGTCGGACGTGTCCTACAGCGGAGTCTACTACTTGTGCCCGCACGCTGACGCTGTCTTCCCTTCAGGGCAGCCACAGGTTTCCGGCCCTACGTCGGCGTTGAAGTGCCAGCGGTCGCGGAAGAGTTCGTTGAAGCCGTGCGCGGTCGACAGGTGCGAGCAGCGCATTAGCCGGCAGCCCGGGTTACGCCACGTCCAACTCCACATGCACGCGCCTGCCCAAGGCCGTAGCCATGTTTACCAGGGCATCGAGAGAGAAGCGCGACACGCGTCCGCGCGGTGCCGGAAAAGCTCCGACTCGTTGATTCCTCGTCGGGTCAACCCGTCATCAGGGTGTTCCGAGGAACAGATAGAGATTCGAGTAGCCGCCGGTCGAGCCGGAACTCGAGTAACCGTAACCCAGATATACCGGACCAAGCGGGGTTTCGCCGCCGAGATAAATGGCGCTGGAGTTGATCCAGCCTTTCAACTCGGTTTCCGTAAAGGGTCGGCCGACCTTGGCGGCCTCGAGTGCGACACCCAGACGCATGTCACCGCGCAAGCCCAGCGGCAGCCGACCGATGATCCTCTCGGCCCGTACGCTACCGTAGCTCATGTCGTCGCCCTTCAACTGGCCGACGGCAAAGGCGGTCATGTTGAGCATGCCGCCAAGGTTGCCAAGATCGTAGTAGGGAAGCTTGCCGATCGGCGAACCCTGATAGCTGAGGCGGGTGCCGAAAACCCAGTCGCCGAGGCTGGTGTAGCCTCTAAGATCGGCGTCGAGTTTGCTGTAGTCTTCGGTCTGCGAGTCGAAATAACGCGTGTTGACGGACCAGCCCTTGGTCGGGAAGTAGAGGCGATCGGTCTGATCCAGGGCGAGCGCGGCAAACCAGCCGTTGTAGTCCTTCGACTCCTCCGGGAAGAGTGGCGATCCGGTATCGATTTGAGCCTTGTACCAGGTTTGCTGCCAGCCGGCGTGGATCTGGCCCAGCAGGCCGATGTTGATGCCGCCGCTCAGCCGTACGTCGGTCTGCGTGATCCGGTAGTCGGCGAGTTTGTCGTTGTTCTCGTAAATGCCGGTGGAGCGGTTGCCGAACCGGAAGTTGGTTTCCAAGAAGTAGCGCTGGCGCTCGTCGAGCGGTTGGTAGTAATCGACTCCGACGCCTGATCGCGAACCGATCTCCCCGAAGGCAAGGATCTCGCCGCCCAGGCTGTTGAGCCAGGTCTTGTTGTAGCCGAGGCGCAGCGTATAGGTCGAGTCCACCTTGAAGTTGGTGTCGAGGTTGACGCCATAGCGGAGGTAATCGGGTCCCCAACTCTTTTCCACGGGCGTCACGCGCAGCACATTGCGGCCGCGCAGCGTGTTGTCCAATGCGTAGTCGATGTTCTCGTAGTAGCCGTCGCCGTACGCGCGCAGCAGGTCGCTTCTGACCACGTCGGGGTCGATTGCCTCGCCGGGCCGGGTCTCCAGATGGCGCTCGATGACCGCTGGATTGACCCGTTGGAGACCGGCGATCTCGATAGCATCGATCTTTGGCGCGTCGCGCCGGGCGATCTGGATGCTTTCCGACCAGGCGGCATAGGCGGTCTCGCTGACCGCCAGCGGACGCAGGCGGTCAGCGAGTGCTTCAGCGGCCCTGGCGCCGCGGTCAGCCGTTTCCGCGGTGCGCTTGAAGTCACCGGCCGTGATTCCTTCGAGATCGGGCTTGATATAGATGTCGGTGGGTTTGAGCGTCGCCAGCGAGCGGCTGACGTTCTGTTCGGTCAGGATGTTCACCATCTGCGCCGACACGCTGAGCAGCGAGCCGATTTCGTCTGCCTTGAGCAATGGCGAGCCGACATTGACGGCAATGACGATGTCCGCCTGACAGCGTGCCCGCGCTTCGCCGATCGGTACGTTGTCGACCAGACCGCCATCGACCAACTTCTCGCCGTCGATCTCGACCGGCGACATCAGGCCGGGGACCGACATGCTGGCGCGCATGGCCCTCGACAGGCTGCCCTCACGAAAAACCACACGCTCGCCATTGACGATGTTGGTGGCGATGATCGACAGAGGCAGCGGCAGCGAAGCGATTTCGCGTTCGCCAAGATAGTCGTAGATCAACTGGTTGAAGAACAGCTTGATCTTTTGCCCGGTGACGATCCCGCTCTGATAGCGCATGCCGTCCGCGCTCACTCCGGTCTCCGACGCCGGCAGGAATCTCTTGTCGCGAGCCTTCTTGCGAAAGCTCTGTTGCGAAAAGGTCGGGTCGTCCTGGAAGAGGTCGTCCCAGTCCGCTTTGGCCAGTTCCTCGCGCATGATCTCCGGTGTCAGCCCGCCGGCGTAGGCGCCGGCCACCAGACCTCCCATGCTGGTGCCGGCGACACAGTCGATCGGTACGCGCATTTTCTCGAGCACTTCGAGAACGCCGATATGCGCCGCGCCGCGCGCGCCGCCGCCACCGAGAACGAGGCCGACGCGCGGCCGTGGCGTCTCGGCAGCGTTGGCGATGGCGCCGATGGTGAACAGCACGAGCAGCAGCAAGTGCCGGCAAGGCATGCGTTTCATGACTGGCCTATTCTGGTTTCCGGATCGGAGTTCGCCATTCCTCGCCTGACGCGGGTCGTCCAGGTCAGGCTCAAAGGCTAGTCCTTGCTGCTCGCGGGGAGCGAAGTGAGAATCGTCAGTGCGGCTTGCACGTGTTCGGCGGCATCCCGGCCGAGGCTGGTGAGATAGCCGCCATCGACCTGCGTCAACAAGCCTTTGGAGTGCAGCCGCTGTGTTGCCGCGATGATTGCCGGGGCGGCCGTCTTGTGGATCTTGATTCCTTGCTGGGTGCTTGCCAGATCAAAGTGGACCAGGGTATTCAGTTCATCGACCAGATCGGGCGTGAAAGGCATGGTGATTCCTCGTTCGGCGAAACCGGTGTTTCCGGGGGGCTCCATTTTAGCGCGCGCAGCACTCGAGGGCCTCAGGAACTGCACGAAAGCATCGAGCAACCGGCCCTGTGCCGGGCCCAATCAGGTCGCTTGGCGCTGAACGCTGCGCACCCTGCCTGCTCCACATAGGGGTGGCGCAGCACGTCGAGCAGATCATGGATGCGCTGCGTGTCGCCCTGTTCAGCGCGGTCGATGGCCTGTTGCGCGAGGTAGTTGCGCAGCACGTAGCGTGGGTTGGCGGCGTTCATGCGCGCTGCTCGGCGTGCCGCCGGCTGAGCGTCCTGGCGAACCCGAGCCGCGTAGCGCGTGAGCCAGCGCGAGACAGGCGCGGAGAAGCGCAGGCGCAGGTCATCACGATAGAAGGCGCTCTGGACAACATCAATGGCTGGATTGTCAATGTCCAGCGAGGCCAGGCACCGGAAAAACTCGGTCATGTCGATTTCCGCCTGCCGCATCAGTTCGAAAAGTTCCTCGAGCAGGTCGGCATCGTCATGGTGCCACTCGCAAAGACCGAGCTTGCCGGCAAAGGCCGCGCAGAACTCGCCCGAATAGACCTCGTCGTAGCGTTCGATGCCGCCCGCCAGTTCGGCTGGCCGCGGCGTCAGCATGGCCAGCGCGTCGGCCAGCCGTTCGAGGTTCCAGCGCGCGATCGCCGGCTGCCGGGCAAAGCAGTAGCGCCGGCTCGAGGCGTCGGTGGTGTTCGGCGTCCAGCCGGGATCGAAATTGTCGACCCAGCCGTAAGGCCCGTAGTCGATCGTCAAACCGAGAATCGACATGTTGTCGGTGTTCATCACGCCATGGACGAAGCCGACGCGCATCCAATGCACCATCAGGCGGGCGGTACGTTCGCAGACTTCGCCGAACCACGCAGCCAGGCTCGGCTCGGCGCCGGTCACGAGTTCGGCGAAGTCGCGCGCGATCGTGAAATCGACGAGGCGCTGCAGCAACTCCCGCTCGCCGCGCGCGGCGAGCAGCTCGAAATGCCCGAAGCGGGTGAACGAGGGGGCGACCCGGCAGACCACGGCACCGGGTTCGGCGACCGGATGGCCGTCGTAGAACATGTCGCGCAAGACCGTTTCACCGGTAGCGACGAGACTCAGGGCGCGGGTGGTCGGCACGCCGAGGTGATGCATCGCTTCGCTGCACAGGAACTCGCGGATCGACGAGCGCAGCACGGCGCGTCCGTCGGCCCGCCGCGAGTACGGCGTCGGTCCGGCGCCCTTGAGCTGCAGCTCGAGACGCTGCCCCTGGCCATTGACGGCTTCGCCGAGCAGGATGGCGCGGCCGTCACCCAACTGGCCGGCCCACTGCCCGAACTGATGGCCACCGTAGCAACTGGCGTAGGCGGCCATCCCCGGCAACAAGGCGTTGCCGGCCAGCGCGGCCAGCATCTCCGGCGCCGCCATGGCTTGTTCGTCGAGACCGAGCGCTGCGGCGACCTCGCGCGAATGGGCGAGCAGGGTCGGCGCGGCGACCGGTGTCGGATCGACCGGCGACCAGCAGGCGCCGAACACCTGTCGCGGCGCGTTGTGTCGATCGGTGTCGCCGGGCAGGTCGCGCAGGAAGCGATTGTCGAAGTTCAGCATTGGCGCGGGGCATCCAGGCAGAGGGTCAGTCGGCAAGGTGTGGCGGTGGACTGGTGACCGCCGCCGGTCGCAACGGGTGCGGAGGACTCAACCCTGCCTGACCATGTCGATGATCTTCGCCGTATCCAGCGATCGTGCCTGTGCCTGCATCTCGGGCAGATAGCGCGCCTGCAGACCCTTGGCTTCGCCGAGCATGCTGTCGAAGCTTTCGCGCAACATCTGCGCCGAGAAGCTGCGGCCACCCGCGTAGTAGCGCCTGGCGACATGGCCGAGTGCATAGGTGCTGGCGAAACTCATGCCGGAACTCACCGCCTGCTTGCCGAGGCCACCGAGCATGCCGCCGCCGATCTTGCCGAGCAGGCCGCCGAGCAGCTTGCGGCCGGCTTGTTCGAGATACTGCGAGGTCAGCCCGACACCGAGGGTGGCAAGGAAATCCTTGATATGCCCGCGATCGAGTTCGAAGCCGTAGGATTTGCCGATGCGATAGACCAGCTTCATCTGCAGCGGGATGATCGCCATCGTCGACAGCGATTCGGGCAGCAGTTCGAGCGCGCCGTTGAGAATCGCGGCATTGAGAATGGCCTTCTCCATCTCGGCCTCGCTCATCGTCGACGCGTGCTCAGCGACGGCGAACACGGGCGCGGCCGGTGCCTCGTCAACGGCGCTGTCGGTTGCCGAGGCACCGACCGGCAGCGCAGCGATCGCCTCCGCCTGGCGCGTATACGCGGCCGACTGCTGCACATCGAGAGCCAGCGCGTGGCGCAGGTCGGCGAGAAATGCCTGTTCGGCAGGCGACTGCACGCCGTCGGCATCGCAGACGCAGACGGCCATCTCAAAGGCGAGTTGACGCGCTTCCGGCGAGGTCAGCGCGGAGACTGCCGACGGCATCGAGACGCGCTTGAGCAGCACGTCCTGATAGAGGGCGGCAAGGTTGATCGATGCTTCGCCGGCCAGTGCGTCGGCGATGCGCTTGAGTTCGGCGCGCTCGGATTCGTCCTTGTTGCCGTCGGCAAAGGCAGCCATCAGGCTGAGCGTGAGGATGGCTTTCTGTTCGTGTTCGTTCATGCTGGGTCTCCTGGAAAGTGTGGCCCTTGGGCAGGACGAGTATCGACAAGTTCCAATGCGCAGGCAAGGAGCGCGGGGTCGGCCGGCGGATCTGCAATGCCAAGCAGCCGCTGTGCAGTCGGTTCCTGCCTCAGAGGGCAGGTGTCAGGTGCCCGCGGAGAACAGCGGTACGCGTGCGAGGTGAGAGGAAAGGCGGTCGCGCGCCTGCGCGGTGTAACCGAAGTCTCCGCGTGAGGCGTGCCATGCCGTCATGATCGCTTCTCCGACGCGCTTGATCCGGGTAGCCATCAGCGCTTCGTCGTCGCCAATCTTGCGCGCGAGGCGCAGGAACGATTCGTGAGTGACGTCCTGCCAGCGCTTCGAACGCGCGAGGTTGAGCGCCAACTGGTCGTCGGCCTTGTACTGAACGGTCGATACGAAATCGTAAGCGGGCGCAAGCCGGGCGTTGGCGCCGTCTGGGTAGATCAGGCTCCAGTTCTTGAGGTGGGCATCGCCGTTACCAGAGGCAATGACGAAAACCAGTCGCCGGATGAATTCGTCCAGTTCCGATTCTCCCGCGAGTTTGTATACCAGGTTGGCCAGCGTTTCGTAGTTGTAGCTGGCGTATTTTTGCTCGGGGTAGAGCCCCAGAATCTGCGCGAAGTCCTCGACGTGAACGCGCTTGCCCGGCGACGGGCGGTCGAAGCGGCGGACAGCCAGAGCCGTTTGACCTCCGAATGTACTGGCTTCCGACGGTAAGCCAGAAATCTCGGCAACCGGAATCAACCGAATTTCCGGGATATCGATGCCGCTGGCCTTTGCCCAGAGCATGGTTGCCTGCTCGTTTTCGGGCACACCCGGAAAGCGGGCGTCCGGCAACTTGACGATCCAGTCGCCGCCGGTGCCGCTGACCGGGATGGTCAGTCCGCGCCCTTCGCGTCGGGCGGAAAACTTGAGCTGTACTCCGGCCAGCGAAAAATGCCAGTCGCTTTCGCCTGCGTGCCCTTCGCTCGCCTGAAGGGTTGCGTCTGCGGTTTCCGGCAACGCCTCGTCGGCCATGATGCGAACGGCACCGGGCAAATCCTCTCCTAGGTGATGGAGGAGGAAGAACTCACGATAGACCGAAACACCCGCCTGGCGGGCAATCATTTCGCGCAAGGGACCTTCCGGTAGCAGATTGGAAAACCATGGCGGTGTGCGTGATCGGGAGGCATGAACCTGGTCAGGATCGTCGAGAAACTGTTGCCCAAGTATCGGCCTGGGATAGGCTCGCTTGTACGATTCGACGAGCCTGAACTCGCAGCCGTCGTTGCGCGTCAGGTTCAGTTGCCCGACGTGGATGTCGTTGATCCATACGCCAAGGTTGTGCTCCATTCAGCCCTCCTCGTCGTCGACGATCAGCGACGCGATCCTCGGCCGATCGGGCTCGTCCCAGCGGGCATGGCGAGCGAAGAATAGCTCTACGAGCGGCCGCATCCACTCGGCGCGCAACTTCAGGAAAGCGGCGCTATCGCCGTCATCGAGCGCCCGTCGAACGGCTGCGCTGATGCCATGCGACAGCAGGAGGCGGGAATCATCGATTCCGACCAGCACGCGGCGTACGCCCCTCTGGTGTGGCGGATGGATGAGCCGGTTGGCTGCCGATTGCAGCGCTTCCTCAGCTTTGCCGGCACGCACTGGAAAGATCTGCACCAGTGGTGATGAGTCATGGCCCGAATGGACTTGGCTCATGAGTCGCCCGGCGGCCAGCCTGTCGCCGGTTACCAAGTCGCGTGGTTCGAGGCTAAACAGGGCAAGGGCCAGCAGCTTGCTCGCCGCGAAGCGGAAATTGAAGCGATCGGCGACGTCGGGTATTGCCGATGGTTTTCCGCTGACCATCTCCAGCATCCCATTGACGGAGCGTTCCTCACTTTCCGGGAGAATGCGCGCCAGGACCTTGCGCGTCGAAACGGTATCTCCCTGGTGAGCGCCATTCAGCGCGCCGCGCCAGATCCAGCGTGCCAGCAGTTCGCGCGATCGCGGCGACGGTTGGGGATGGAGCTGGAAGAACCTGCCCAGGGTCACGAACGCCTGCTTGTAAGGCAGCAGGTCGTAATGGGGGATGCCTGCATCGCTCTTGAGGAACTGGATAATCTGGCTTGCGGTGGCCGCCGTCAACCGGTACGCCTGTTCGGCTTCCTTGTCAGTCAGGCGTGGCGGGTCGCTGCGGGCGCTTTCCACGACCGGTAGCCCGAGCAGAACGCGCAGCAGCCGGTGCAGAATTCTTTCTTCGATTCGCCCGAAATCCAGTTTTTCCAACTCGGAAGAAATCTGTGTGATGGTCGCTGGCCGGCTCTGCAAGCGCGAGCCGTTGAGCGCGTCGAAAACGTCGGAATCGTCAAGCGACCTGCCGGCCGAATTGATCCGATTGAAGATGTCACGCAGAATGGCCTGGTCGTCGCTGCGGACAATGTAGGCGGGGATCTCGTATTCGCGTAGGCGCCGGCCCAACTGGATTGCCGTGTCGCGCCTTTGCCGACTGCCGAGCGCGGCGGCGTGGTCGAGCAACCATTGCATCAGCTTTTCCGCGTCAAGCACGACGGTCATTGGCAGCCAGCGCGACGGATCGGCGCGGCGCTTGCCGATGGCAGGAGGAGCAACAAAGTCCGCCGCATCGAGGTCGACGTACAGGGCGAAGTCATCCGAGTCCGGGTCGGCAGCGAGCAATGTCCGGGCAAGGGAGACAATTCGCTGCTGACCATCGACCACCCACAAGGCATTCGGCATCTGCGGAGCAGGCAGGGTGAGCGATCCGAAACGCACTTCGCCCGCCGGCGCCGCTGCTTCCCAGAGCAGCAGCGTTCCCACCGGATAACCCCGAAAAAGGCTTTCCAGCAGGAGCCTGGCATCCATGCGGTCCCATTTGAGGCCGCGCTGGAAACTGGGAATGCGAAGCCGGCCGCTTGCCACCACCTCCAGCAGGTCCTGGACGCTGAAGGTCCGCGCTTCCGGGCGTCTGTCGAGCAGCGCGTTGCTTGTGTGGTTGGCCGCGGTCGTCATGGCTGTGGTCGGGTTGACATGTTCGGTCGATTGTTTCACAAGCCTCTTGTTTCTTGGCGGTCCAGTCTCTCCACCTGGGGTTGCCGGTTGCCCGCCCAGGTCAGGCGAAACGACGCGGCGCGGCGTGGATTGCCGACCAGCGCCGGCCGGAAGCAGGCGAGGTTGGTGCCGCCGGCGCGGCGCACGCTGGGGTAGATGACTCCCAGCGAGCCGGCGTCGAGCAGGCGTGCCGCGAGACCCTGCGATGCGACATAACTGGCGGGGTCGAGACAGGCGGCGAAGGCCGGCGCGGCGCGCAGATCGTGGAACTCGCTGCTGAAATCGGCGAGCAGCTCCTGGTAGTTGACGCTGTCGTCGAAGCGGTCGATTTCCTGGTACTCGACTGTCTTGTGGAAAATGATTTCGGCCAGTGCCGTTTCCAGTTCGAAAGCGCAATACCAGGCGCCGCGTTCGCCGTCGTTGAAGCGGCTGCCTTCCGGGCGCGGGTAGGTGAAGGCGGCATTGACGATGCGGAAGTTCGGCACGCCGAAAACCAGCTCGTCGACGCCGATTCCCGGCAGGCCGCCGCGCTCGCCGATCAGCCTCTCGTTGGTGGCGTTGTCGAGTTCGAAGAGGTCGCGCAGGTGGTCGAGGTTCTCGGCGATAGCGGTCAGTACCGAGTCCTCGCGCTCGGCAAAACGCGACGGAATCAGCCGCACCGTATCGATCTGGCGCAGGTGCGACAGGCTCGGCAGTGGCGGGTTCATATGCCGCCGCGCCGCGCTTCGAGCAGTTTGCGCACGGTCTGCATGGCCAGCAGGCCGCCGCCGAGCATGAAAGCGAGCGGCGAGCGGCCGGCAAAAACCCGGTTGCTGTTCGGCAGGCTGACCCACTCGTCGGCCAGCTTGTCGCCGTAAAGGATGTGCAAAGCCTTGTAGATGCCGATCAGGTAGGAGATGCGCGTGATCCGGTCGACTTCGAGCAGCCGGTCGGGGTTCTTCTTCCACTCGTAGAAGGCGCTGCTCGACAGGCCGCCGAGCAGTTCGCGCGCGTCTTCGTCGCGCAACCGCCAGGCACTTGCCAGATTGAAGAAACCCTGCAGCGCCGACTTCGAAAGGCGCTCGCGCTCGGCGCGCGCGTTGAGATCGACAAGCGTTGCCGGTTCGAAGCGGCTGGCGGGGTAGGCATAGGCAAGGTTCATCGGTTCCTCCTTTATAGGATATTCTATACTCCGTTTCTGGGATTGCAAGGAATTCGGGCGCTGTTGTGCCGTGTTGCTGGATGCCCGCGAACCGAAATTGACGCGGGTTTGGTGCGCCACCTGTACTCGATGGAGTGTGCCTGAGTTTCCTCTCCTTCCAGCCCAATGAACGCCGATGCCGTGGTCCGAAGTAACGCTGCAAGCGCCATCGTCAAACGATCTGGCATCGCCAACAAGGTGTAGCGCCCGTTGCCGGCGGCTTGTCAAGTAGCGTAGGATGACGCCCATGAGCTCCCTCACTTTTGACACCCACAAATTCGTCAAGCGCCTGATGGAGGCCGGCATGCCCGAGGCGCAGGCGGAGATTCTCGCGGAAGAGCAGGCCCGCTTGATTGACGAGAGGATCGCCACCAAGCTGGACATCGCCGAGGTCAAAGCCGAGTTGGTTCTGGTCAAGTGGATTGTCACCACTGTGCTGGCTCTGGCGCTAGCGAACTTCGCCAAGCAGTTCTTCTGATCCATCACGGCGACACCGCAAGAGCAGCGATCGGACGGATCAGCGCCGATGCACACAAGCATCTCGGGTAAGTCCTTAGACCAGCATGCGGCGACAGGAACCTGGTTGTCTCCTCGCAGAGGATTCCCAGGCACGCCCTCATTGCCGGCGTGTGTGGACCTGTCGTCGCTTTCTCCAAGATCGAGCGCTCTGCGTTGCGACGACTTTTCAGATGTGCTTGCGGATGTCAGAAACAACCAGTTTTACCGATCGATTGCCGCCGCTATTCGATCGTCCGGCCTTCCTGCGGTATGTAGGTCGACAACCATTTGTACGTCCTCCAGCTTGCGCTTCTCGAAGCGACGCGAAACGGATTGACTGACACCCTTCTCGGATGTCTGCTCAAGTCGCCCGATGATGCGCGACAGCGGCTGGCCCAGTTGTCTTGCAAGCGGCGTCACGAGGATTCCTGACCGACGCGATCCTGCGCGCCATCGCGCATCGCCGGGCTACTTCCGAGGCTGATACGCCATCGAGCGTGCCGAGAGGCTGAAGGCATCCGAGAAGCAGGCACCGTCCTCGGCCCCGTGCTGCTTGAGGAAGGGGAAGATTGCCTCGACCATGCGCACCGAGCCGCAGGCGTAAATCTCGTGCTGCTTGAGTTCGGGGAAGTCTTCGAGAATCGCTTCATGGACGAGGCCGGTGCGGCCGCTCCACTGGTCTTCGGGTGCCGCTTCGGAGAGTACGGGGATGAAGTGGAAGTTGGCGTGCTCGCGCGCCCAGCGCGTGGGCAGCTCGGGCAGGTAGAGGTCCTTGAGGCCCTTCACGCCCCAGTAGAGGTGGATTTCGCGCTTGAGCCCGCGTTTGAAGGCATCCTCGACCATGCTCTTGACCGGCGCGAAGCCCGTCGCACCGGCGACGAAGACGATCGGCCGATCCGACTCGCGCAGCGAGAAGTCGCCGATCGGTCCCTCGAAGCGGACCTCATCTCCCTCCTTCATCTGCTCGAAGACGTGCGTGGTGAAGCGGCCGCCGGGCATCAGGCGAATCTGCAGTTCGACGAATTCGTCCTCGTGCGGCGGATTGGCAAACGAGAAGGCGCGGCGCTGGCCATCGTCGAGAATGATGTTGACGTATTGGCCGGCCTTGAAGCGGATCTGCTGCCCTTCCGGCAGCTTGAGCAGGACGCGCATGACGTCGTGGGTGAGTTTCTCCATCATGACGACGCGGGCGGTGTATTCCTGGAAACTCCGGGCGAAGGCGCCGGCCTCGTACTCGATGACGGCGTCTTCGAGCGCTGTGGCGCAGCACATCAGTACCTTGCCCTGGGCCAATTCCTCGGCCGAGAGCGCGCTCGGCTGGTAGAGGCCGGGATCGACCTTGCCCTGCAACACCGTGCACTTGCAGACGCCGCAGCCGCCGTTGCGGCACTCGTAGGGCAGGTCGATTTCCTGGCGCAGGCCGGCGTCGAGCAGCGTTTCGTCGAAGCGCGCGTTGACCGATCGGTGGTCCGGGTGGAAGGTGATCGAAGTCAGCGCCTTGGCCGAACCCAATCGTTTGGGCGGTAACCAGGGAACCAGGAAGAGCAGGGCAGTCAAACCCAGCACCCAGTACCAGACGTGCAGTGGCGGGAGTATGTAAACCAGCGCCAGCACCGGCAACTCGAACCAGTCGAACTCGATGTTGGTCGGCACCACTGCCATGTCGGCTTCGCCACCCTGGCTGAGAATCGGCTTGACCAGCGCCAGGGCGATGAACATCAGTGTCACGGCGATGGCGATCGGCTGCGGCGGGTTGATGTGCGCGCGCGGCACGCGCTGCACGTGCACCCACATGATGATGGCGACGATCAGCGGTGCGCCGATGTGGATGAAGGCGAGCAGCGTGAACAGGCGGCTATTGACGGTTTCCAGGTAGAGGAAGTTGCGGATCAGCGTGCCGTTGAACATCGGCAGGATGTCGAACCACTCGGCGGTGGCGATGACCACGAACTGCGCCAGCTTGTCCCAGACCAGCATGAAGCCATTGACGCCGGCGATGTAGACCAGCCACAGCAGCGCGACGCCGGTCAGCCACGAAAACGAGCGGAAGCCGCGATAGCGGTCGTAGGCGAAATGCCGCAGCATGTGCAGCAGCATCGTCAGGATCATGCCGTCGGTCGCATAGCGGTGGATGCTGCGCAGAATGCCGCCGGCCCACCACTGGTTGTGCGTGATCCGCTCGACCGAGTCGAAGGCGTCATGCACGCCGGTGTCCGCGAAGATGTACAGGTAGAGGCCGGAGCCGACCAGCAGCCAGAACTGCCAGAAGCTGATTGTCCCCAGATGGTAGAAGGGGTTGAGCTTGTCGCCGAAAGCGATGTTGAAGACGTTCTCGATGCGCATGAAGAACCAGCGCACGATGCGTTGCAGAAGTTTGACCATGGTCGATGTCGGCTCGAAAAATGGGTGAGGCGTGAGTGCTTACCTGACAGTCGCTGCGGCAGCGATCACTTGAAGAACAGGCCGCCGCGGTCCGGGTTGAAGTCGATCACCATCACCTGCGCCGGGGCGAGCGTGATCTGCTCGTCCTTGACGTAGTCGAAGCCCGGTTTCACGAGGTTGTCGTCCATTCGAACGGCCAACTGGTGGGTGCCCGCCTTGACCTCGAAGCGCTTGTAGACGGTCGACACGCCATCCTTGTACAGACCGGTCGGATGCATCACGGTGCGGAAAACGGGCTGGCCGTCGAGATCGACTTCCAGCCGGATGTCGGAGCGCTCGCGCGGACAATCCATCGGCGCGCGCATGTTCGGCGGCATCTTCGCCAGTTCTTCGGGCGTTCGCTTGCGGCACTCGCGGTCGCCGAGGTGGCTGATCGACAGCTTGATCAGCGCGACGTCGTTCGGGATTTGCTGGTACTTCGGCCAGGTGGCAAAAACGCCGATGAAAGCGGCAAACGCGCCGTAGAGAATCACCTGGCCGACGATGGCGGTGGGTTTGAGCATGGTGTGAAGGTCTCCGCAGAGAGAGTGGAAGTCCGAGAGCGTCGGCGATGCGCAGGAAGACGCGACGCACGCCCTTGCGCAAGCCTGGGTGGAAGGCGCCCACTGGCCTTCCCGACCGGAGTCGGCGCTGCTTATTAGTTATTGATTATATTGACAGCGTCACCGCGGCGAATTGACACGTGTCAAATCCGCGGACGTAACCGACGTAAACCTCGGGCTGTGGGCGCTGGCTACCGGTCGGCAGCAGGTTCGCCGGGGAGCCACTCGCCGCACAGGACTTGCCCCTGAAAAGACCATGGGCAGCACTCAGGGAAATCCGCCAGGCCGGTTTCGGTGGCCGCCAGAGCCACCGCGTCTGCCCAGATTTCCGCATTCCAGTCGTCGTCGGACAACACGGCCTGGAGACTTGGCGCTTTGGCTAGGCGTTTGCTGATCCCTTGCCGTTGCGCCCTGATCGTCCGCTGCCAGTTCGCTCCTCTGCGGTCAGGTTGGAACTGCCACTTGAGAAGATGCGCCAGCAGGATCGCCATCCGACTGGCCAACTCACGCTGTTCGCTCTTGCCCACGTCTTCGATCTCCTCAGCGATATGCTCGATATCCAGTCGGTCGAACTGCCCGGCGCGCAAGAGCCTTGCCTGTTCATTTGCCCAGGCGATGATGTCCTTTTCGTAGGTTTGCACGACGCTTCTCCTTTTTGTGTGGAGTCCCACCCTATCGCTTTAGGCTAGGCAAGCTTCCTGGTCGTGTCAACTCGCCTGTCGGCCCCGTCGCTGACGGCCACGGGTTCAAGTCTGCGGGGGTGCGCTACGCCGATAGGGGGGAAGTCTGTCGCTCGTCGTCGGCTGCGAGTCGAGGCGGCTTCTGAAGTCGGCCAGCGCTTCGGCCAGCCTGTCGTCGTCGTGCGCCGAGGCGAGAACGACTTGCAGACGCGATGGCGGAACCGTCCGGCGCAGATGCGGTTCTCGCTCGCCGAGCAGTCGTTGCTGGGTCCACTGCTCGCCGAGGCGAAAAGCGCAGCCGCCGGCGCGGCAGGCAGTAACGAGGACGCCGTCGGCCCCGGCGCGCAGCGCGTATTCGACGAAGGCCGGAGGCAACTGGCCAGTGCACAGAAGGTCGATCACGGCGGTGTCGGCGGCGGCCAGCGTTTTGGCGTTGGCGCCACCTGCGCAGGAGAAGACGACAATGCGGGTGCGGCCGGTGAGTCGTGCCAGAGCTGCCTCGAGTTGCTCGCGCAGCGCATTGACTGGTTGCTGGGGCATGTCGATGCCGGTGACGAGAATCTCGCGTCGGCGGAAGGGCGTCGACGACGGGCAGGACCCGGCGCAGATCCCGCAGCCCGCGCACAGATCGGCGTCGACGACCGCGAGTTTCAGCCCCGGTCGCCGCGGGTGCGGCCGCATGGCGATCGCCGCATAGGGGCAATCGGCCAGGCAGCGGTCGCAGCCGGTGCAGTTGGTGGCGTCGACGACGGCCACCGGCGCTGGCGCGGGGTGCGGCAGGACGGGCAGAGCGAAGAGCAGCGCCGTGACGCCGAAGAGCAGGGACCAGACGATTGCCGGCGAACTGATGTCGGTCAGCGGATGAATGAACAGGATGAACCAGTCGAAGTCCAGCGCGCCGGGTATCACCGCCAGATTCGCCGGCGGGTTGCTGAGTGCCGGTCGGAGCAGTGCGAGGAGGAGCAGCGCCGCCAGCGTGCCGAGCATCACGCGCCGCGACGGCAGGTAGTCGACGTGTGCAATGCGGTGCACGTGCGCCCAGAGGCCGAGGATCAGCAGCAGCGGCACGCCGATATGAACGAAGATCAACATCGTGAAGAAGCGGTCGTTGATCGCGTCCGGTGCCAGGAAGTTGCGTGCGGCGGGTTCGCTGAAGATCGGCAGCCAGTCGAGCAACTCGGTGGTCGCTGTGGCCGACAACTGCGCCAGTTGGTCCCAGACGATCCAGTAGCCGCCGATTCCCGCGGCGTAGGCGAGCCAGATCAGCGGCACGCCGGTCAGCCAGGAATAGAAGCGAAAGCCGTGGTAGCGCCCGTACGCCCATTCGCGAACGAGGTGCAGCAGCATCACCAGCATGAAGCCGTCGGAAGCATAGCGATGCAGGCTGCGCAGGACGCCGCCGAGGTACCACTGCTCCTGCGAGAGATAGCCGATCGAGCTGTAGACGGCGTCGATACCGGTGTCGAGCACGGTATACAGATAGAGTCCCGTGCCGACGACGATCCAGAGCAGATACAGCCCGATCGCGCCGAGGTGGCGCAGCGGGTTGTCCTGGCCGCCAAAGGGAGCATCGAGAGCTTCTTCGATGCGCAGGAAGACGCTGCTCGCGCCCTTGCGCAATGTCGCGTGGACACTCACGTCGCTGGGGTTCCTGGACCGGTATCGGTGGCAATTATTAGCTGTTGATTATATTGCCGGCGTCGCGGCGGCGAATTGACGCGTGTCAAATCCGAAAGAAGCGTCCCAAGGCCCGGCTGGTGACGAGAATCGTCACGCCAGTGACGCTGCCCGGCAGTCTGGTAGGCGCTGCTGCCATTCGGCAAGTGCGGTGGCAGGGAGTTTGCTTGGAGCGCCCCAATCTGTTGCTTTTCGCTTCCACCCGAAAGTCCTGCATTCCATGACGACGCTGCAAAGAGGCTTTACCCTGATCGAACTGATGGTCGTTGTCGCGATCATCGGTGTCCTGGCTGGCATTGCGATCCCCCAGTTTGCCGAATACGTGAAGAAGGGCGAAGACAAGGCCGCGCAGTCTGATGCGCGCCATTTCCTGAACGCTGCGATCGTCAGCTCCCACGAGTAGTGGCTGGCGGCGAGCCGATTCCCTGCTTGCCGCCCATTCCCCCCGACGCTGCGGTTCGCTGTGCCGTCTCGGCCTCGCCGTCGCCGTGTATCCCCGCTCACGATCTGCCTGTGTGTCTTCGGTAGTGACGTTTGCCCCATTAAATCTGTAGGAAACGCTGGTCCAGTCCGGCCGCCGGGGGGGGGCTGACAATTCTTGTCAGCCGAGTGACGCGGATGGGCGCTTAGCAACCCCGCGGCGAGCGGGAAAAGCCGATTTCGTGCGGTTTGATGGCCTGGCATGGAAATTGACTGTATCACTGCAACGGATCGTCCGTTGTACTCACTGAAAGGAGTTCAATACCATGAAGAAGCTGCAGCAAGGTTTCACGCTAATCGAACTGATGATCGTTGTGGCGATCATCGGTATTCTGGCTGCCATCGCGATTCCGCAGTTTTCAGAGTACACCAAGAAAGGTGAAGACAAAGCAGCGCAGTCGGATGCACGCAATTTCCTCACCGGCGCCATTGCCAATTCGACCGAAACGTAGAAATTTTTTGATGGAAGGAATACACATGAAGAATCTGGTTATCACGATGGCCCTGGTAGCACTCCCACTCGTGTCGTTCGCCGCCGGCACCGGTGATGTCTGCACAGGAGGTGCTTCGGCCAAGGTCAATATTACCGCTGGGACTGGCGAATTTGTTAAGCGCAATTTTGCGGCGCAATGTTCGGCCAACGTCACCTTGGGTTACAGCCAGAACGCCACGGCTTTGGCCGTGGCATCCGGCTCGGCAAAGGGCAAAACCTACTATCACGGATCCTCCGAAGGTGGTGCCGTCACCCGAGAGTCGGACTGCGCTGCTACCGGCTGTGGAACAAGTTCGCTAATTTCAAAGGCAAGCGCCAAATTGGCTGCTTCGACCCCCAGTACTTGATCGACTCCAAGCTAGTTCGTGCAACAGAGAAGGGCGCGCCAAGTGCGCGCCTTTCGGTTTGAGAGACCTTCATGTGGCCATTCTGCCTCAGCGCGCTTCGTTCTGGCTTCCGTAGCCGGGCGGTATTGCTGATTCTCGTTCTCGGCACGCTGCTGGTTGGCGTGGCTTTCCTCGCCGCCTCCTTTTCGCCGCGGCAGCCGAAGACCGTCACCATGGATGTGGGGTTCTCGGGCATTCGTTTCAGTCTCATACTCTTTGCCGTCTTCTGGGTGCAGGAGTTGGTCGGCCGCGAGGTCGAGCGGCGGACGGTGCTCTATGCGCTGGCCTATCCGGTCTCGCGGGCGGCGTATCTCCTGGGTCGCTTCATCGGCGTGCTCGGGCTTTTG
>JGI24217J29970_1001236_pt1 | contig 33314 bp, 40 predicted proteins | sample EnhBioin_Aerobic_FD_29970 | JGI IMG/M metagenome (IMG submission 29970) | reverse complement strand
TTCTTGGCGAGCCCCACTGTGAAATGACGGATGTGAGCCCCCCGAGCCGCGTAAGAAAGGCGACATTCCTCCAAGCGTTCGGTACCGAGATTTCGTGAGCCCGCCGCCGTGACCGTCTGTGCCGCGAACCCGGTTGAGCGTCTCAACAATGTGCGTCCGTCTCACGTAATGTGGTTTGAGAATCACCGAATGTGCGTCTGGAGTCGCTATCCGTCTCAACTAATTTGCGTCAGAAAGCCCCCTTGATTGTGCGTCTGGGCCGACATCATTTTGCGTCGCTACACATAGCCATAGAAGCGGCGGATTTCCGTCCTATGCTGCCAACGTTGCTCGCCCACACGGTAGGCCAACACACGGCTCCCCACCTCGATGCGCAATTGCCTGGCCAGCGACTGCAGCACCGACACCGGCACAGCCAGTGGGTCTTCAAGGAACGTGCCGAGATAACGCACCGTACCGAGCTGCACGGCGAAACCGAGCCGGTTGTGCTTGCCGCGCTTCTGCGCGATCAGCGCGTGGTCGGCATCGTCGAGGTGGAAGTAGCGGGCGAGGTCGTGGGGTGACGGCGTCCCTGTCTAGTGACCATAGTTCTCGCGTTGTTCGTTGGACAGAAAGCTGACCGGCATGCGTGCTTCCGTAGAACGGCGGCTACACCCTTACGGCTTGCCTTGGTGCATGGCCCAAATTCGTTTGACCTGGCTTTCGCTACACCCGGCCAGCTTGGCGGTTTTCTGGATCGTATGGCCCGCCTGGCGCAGGGCAACAATGCGCTGGTGCGTGGTGGCATCCGGCTTCCGACCGGTGTATTTGCCGGACGCCTTGGCCAGTTGCACGCCCTGGCGCTGCCGCTCGCGCCGTGTCTCGTAGTCGTCGCGAGCCATTTGCAAGGCCAGCTTGAGCAGAAGTTCCTGCACCGACTCCAGCACGATCTTGGCAACGCCGTCGGCGTCAGCCGCCAAGTCGGAAAGATCGACCAAACCCGGTACGGCCAGCCTCGCCCCTTTGGCCCGGATCGAGCCGACCAGTTGCTCGGCCTCGGCCAAAGGGAGTCGGCTGATGCGGTCGATCTTCTCGGCGACCACCACTTCGCCCGGTTGCAGATCGGCGATCATCCGCAGCAATTCAGGTCGGTCGGCGCGGGCACCGGATGCTTTCTCGCGGTAGACGCCGGCGACGTAGTAATCGGCCGCCCGGGTGCTGTGCTCGATCTCGGCCTGACGGGTGAGGTCCTGTTCATCGGTGCTGACGCGGAGATAGATGCGGGCGACTTTCATGGAGCCTGGCCAAGATGGGTATACGGAACTTGGCCAACTATAGATCAAGTAGCCAATAATGTGAAAGGCAATGTAAGTTGGCCATTGTCTATTTGACCATCCCAATTGGCTAGGAACGAGGAAAAGTTGGCCTGCTTCGGTAGGTTGTATATACTTGTGTATATACTTTGCACCGCACTAGGGAGAGCCATGATGATAGAGACACGTGTTGCCAAGCTGTTCAAGAACGGCGCCAGTCAGGCGGTGCGTCTCCCCTCGGACTTCCGCTTTGAAGGGGACGAGGTCTATGTCACGCGCGACGATGCAACCGGCGATGTCGTGCTGTCCAACCGTCCGGGGGCCAAAACCTGGAACGAATTTTTCGAGTTGCTGCATGAAGTCGACGTTCCCGCAGATTTCATGGCCGAGCGCCCGCTGAATGTGTTGCCGCAAGAACGAGGCATCTTCGACGACGATCTCTCTACGAACCACACGGTGAGCCGCTAGCGATGCTGCATATGCTGGATACCGACACGGCAAGCTACCTGATCAAGGGGAAATCGCGCGCGATAGAAGCCAAACTGGCGGCCCTCATGCCGTCGATGGTTTGCATCTCGGTGATGACGCGGGCGGAATTGCAATATGGCCTGAAGCGATTGGCGGGCGATCATCGTTTGCATCTGGCGGTGCGCCAGTTCCTCAAGATCGTCCGCATCCTGCCGTGGGACGCCGATGCAGCGGACTGGTACGCCGAAATCCGCCACCAACTCGTTAGCACGGGGCAACCGATCGGCGAACTGGATATGATGATCGCCGCACACTCATTGTCAGCCGGTGCGGTGTTAGTCACCAACAATAGCCGCCATTACGAGCGGATCGCTGCACCGCTAATCCTGGACAACTGGGCGTAGCTCGCCAACCAGGTTTGCTTGCTGTGATCAGAGGCGAATGCAATCCTTGCGCAATCCCGCAGACGACGAATAGGCAGCGCGCTTGCCCGGAACTGGGACCACAGATACCTTGGGGACGAAGTGGGGGAAGCGGACGGCTATAGCCATGGCTAGTCTGGCGATGACAAACACCTAAACCGGTTTTCCGTTCCACTGCACCTCAAACCCCACGTTCGGTACCGAGGTTTCGTGAGTCCGCCGCTGTGACCATCCGCACCGCGAACACGATTGAGCGTCTCAACAATGTGCGTCCGTCTCACGTAATGTGGTTTGAGAATCACCGAATGTGCGTCTGGAGTCGCTATCCGTCTCAACTAATTTGCGTCAGAAAGCCCTCTTGATTGTGCGTCTGGGCCAACATCATTTTGCGTCGCTACAGGTAGCGGTGTGCACGCACCCCGTTTCTTCGACGCCGCAGTCGACAGGCCAGGTCCAAGGCGAGACAGCGCCAACGACCTCGATGATGCGATTACTTCAGGCTGACTAAAAGCTTAAGTCTGCATGTCTTGGGCATTTTCTACTTGCCTTGTGGAGCGTCGGTCGCCATGGTGGGTGGGTATGCCGCATTGGCCAACGCTTCGCCTTCGCGGTCGCAGTGGTGACCGTGTCGCGCCGCGGACCGCGCTTCGGCGAGTGGTCTGAAAAATCTGAGCGGCTGCTCTCAGTCCGATCCGGCCGTTGGTGCTCGGCCTCAGCAGTTGCTGGTCTGGCTAGCCTCTTCAGACTGATTGTGGGCATTCTGCCGTTGTACCCTGTTTGGTGCAGTTGCGCTGAGCAAACATTGCGTACGCTCCACACTCGACATCAGCCGCACTCCACCACCGCTATTCGATGACCACATAGAACGGCTCGCTTTTTCCAAGGAGGACGTCGTCGGTTTTGCGAATCAGGAACGCCTCCACCATGTGAACCCCACGGTATGACAACTGCTCCCAGCGTACCCCCGAACTATCCGATCGGTAGTAGTCGCCGCGAAGGGCATTGGCACGACGTGCGACTTCGTCCGTGTTCGTCACACGCCATTCGACCTTGTAGGTATCCGGGAACGGAAGCCCCTGATTGTTTCTGGCGTTGAAACGCACCCAAAACCCAGACGTCAAAGGCTCTAGGCTGCGAAGCGTATGGAGTTGCTGCCCGTCGCGCGCCGTCCACAACTGCGCGCCGACATTCACGCTCAGGCGAGTGCCAAGCACGTTTCGCCATCGGGGGCGGCGCATGTGCGGCAGCCGATCAAATCCGCTTGGCAACGCCGCCCGGCCGATCTTTTTCACCAGCGCTACCAGGTCGCCAACGCCCTCCAATAACGGCGTTCCCCTGATCGCTGCCAGCGCCACTTCGCTGACCTTGCTCGCCTTTTCCTCGGCTTCTCGAACCGCAAAGTCGTCCCCAAAGACACGCTGCCACTTGCCGATGCTCTCCTCCTTGTCCGGCTCGTCATACGCGTCATCGATCCAGCCGCGGTACAGGTTGACCTTCGCTCGGAAGTTGCTGTACTTCGTATCGTCCCAGGCGTTGCTCTGAATTTCTTCGAAGAGTACGGGGTTGCGTACCGTCGGCTTGCTTGGGTTCGCCTGTAGCCAATCGTCAAGACGGTCAATCAGCGTTTTCAGTGTCGTGGGGACATCGACAAAACCAGGCGTCCCCTTGTCCGATGCATAGACCTGCATTCCTAGCAGCGTCGTCAGCAGAAAGGACGGGCACGTGAAGTTCGTCTTGATGTCTCGCAGATATTTCAGCAAGCGGGTTGTCTTGCGAAAATTATTGCTCCCGCTGATGGCATTACGTTCGATTAGCCAGTTCGTGTAATCCAGCGGGTTGGACTTCTCGAAAGAGTTGGTACCGCGGTTGCACACCTCCCAGGCGCCCGATTGAAGGCGCTCCTTCACGCAGGGCGCCACGTCGATCTTGCGCTCGCCAGCGTACTCGATGGTGATGCAGTGCGAGTACCGACGGATCTTGTCCTTGTACAATCCGCGCTTTCCCATCTCGGCATACAGTTCGTTGATGTAGTCCTTCGCTTCCCATCTTGCGACGGGCTTTACGTATACCAGCAGGTCTACATCGAACGGATCCCCGGACAAAGGTTTGATGATGGTCTTGTGCGCCCACGACCCGTGTGCCGCGAATCCGACGATCGTTGGCTTCCAATTTAGCCCTCTCACCGAGGTCTTGATGGCCTCAATGCCATTCTCGAGTTGGCCGAACCGTGTGCTGTTGAGGTTGACCGTGTAGACCAAGAAGGTGTTGAAGTCCTGGATTAGCTTCATTTTTCATCCCACTTTGTAGTCATGGTCATTGGCGCGGGTGTTAGTCGCAGTTGGTCGACCAGTTCCTGAGCGCCGGCATTCATGCGCTCCTCCATCTGGCTGCGCAGTCGGTTGTAGATCCAGTCGAAGATCAGCGGGCTGGAAACGCGATGGTTGTAGATGGCATCCTGCAACTCACGCGACCTCATGCTGATTTCTTGTTCCGTTGCCCCTGCACGCGACTTGTCGAAGAGCTTCTTCACGTCCTCGTTCAAGCGGTCCAGCAATTCGCAAGTCGCCGCGTGCCGATTGCGCTCCCGCAATGCCCAGATCATCATGGGCGTCATCGGGGCCAACGTCGACAGGACGAACGAGGTTATGGTGGTGTCGATCCACAGGGAGCCCATTCCGACAAAAAACATGATCGCAACGGCACCGAACAGCAAAACCATTCGGTAGCGCTTTCTCAACGCGCTGTCGTACCAGATATTGGTGCGCTGGCACACGAGTCTGGCCAGATGAAGCGGCAGGGCATTGACGGTCAGTGGGTACCAATCCAGCAGACGCTTCTCGTCTTTCGCGCTGAGTGTTCTACAGGCATCCTCGAACACTTGTTCAGGGTCGACCCGACTGCCGGCCAGAAATACGTTCCAGTCCATTCCCAACAACGTGCAATCGAAGTCCTCCTGCAGCTTGGCAGCAGTCTTGAGTTGCGTTCTGAGCCAGGGGTCGAAGAACAGCACTTCCAAGTAGCTGAAGGTCAGGGCAAAGAGCGCGATGAACGGCTTCGACGCTGAAAACAGCGCTGCTGCTGCGAGCCCCACTAACGGCAGCCCCAGCGAGATCACCAGCCCGACGGCCTGGTAGTTCTTGGCGCGCCGGTAGATCAGCGTCCGGGCACGCAGCAGGTTCAGCATTCTCGGCTGAACCTGCTGCTTGTCGATTTCATTCATCTCTTTTCCTTGTTGTGTTGCCGCGCTCTCCTTAGCCACCGACATTCCTCATGCCCAGCGCGTCACGCGTATCCGAGGATGATTACCCCCGCCAGACCAGGTGCCTGTTGCGAGCCAATCCTCGAAGTACCACAGCCATTCTGAAGTCCAGGGAATGTAGGTCTCCGACAGCTTCATCTGCGGCAGCCATTCGCGCTGCTTGGGCCACCACAGACACAGCTTGGTGCCTACCCCCTTGCTGGGATAGATATGAGGCAGGGCTTCTTCGTCCGCCAGGGTCTTCAAGTCGGGATCCAGCACGAACATCTCCGGTGCCCGGGCGTCTGGCGTAAGACGAAGTTCGCACGTATAAATCCGGCCGAACTCGCTGGGCGCCAGGCGAAACCGGTAGTGCAAGGCGCGGCCCGAGAAGAACACAAGTCGCGCACCGTCGAGAGGCAACGCGCGTAGCTCCAATGCCCGCTGGGCCAACGTAGGGGTCGGCGCAATGGGATAGCGCGTCATCAACGCCCGAAATAGGTGTGCGAACGCACCGGGACGTTGATCGGCGCAGCGGCCACCGAAGAAATCAACGTCACCCGGCCGGCAGCGCGGCTTGCGCTTTGGCGCTCAGCTTGCGCCTGCTGAATGGCTCCGGCGCTGTGAGAACCGAAAGCGGCTTGCAGTGCCTTGAGGAGCACGTCCATACCTTCATGATGTTCGATCGCATTCAAGATGCGGTTCAGGTCGCTGATCAGTCGCCGGTGCCAGAAAAAGAATGCCTCCTGCCGCGCTGGCAAATTCATGCTCGCTGCGAGGTTGTCCTTCGGCGCCGACGGGTTGGGCAATACCCATTCTTCAGTGCCATCGGGCCGCGAGATGCGCTCGAAGTGCAGCGGCATGCGCACGACGATATCAAGCAGCAGTTCCAAGGGACTTTCATGCGGTTGTGGCGCCTCCACCGCGTAGGCCATAGCGGCTAGCGTCGTCAGGAAGACCGACGACGGCGCCATGTCCTGGCCGACTTGTACGACGCCGAATGCCTCATTGCGATGCAGCTTCAACAGCTGAACCAAGCGGCACAGGAGCCGGCCGAACACCTCCTGTGCGTCCGGCAAAGGGGTGACGTCCGCGCGCGTCACGGAGTCCATCGCCTCCGAGAAGCTCAGAGCGGCCGTGAAGTTCGGAGAGATGGCGGCGGCCAGATCGAAGTGCTTCGCGTAGCCACGCGGGTTTGTCGAGTCGAAACGCCGAAGTTCGCGATCTGGGATGAGCCCATGCGTGTCTCCGAACGGCGCCGCGAGCAGCGGCGCATCGATAACAGGCGCGATGTCGGCAAACATGCCGTCAGAATACTCAAGTGTCGCGCAACGTTCCCAGCGATGCAGCTGCAGCCCGTGCGCCTCGGCGTAACGAGACAGCACCCCGTGCAAACGATCGAGCAGCAAGGCCGGACCGCGGTCGCCTTCGTATTTGCGACGAGCCTCTGGCGTGAGCCGGGCGATCAAGTCGATGTCGAAGCCCTCCCGTGAGCCATCCCGTGGCCGCACAATGGTGCCCAGCTGGCGAGAGCCGTGGGCATGGATCTGGATCAGATCGCCATGGAACTCCGAGCAGCCCGAAAGAAATTCGCCGGTGCTGTTGTATGAACGTTCCAGCGCCGTCAACTGGGTCGGCGTTGGCTCGTTTGCCCGGGCGATGGCATCCACCAAGTGGAAGAAACGGGCGGACGACCGCGTCGAGATGAGGGGGCGTTGGGGAAGAGTCACAGGTTCGCAGATCACGGGGTTCCTTGAGGTTGTTGTCTTTCTTTGTTGCCGCTACACCTGGAGTCGTCCCAGCTCAGCGCTTGTGCTTGGTGGGATCCACCAGCGTGTAGCCTTGACCCGGCCGCGGCGTGGGGGGCAAGGGCTTGCCCTTCACCCCGGTCACTTCATTCCCCGTACCCGGGTTCTTGTACTGACCGGACCTCGGTGCCGGCGTGCCGGGCTTCAATATCTTGCTCATGGTCATCCCCTTTTAGGATTGGTTGATTGCGACGTTCCGCCCAGTGGCCTCTCCCCGGCAGGCTGTGTTACCAAGTCGGGGTTGCGCATTAAGTTCGGAAAGCACATAATTAAAAGTATGAACTTCCGAACTTCCGGAGTCAAGAATTTTTTTTATCGGAAAGCCGAACGAGATGCCAGCATTGGGTGAAAAGGTCCGCGCACTGCGGAAGAAGGCAGGCCTGACTCTGGAGCAGTTCGCGGAGCAGATCGGCGCGTCCAAGTCATCTGTGTGGGAACTGGAAAACAAGGAAAAGGCCCGCCCCTCCGCAGACCGGATCCACGAGGTGGCGAAGGTCCTGGGCGTGACACCCGAGTTCCTGATGAACGATGACGTCGCCGAACCCTCGATCGACGTGGCCGACGAGGCGTTCTTCCGCAAGTACCAGTCGCTGGACAACGGGGTGAAGCAGCAGTTACAGGAGATCCTCAGCGTACTCGACAAGAAGGCCGGCCCTTGATCGCGCCGCTCTCTCCCAAGCGTGAGGCAATCAAGATGGCGCGACTATGGCGCGCCGTCCATGGCCTCACGTTTCCGATCAATGCCGGAGCGCTGGCGCAGGAATGGTCTAGAAACGTGGTGCCAGAGGCCCCCATCGGGGAGTTGCAAGCCAAGGAGGGGTCGTCTCAGAAAACGGAAAATAAAGCACGCTAAGCCGGTTGCAATGGTCGTAGCGGCCTGAACTTGCCCGCGCCGATCTTGGCGCTGCTGCGCCAGAGGTAGTCGCCGGTCAGGTTGATGTGTTCCCAGCCGAGCGGCGACAGGTACTGCAACAACGCGTTATCGACAGTATGGCCATTGCCACGTAACGCTTGCGCTGCGCGCTCCAGATAGACCGTGTTCCACAGCACAACGGCCGCCGTCACCAGGTTGAGGCCGCTGGCCCGATAGCGCTGCTGCTCGAAACTGCGGTCGCGGATTTCGCCCAAGCGGTTGAAGAACACGGCCCGGGCCAGTGCGTTGCGGGCTTCGCCCTTGTTCAACCCGGCATGCACACGGCGGCGCAGCTCGACGCTTTGCAGCCAGTCGAGGATGAACAGCGTGCGCTCGATGCGGCCCAACTCGCGCAGGGCGACGGCCAGGCCGTTCTGGCGCGGGTAACTGCCGAGCTTCCTGAGCATCAGCGAGGCCGTCACCGTGCCCTGCTTGATCGAGGTGGCCAGCCGCAAAATTTCGTCCCAATGGGCGCGGACATGCTTGATGTTGAGCGTGCCGCCGATCATCGGCTTGAGCGCGTCATAGGCGGTTTCGCCCTTGGAAATGTAGAGCTTGGTGTCTCCCAAATCGCGGATGCGCGGCGCGAAGCGGAAGCCCAAGAGGTGCATCAGAGCAAAGACATGATCGGTGAAGCCCGCCGTGTCGGTGTAGTGTTCTTCGATGCGCAGGTCGGACTCGTGGTACAGCAGGCCATCGAGCACATAGGTGGAGTCGCGCACGCCGACATTTACCACCTTGGTGTGGAACGGCGCGTACTGGTCGGAGATGTGGGTGTAGAACGTCCGTCCTGGGCTGCTGCCATATTTCGGGTTGATGTGGCCGGTACTCTCGGCCTTGCTGCCGGTGCGGAAGTTCTGGCCGTCCGATGATGACGTGGTGCCGTCGCCCCAATGCTCGGCGAAGGGATGCCGGAATTGGGCGTTCACCAATTCAGCCAGCGCCGTCGAATAGGTTTCGTCGCGGGTATGCCAGGCTTGCAACCAGGCGAGCTTGGCGTAGGTCGTGCCGGGACAGGACTCAGCCATCTTCGTCAGGCCCAGGTTGATTGCGTCGGCCAGGATCGTCGTTAGCAGCAAGTTTTTGTCCTTGGCCAGATCGCCCGATTTCAGGTGCGTGAAGTGGCGGGTGAAGCCCGTCCACTCATCGACTTCGAGCAGCAATTCGGTGATCTTGACGTGTGGCAGGATCATGGCCGTCTGGTCGATCAGCGCCTGCGCGGTGTCGGGCACCGCCGCATCCAGCGGCGTGATTTTCAAGCCGGACTCGGTGATGATGGCATCGGGCAGATCGTTGGCCGCCGCCATGCGGTTGACGGTGGCAAGCTGCGTTTCCAGTAGGGTCAGCCGGTCGTGCAGATATTGGTCGCAGTCGGTGACAACGGCCAGCGGCAATGTGCTGGACTGCTTGAGGCTGGTGAACTTATCGGGCGGCACCAGGTAGTCCTCGAAGTCCTTGAACTGGCGCGAACCCTGCACCCAAATGTCGCCCGAGCGAAGGGAGTTCTTGAGTTCCGACAGGGCGCACAGTTCGTAGTAGCGTCTGTCGATACCAGCGTCGGTCATCACCAGTTTCTGCCAGCGCGGCTTGATGAAGTCGGTCGGGGCATCGGTTGGCACCTTGCGGGCGTTGTCGGTGTTCATACCGCGCAGCACCTCGATGGCATCAAGCACACCCTTGGCGGCGGGCGCGGCCCGCAGCTTGAGCACGGCAAGGAATTCCGGCGCGTAGCGGCGCAAGGTGGCGTAACTCTCGCCGATGCGATGCAGGAAGTCGAAGTCATCGGGCTGCGCGAGCTTTTGCGCCTCGGTGACGCTCTCGGCGAAAGCGTCCCAGGACATGACGGCCTCAATGGCCGCGAACGGGTCGCGGCCTGACTGTTTGGCGTCGATCAGCGCCTGACCGATGCGCCCGTACAGTCGCACCTTGGCGTTGATGGCTTTACCAGAAGCCTGGAACTGCTGCTGATGCTTGTTCTTGGCGGCGTTGAACAGCTTCCCCAGGATGCGGTCGTGCAAGTCGATGATTTCGTCGGTGACGGTGGCCATGCCTTCGATGGCCAGCGCCACGAGGGTGGCGTAGCGCCGCCGCGGCTCGAACTTGGCCAGGTCGGCGGGCGTCATCTGGCCGCCCTCGCGGGCGATTTTGAGCAGCCGGTTCTGGTGAACCAGCCGCTCGATGCCAGAAGGCAGGTCGAGGGCCTGCCAGGCTTTGAGGCGCTCAATGTGTTCGAGCATGTGGCGGGAGTTCGGTTTGACAGGCGACTGACGCAGCCAGGCCAGCCAGGTCATCTTGCCGTTGTCGCGGCGTTTCAGCAGATCGTCGAGGCGATGCCGGTGTCCGTTCGACAGCGGCTCGGACAGGGCTTCATAGATGCGTCGGTTGGCGCGAGTGATGGCCTCAGCACTGGCGCGCTCGATGGCGTTGAGCGCGGGCAGGATGATCGACTGCCGCCGCAGTTGCTCAATCAAGGCGCTGGCCAGCACGATGCCTTTGTCGGTCTGCATGGCCAGCTCGGTCAGCGTGTGGACGGCCTGTCGGTAATGGCTCATGGTGAACGGCTGGAAGCCGAACACCGTTTGCAGTTCGACCAGGTGCTCGCGCCGGGTCTGTTCCCGCTGCCCGTAGTCGTTCCAGCTTTCAACACCGACCTTGAGCTGGTCGGCGACCAGTTTCAGCAAGGGCAGGAACAGCGGCTGATCGACGCCAAGGAGAATGCCGGGAAAGCGCAGGTAGCAAAGCTGCACCGCGAAGCCCAACCGGTTCGCAGGCCCGCGCCGCTGCCGGATGATCGAAAGGTCACTATCACTGAGCGAGTAATGCCGGATCAAATCGTCCTTGGTGTCCGGCAACGCCAGCAGGCTTTCCCGCTCGGCGGCGGACAGGATGGAACGACGAGGCATATTTACTGATCCGTTCTCAAGTATTGATACAGGGTCTCCCGACTGACGCCGAACTCGCGCGCCAGTTTCGACTTTTGTTCGCCTGCGTCGGCCCGTTGACGTAACTCGGCCGCACGCTCTGGCGACAGGGCTTTCTTGCGGCCCCGGTAGGCACCGCGCTGCTTAGCCAGCGCAATGCCCTCGCGCTGCCTCTCGCGGATCAGGGCACGCTCGAATTCGGCGAATGCACCCATCACGGACAGCATCAGATTGGCCATCGGCGAATCCTCGCCGGTGAAGGTCAGGCATTCCTTGACGAACTCAATTCGTACGCCGCGCTTGGTGAGCTTTTGCACGAGGCGGCGCAAGTCATCGAGGTTGCGCGCCAGGCGATCCATGCTGTGCACCACCACGGTATCGCCTTCGCGCACGAAGGTCAGCAGCGTGTCGAGCTGCGGGCGCAGCGTATCTTTGCCCGACGCCTTGTCGGTGAATACCTTGTCCACCTGGACCTGCTCAAGCTGGCGATCCGGGTTCTGATCGAAGCTGCTGACCCGCACGTACCCGATGCGTTGACCTTTCAAGGGTGTCTCCTGCACAAATGTGTCAGGAAAGAATTTATAAGCCTTTGCTACATGTGTCAATAAATATTCATTAATACTCTATCCTGACGCATTTCGAGTGCAGCACTTGACGCCAAGTTAGGGTATAGCTTAACCGGACACATCGGCCTCTGTGCCTCTACTGCTTTTCGGTACAACCGTCAAGAACAGGCAGAGCGCTCCGATAGTTATCGCCACATCAGCGAGGTTGAAGGCGGGCCAGTGCACAAGCTGCCAATGGAAGTCGAGGAAATCGACAACCGATCCACGCAGCACACGATCCACGACATTGCCGAGCGCACCACCAAGGATCAGGCTGTAGCCCACCGCTTCAAGGCGTGGCCGCTGCTGGCACAGCATGCGGCCCAGCCAAGCAGAAACGACCAGACCCAGCGCCATGAGAAAGTAACGTTGCCAGCCGCCAGCGTTCGCCAGAAAGCTGAATGCCGCGCCGGGATTCAGGACATGGACAATGTTGAAGAAGGTGCTGACTTCGACCTGTTCACCGTAGGCAAACGTGCGGGTGATGGCGAACTTTGCGAGCTGATCTGTCATGACAGAACTGGCGGCCACTGCGAACCAGACCCAAGTCGATGTGCGGCGAGCCGATTGCCACACAGGGGCGGCCAGCGGCATCAGCCACCCGGCGAGCGCCGTGCAGCTCAATCCAAGTACCCACCCCGCCAGCACATCGGCAGGAAAGTGCATTCCGGCTGCGATGCGTGACCAACCGACCAATGCGGCGTACAACACCAAGCCGATGCGGCCACGACGGCCTATCAAAGGCCAGAGCGCGCCGACCACCAGCGCGGCATAGGTGGCATGCCCGCTGGGCAGGCTGTAGTGTCGTTCGATGCCCCCGATAACGCGCACCATGTCGCCAAAAACGGCAGGCGGGCGTGGAAAGTCGATCCATAGCTTCAAGATGGTGGCGACGAGAAATGCCAACGCAAAGGCCACGCTAAAGACTCTGAGTCTGTACCGGATGGCATCGGCCCGCGTTGGGTCAGGTGCCGACTTTGACCATCCCCACATCGCCAAGAGCATCAGTGGTGCAGTCCAGTAGTTGCCTATCACAAGGTTGAAGAACGATACCGGCGGTTCCAGCGCTGCAGGTGTGCTCATGTTGATGGCTTGGAACAACGCGATGTTTAGACCACCCCAGTCGTAGAGAAAGAATTTCCAGCTCATTTGCGCAACAGCCTCAAGCCATTGCCAACGACGAGCAAGCTGGCCCCCATATCAGCAAACACCGCCATCCACATGGTCGCTTGACCCGTGAAGGTCAGCACCAGAAATACTGCCTTGATGCCAAGGGCCAGCACAATGTTTTGCATCAGCACCTGCGCCGTCGCACGCGACAGGCGCACGAAGGTCGGAATCTTGCCCAGGTTGTCGTCCATCAGGGCCACGTCAGCGGTCTCGATGGCGGTATCGGTGCCAGCCGCTCCCATGGCAAAGCCGATGTCCGCACGCGCCAAGGCCGGGGCATCGTTGATGCCATCACCGACCATGCCGACCTTGCCCTTTATGGCCAGTAGCTCAACTTCGCGCAGTTTGTCGTCTGGGAGCAGATTGCCTTGCGCACTGTCGATCCCGGCTTGTGCGGCAATGGCCTGTGCCGTGTGGGGGTTGTCGCCGGTCAGCATCATGGTGTTGATGCCCAGTGCATGAAGCTCGGCAATGGCGCTCCTGCTGCTTTCCTTGATGGTGTCCGCTACGGCAAATAAGGCATGAACCCCTTTTGCGCTGACCAACATCACGACAGTTTTACCCATGGTTTCCAGCGCCGCGATGCGCTGTTCCAGTTCTGGTGTGCATTGCCCCAGCGCTTCGAGCATCCGCTGGTTGCCAAGATGGTAGGTCTCACCGTTGATTTGGCCTTGCACGCCCCGACCGGGCAGCGCGCTGAACTCGGCTACGTCGAGTAAGGCAACCCCATCCGTCTGCGCGGCTTGTGCCACCGCTTTGGATACAGGGTGGTCGGAACGAGCCGCCAGACTGGCAGCGATGCTGCGGCTGTTTGCGGCGAGTGCATTGCCCCAAGTGACAAAATCGGTCTGTGCGGGCTTGCCGTGCGTGATCGTGCCGGTCTTGTCCAGAGCCAGCCAGCGCAGCTTGCGGCCTTCTTCCAGATAGACGCCGCCCTTGATGAGAATGCCGTGGCGGGCGGCAGCGGCCAGGCCGCTGACGATGCTGACCGGCGTAGAGATCACCAGTGCGCACGGGCAGGCGACCACCAGCAGAACCAATGCACGGTAAATCCAGTCGAGCCATGCCGCACCCATGAACAGCGGTGGCAACAACGCGACGGCGATGGCAACACCGAAAACAATGGGCGTGTACCAGCGGGCGAACTGATCGACAAAGCGCTGAGTCGGCGCACGGCTTCCTTGGGCAGCCTCTACCGCGTGAATGATGCGGGCCAATGTGGAGTTGCTGGCCACGGCGGTGACGCGGTACTCGAATGAACCGGATTCGTTGATCGTGCCCGCAAACACCGGATCACCGGGGGATTTCTCGACCGGAAGGCTTTCACCCGTGATCGGGGCTTGGTTGACGGCAGAGCGGCCTTCCAGCACCTCACCATCCAGGGCGATGCGCTCACCTGGCTTGACCCGGACGCGGCTACCGATGGCAATTTGCTTTGCACCCACCTCGCGCCATGTGCCGTCAGCCTGCTGCACCGTGGCCTGTTCCGGGGTCAGGTCGAGCAGGCCACGGATGGCATTGCGGGCGCGATCCAGCGACTTGGCTTCGATCACCTCGGCCAGCGCGAAAAGCACCATCACCATTGCCGCCTCGGGCCAGTGCCCGATCAACATGGCACCCGTGACGGCAATCGACATCAGGGCGTTCATGTTGAGATTACGGTTCTTGAGCGCAATCCAACCTTTCTTGTAGGTGGACAGACCGCCGGTGAAGACCGCGACGAGCGCCAGAACGACGACCGACCAATGATTGCCGTTGTGGAGCCAGTAGACCGCCTCGGCCGCCGATGCAGTTACAAAGGAGATGCCCAGCGGCCACCAGTTGGTCGGCGTGGTCACAAGGGATGCGGATGGCGATGCGGCCTCTGCGGTGTCCAACACCTGCGCCTCGAATCCAAGCGCTTGCAGTGCCGCGAGCACGTCCGGCAGAACCTGGTCCGCATGGCGTACCGACAGCGTGCGCTGCATCAGGTTGAAATCGAGATCGGCAACTCCGGCCATGGTACCGAGCTTGTTGCGGATCAACGTCTCTTCGGTCGGGCAATCCATTTTGGTAATGGACAGCTTGGTCGTTTGCCCGGTCGATGCCTGATCCATGCGCACGGCTTGCATGCCGATGGCGGTTAGCGCCTGCTCAACGGGAAACAACGAAGGCAGTTCGTGCCGAACGGCCAAAGTACGCTGCATCAGGTTGAACTCAAGACCAACCACCCCCGCCAGCCCGACCAGCTTGCCTCGGATCAGCGCCTCTTCCGTGGGGCAGTCCATGTTCTCGATGCGATACACCGCTTGAGCCGATCCGGTTGTCGCTGGGGCTTGTGTCGTGGGTTGGATGATCGGCCCAGCCGAGCAGCCACACGCCGTGGAAGCGCATTCGCTCATAAATAACTCCTTCAAATCTATACAACTTCCATTACAAACCCTATAGTTACTATAGAGTCAAGTGAAATAAAGGAGATTGATGCATGGAAATCAGAATTGGCGACCTCGCCAAGCGCTCTGGATGCGAGGTTGTGACCATCCGCTACTACGAGAAGGAAGGGCTACTGCCGAAGCCAGCGCGAAGCGGTGGCAACTTCCGGCTGTACGGTGAGGCGCACATTGAGCGCTTGCAATTCATCCGTCATTGCCGTTCGCTCGACATGACGTTGAGCGAGATTCGCGCATTGCTGGGTCTGCGAGACAACCCGATGCAGGACTGTGGGGAGGTCAACACGCTGCTGGAGGCCCATATTCAACAGGTGGAAATGCGTGTGTCCGCGCTGTTGCAGTTAAAGCGGCACTTGGTTGATTTGCGCGAGAAGTGTTCTGGCTCTCGATCTGTAGAGGCGTGCGGCATTTTGCAAGGGTTGGGCAATTGCAATTGCCATGGTGAAAGTGCCACGAAAAGTCAAACATCTGGGTAAGTAAGGGCTTAGCGTGCTTTATTTTCCGTTTTCTGAGGCGACCCCAAGGAGCTGAAAGGCTTTGAGGGTGGCCTGTTCTGGCTAAAGGAGAGAAAAGTCTGGGCGCTGCTGTACCACCCGCACCCCGACCTGCCAGGCCGCTCCAATTTCACCGTGGCGCACGAGTTCGGGCACTACGTCCTGCACCGCAAGTTGCAGGAGGCGTTCCAGTGCTCACAAAACGCGACCCTGGGAATTACGGGCACGAGGATCGAACGCGAAGCGGATCAGTTCGCATCGTATCTGCTCATGCCCATCGACGACTATACCCAGCAGGTGCGCGGGCGTCGAATCACTCTCGACCTGTTGGGCGAGTGCGCCGACCGCTACGGCGTTTCGCTCACCGCTGTGATCCTCAAGTGGTTGGAGTTCACCGACCAAGCAGCGGTCGCCGTCATGGGGCGCGAGGGGATGCTGCACTGGTGGAAGGCCAGTGGCAGTGCGAAGAGATACACGTTCGACGCGCTCCAAGTGGGCATGGAGCTTCCTTCGGACTCTTTTGCCGTAAATCCCAGCATAGCGCTTTCAACGACCGACTACCGATCGGGTGTCGAACACCCCGAAGGCGTCTGGCCCATGAAGCTGCCCGTGCGCGAGATGGCGGTCCTCTCCGATCGATATGACATGTCACTTTCTCTGCTTATCTTCGACACGCCAGGAGTGGAACATCATGACGCCCCGGACGAAGACATGACGACTACACCGCCCACGTTCTGAAATCCGACCCAAGCCAAGAGCCTCGGCTGTAAGCTTGCGGTGACGGAAGCGCGTCAGCGTCCACGTCAAGACAGGAATGATTTTCCTGCAGTGACTAGGTAACTGCGGCGCATCCGTCGCGCATATGTCATGATGTAGCGTCTAGTCAGCCGATAGGAGGAGGTCAGATGTCTGGTTCTGGGGGCGGAGGAGGTGGTGGTTTTGCGCCACCTGACAATTGCGAGGCCATCGTCATCGACACTCAGCTAAGTTCGCCTAAACCTGCAGTGCTCGCCGGCATTCATGTGCATGACAAGCTAGATGTCACGGTCCAAGCCGGTAGCGGTGTTGAGTCTGTTGTTGTGCTCTTTAACGGAGAGGTTGCCGGTGGCCTTGCATCCCCCGAGGTCCGCAGCCTACGTGAGTGCATTCTCCGAGGCACAAAGTACTATGCAGAGGTCACAGACAAGAACGAAGGGCAAGTCAAAGTTCGGGTCAGGGCCAAGTGAGCGGGAACGGACGAGTACCTTCCCGAATTGCCGTGGTAGGTGGCGTCTATCGTGAAAGGTGCATGTGGCCCGGATGGAAAGAGGTGTTTGGCTCCGCAGGCAGGGCGGCTTCTGCGATCAGCTGCATGGGCGGCCAGGTGGACCTGTACACCTATGTGGATACGCTAGCCCAGGAAGTTCTGGAATCGCGTGCAGCGCTAGAAGACTTCCATGTAATTCCTACGCAAGTTAGCCAGTCTATCGCCTTCGAGTATCACCATAGTCTGGAAACGCCTCGTATCTACGGGCTCGGGAAACAAGAGCCCCCTCTCAGTGTCACCGCGGACCGGATCGTTCGTTTTGGGCTCTTGGAAGGCGACGCCATTGTAAAAGGGGGGCAGGTCGTCTACGACCCCCAAAGCGCGAGTTCTCCTGAACTGTTCTGCACCAACGGATCCACCGCTGACAATCTTGCCCTCATCCTGAACAGGCGCGAAGCCGAATCCATGACTGGACTTCCTGGCAGATCTCCAGAGAATCTGGCTGAACACCTCATTCAGCATAGTGAGGCACAGGTCGTCGTCATCAAGCTTGGTGCCGAGGGATCGCTGGTTCATGATGGAGCCGCAGGTCACCGTGTCCCCGCCTACCAAACTAAGCGAGTCTGGAAGATCGGTTCTGGCGATAACTTCGTGGCCCATTTCGCCTTTCATTGGATGAACGAAGGCAAATCGCCTGTCGAGAGCGCCGACTTGGCTTCGCAAGGGACAGCCTACTACTGCCAAACCAGGGGGTTCGCGACGCCGGATCTCTTGAACGCTTTCAAGCCCAAACCCGTAGTCGTGTCGAAGGCCTATCTTGCTGGCTACCGGCCCTTGGTTTATTTGGCCGGACCATTTTTTACGTTGGCGCAATTATGGCTCGTCGAACAAGCCCTAGCCGATCTCAAAGCAATGGGACTACGCGTGTTCTCGCCTTACCACGAGGTCGGCCATGGATCAGCGGATGATGTCGTCCAACTGGACCTTGAAGGAATTGATAAAGCCGATCTGGTGTTTGCGATTGGAGACGGCCTGGATTCTGGAACGATCTATGAGGTGGGTTACACCTGCGCCAAGGCGAAACCCGTCATCTTCTACTGTGAGAACGAAACTGACGAAAACAAGAAAATGATGGGAGGTTCAGGCTGCACGCTGTGCGACGATTACGCCACTGCCATCTACCAGACGCTTTGGACAGCTTGCGCCCTATGACCGCCGCACTGCTGCTTTCAGGTGGGATGGACTCGATCTCTATCGCTTGGTGGAAGCACCCTGACATCGCGATCACCATCGACTATGGGCAACTTCCAGCCGCCGCAGAAATCACCGCTTCCCAAGCGATTTGCCGCCGCCTGCGTATCCCTCACCATGTCCTGCAAGTTGATTGCCATTCCCTCGGGTCTGGCGACATGGCCGGCCTTGAACCCAACGCCTTAGCACCCGCTACCGATTGGTGGCCCTATCGCAATCAACTGCTCATAACCCTGGCTGCAATGAAGGCTGTCACGCTTGAAGTGAGGCAGCTTTGGTTAGGAACCGTCGCATCCGACGCATCTCACCGTGACGGCACGCCTAACTTCTTGTCCGCCATGAGCGCCTTGCTCGCTGTGCAGGAAGGTGGACTGACGGTATCGGCCCCAGCCATTGGCATGAGCACTGTGGATCTCGTACGCCAATCCGGCGTACCGCTTGAGATACTTGCATGGGCTCACAGTTGCCACAAGGCGGACGTGGCTTGCGGCGCATGCAGAGGTTGTAACAAGTATTTCGAGGTTCTTCGAGAACTGGGCAATGAATTGGTTCGATCTGGGTAATCCGCGCCCTCTGCCAGCGCCGGATCCTTACATTCCGATCGTCTGGCCAGACGGAGAAGCCGTTCCGTTACCGGCGTGGCAGCCTGGTAGCGTCGATGAACTATCCTTCGCGCAATTAGTTGCCAGACGGCGTACTCGCCGCAGCTTTGGTAAATTGAAAAGTGAACACCTCGGCGCCCTTCTAGACCTCAGTTGCCGAGTACACCAGACGGGCGAGGCTTCGCTCGGATTTCCGATTACACGCCGACCAACGCCTTCTGCCGGCGCCATCCATCCGATTCACCTCTTGTTGATCAACCCCGGTGAAGCTACTTGGTACAGGTACGACGCATTCACGCATGCTCTGAAGGCAGTCAAAGCGAATTCAGACCCACGGGAGGCTCGCATCGCGATGGAGGCGATCGTGCCGGCCGCCGACGCAACGCTTATCGTATTCGCTGCTGAGGTCGGCAAAGTTGCAGCCAGGTATGCTCATCCTGCAAGCCTCATTTGGCGGGATGCCGGCGTACTGCTGGGATTTCTCGCTATGTCGGCGGAAGCGCTCGATTTGAGCTTCTGCCCGCTCGGAGTGACTGGAGAACCGTGGGTCTCTCAGTTACTCGATGAGGTTGGCTTGGTGGGGGTCGGTGTAGCTTTTGCCGGCTCGTAGCGCTGACGAGGCACCCGAAGAAGCCGTATCTGGGACACTAGGTCGCACCCGACTGCGACGGCCCCCCATGAGTTCGCTCACGCTAAGAGGGGAGTTCGTCATTTCAAACCACAAAACAGCGTCCAGCTCCGAAGGCCAGGCCCCGATCGCTTGGCTGAATCGCAGAAACTGGGACTCCAGCTCCAGATAGTTGCGTTCAACAGTGAGCGATTCATCGAAGAATCCGCCCAATGCGCCCGCACGAAGGACATGGATGTCCAAGATGGCCACATCGTTTGCGGTGAGCCAATTTCGCGCAATCCAAGATGCCGTCTTGAGCCCAATTCCAGGCGACCTGAGCAACCAGTTTCGCAGCGATTTGCCGGAATCGAGGGGTGGCGATCCGCTGGCAAGGCGGGCCAAAGCTGAACTCAGGTAGCTCGCCTTCTGCCGAGCAAAGCGGTATTTGATTCGCCGGTCGTTCACCTGCAAAGGCTCAGACAACAAGCTGAACAGATCGGCCTCCGATGGCGTCGAGTGGAGCACGCCTAGGGATTTGAGTCGCTGGAAAGCGGCAAGTCCGACATTCGCTGGGATTCCATGGCCGCCGAGAAGGCATGCTGCTACTTCCTGGGCCAGAGTCTCGCCAAGGCGGTGCTTGGCCGGCCCGCTGGTGACGCGACGTGCCATGACCTGATATGCCCAATACGCTGGGGTTGGGAATGCTTCGATCGCGCCCCACGGCAAGCCGGGGAGGACATCCGATTCGGCGTTTGGCAGATCGATCTGTACAACCGTATGGCCAAGTAGCACTGGTGCTGACTGTCTCATCGTGTCACATGTCCGTTCCCAAAGCGCTCATTTAGTAACTGCAAAACATGGTTGCGTTCGACAGGATTCATTTGGTCGAAACGGCCCAGCATCCGGGAGTGACGTCGTTTCGTCGCCTCCCGCTCACGAAAGGAGGCGCCGAAAAACGAAGCGTCGTGCAACTCTGATGGCTCTTCGAAGTTCAGCCACACGCACTCCTGCCGAACACCGAAATGGGTCTTTGCCGAAAAGGTCACCAATCGCCAGTCAGCCAGCCATTCGCGATACAACTCGCTGTCATAGCCGGAGACCATCACCATGCAAGGCAAAGCCGCCAGGATCGAAAGAAGGCGATCGTGGTCTCGATCAGAATACTCGTGACGGTAGATCTTTCCGTTGCGTCTCGTCTCTGCGAGATAGGGAGGATCCGAATAGACGAGTTCGCCACTTGAAAACGTGAAGCGTTCAAGGAAGGCAACTGCATCCCCATGCACAAGCTCGCAAGGTGTTGGGCGCTCACGGTGCCACCGTTCTATGACGGACCTATCGGCGTCGATTCCGATGTTCCGCCTTGCCGGTCGCTTGTTGCGCATGACGGCGCCACCGCCAAGATGAGACTCAATATAGATCGAGTGCGGCGGCATCAGATTGATCAACCGCTGGAAGCACTTGCCTTTTCCCCCTGGGTAACGCATAGGTGGATCATCGCCAGAACTGACGATGATGTCAACTTGATGAAAGGAAAATGTCGTCCAGCGATACGGCAAACCGTCGCTTAGGAAGCCGTCGAATCAAGAAGCGTGAAACCTCGGCAACAATCAACGGCAAGCGTAGTGCCGCAGGTTATCCGCCACGCTTGACACGTCGCCACTCCCACGGAACCACAGGTTCCGGCTTACAACCCCAGTAACGGGTCTGGCTGGCCGCTCCAAACCATAAGCGGCCACTGACTTTTTGTGGCTTGCTGACGACAATTTGCCGTAGTGAGCAATCCACCTCCAGGCTAAGATCATCCCCGCGAAAGCAACTTCAGTCCATCTGGACGCAACTCGCCGTTTGGCGAGACGTGCCGGTACAACGTCTGTCGAGTGACGCCGAGTTCCCCACACAGATCACCAACCACGGTTTCCGGCTGCCCCATCGCCGCCATGGCCAATCGCGCAGTTTCGTGGCGGTCATCTTGAACGGCCGCCCGCCGTTCCTGCCGCGTGCGCGTGCCGAGGCAAGCCCGGCCACGGTCCGCTCGGAAATCAACTCCCGTTCGAACTCGGCCAGCGCAGCAAAAATTCCGAACACAAGCTTGCCCGCTGCGGTCGTCGTGTCGACCGCCGCACCGTGACCGGTCAGGACTTTCAATCCCACGCTACGCGCAGTCAGGTCGTGCACGGTGTTGATCAGATGGCGCAAGATCACGGCCGAGCCGATCGAGCTTCCACACGATCAGCGTGTCGCCTTTACGGAGCGCTTTCAGGCAAGCAGCCAATCCCGGTCGATCATCTCGTCTGTCTGAAGCCAGATCTTCGTAGCGATGTGAAGGACTCACCCCGACGCCGATCAATGCATCGCGCTGCAGATCCGTGGATTGGGAGCCGTCCGTTTTTGATACCCGCATGTAGCCGATCAACATCTCTTCACCTGTCACATATACGTTCGATTATGTGACAGCGTGAGCTTGTCATTTTCAGAAGACGACTGCACCAGTTCATTGGGCTGGCCGCCGTGTGTGCAGCGGACTTCTGACCGTCAAAGGTCAGGAGTTCTATGCACGAAACGCCGCGAGGGGCTGGGATTGCTCAGAAGTCCAATGCACGGCGCGACGAAGCCGGAACCGCCGGAAATTCCGGCGATCACCCGGAAAGCTGCTTGATGTGCTCGACCAGGCGGCCGAACACCTCGTTCACGTATTCCAGCACCTTGGGTTCTGCGCCCTGCGCACGCAGCGAGTCTTTGAAGGCGTCCAGGTCGGACAGCCATTGCCGATGCAGTCGGCCCAGATCGTCGAGCTGAGGCCGGAAGACTTGCAGGTTGCCGCTCGCACGAAATGCCTGGTAGCCGCGCTCAAGCGTGGCCGCAGTGGTCAGCAGTTGCGCTCCCATTTGCTTGTGCTGTTCGGAGAACTCGGCCATGCCGTCATAGGGCCGCGATGCCTTGTTGCGTTCGGCTTCGGACGCCTCTTCCATGATGCGGGCGTAGCGGTAGAACCCTGGGAACTCGCGGGACAGCGCCATGAGTTGCTGGTCGGTCGTGCCGACCCATATCCTGTGCAGGTCAGGCACGTACCCCATCATGCGATTGATGACGGCATGGGCCTCGCTGACGCCCTGGGCGGCAAACTGTTGCATGTGCTGGTCGATCTTCGCGGCCAGTCGGCGGAATTCGTTCATGCTCATGTCCGTCACAAAAGGCGCGTTGATTGCCCTTGAGCCGTGAGAAGTGCCACCGCCTTCTTATCGAAGGAAACGAAGGTTTCCCCGCCAAGCCAATTGCCCTCGTAGGCAATAACGCCATCGGCAAAATCTCCGCCCGCGTCGAGCACCAGCAAGCCGGCCTCCACGGCTGGCCGGTTCACTTCCACGTTCGCAGCGGCAAGTAGTGCCCGGATCGCGCCGGCCGCGTCGGCTTGCTGGAAGCCATATACCCGGAGCAGCACCCAAACAAATTCGCATAGGCACGGCGTTGCTACCGCGATCAACTCGGCGTCGGTCAAGACTGTCGCGGCAACGTTCGCTTGTACGGGATCGTCGAGCACAACAGCACGCACAAGGACATTGGTATCGACTGCGACCTTCATTTCTTGCCTGCCCATCCAAGCGCCGCCGCCTCGTTGATTTCTTCGATGGTGGCAACCTTCTGCGTCCTGCCCGCGAGCAGGCCGACGAAGCTGGATATCGTCCCAGCGGGCCGCGCCGCCTTGAGTACGCCCCGACCATCTGGCAGTAAGTCCAGCTCGATCTTGTCGCCTGGCCTGATGCCGAGGTGTTGCAGTACGTCCTTCCGAAACGTCACTTGTCCCCGTGCGGTAACAGTCAATGTGGTCATGGTGCTGTGCCCTCGCAATCTCGTAGGTTGACGCTTTGCAGAGTAATGCAAAACTGCCTTACCGTCAATGTCCGTCAAACGATCATTAGGCGGCCAAGCCGGACAGTGTCCGGCAAAAACTTGTTTAATGGGTTGTCGGACATTAAGATAGGCGGACGAAATGACGGACAAAAGGGCTGACAATGGCACTGATCGGCTATGCGCGGGTATCGACTGCGGAACAAGACACCGCTTTGCAGACGGACGCGCTGAACAAGGCGGGCTGCGAGCGCACTTTCGAGGACACGGTTTCCGGGGCCAAGGCCGACCGTCCCGGCTTGGCTGAGGCGCTGGCCTATCTGCGCGACGGCGACGTGCTGGCCGTTTGGCGGCTGGATCGGCTCGGGCGCTCCCTGCCTCATCTGATCGATACGATAGCCGCACTGGAAGCGCGTGGCGTTGGATTCCGTTCGCTGACTGAGGCCATCGACACCACGACGCCGGGCGGGCGGCTCATCTTCCATGTGTTCGGCGCATTGGGCCAGTTCGAGCGCGACTTGATCCGCGAGCGCACCAAGGCCGGGTTGACCGCTGCCGCCGCTCGCGGGCGAAAAGGTGGACGCAAGCCGGTCGTTACCGCCGATAAGTTGCAGCGGGCACAGGATCACATCGCCAACGGGCTGAACGTCCGCGAGGCTGCAACGCGGCTCAAGGTGAGCAAGACGGCGCTGTATGCCGCCCTGCAATCGGCCAGTGCAGCCGACTCCTGACCGGCTCCTTCTTCCGCTCAACCGCCGACAGGCCGTTGGTGAACCCGGACTGCGGCTCCGGCAGAAACAGCACAGCCAGTTCCCCAAGCAGGCTCAGCACCTTCGATTCGATCAGGTCGATGGTGGCCGCCGCCTCCAGCATCTGCAACTGCGCCTCAGACCCCAACGTCAAAAGCCTCGCTGCCAATGTTACGCGTCCCGCCTCAGCTACTGGAAAGGCGCATTTCGAGTTGGACATCCCGGTACGGGACTTCAGGTCGGACAGCGCCCCTCACCCCTTTGTGCAGGCGGACAAGACCATAGCGCTCCATTGTCCGCAGGGTGCGCGACAGGTTGCCTGCCGTGCGCCCGGTGGTTGAAGCCAGGGCGATGAGCGACTCTGGTCGCGTATCGACAATGACGCCAAGCAGCGTGCGGTTGCGATTAGACAGTAGCTTAGCGAAGCTTTCCGGCGAGGTGAACCAGACCGTCGGATCTCCTGCCTTGGGCTTCAGTGCGCCCTTGGCGATAGCCATGGTGCGTGCCTTCATATCCTCATACGAGGCAATGCCAACTTTCAGCGTTTTCATAACCAGACTCCTTTTTCGCGCATAACGGCCTCGACTTCTGACCAGAAATCCGCGACGAGCGAGGGGGCGTCGCGATATGCGTAGGGCTTGACCGTTCGCAAGCGGTGCTTGTGGTCATGCTCGGCGCGGCGCTTTCCTTCAACCTGGTGGGCGTTATCGAACCCGACCAGGCGCGTGCCGTCCGGCGCGTGCATGGTCATCGCGTAGTCCAGACCGTGCGGTTTCTGCGCGGTCACAGGCACTTGATGAACGACGAAGCGCACCCAATAGCCTGCGGCATCAATCACCAGCACCTGGCCATTCAGGTCTAAGAGGTTGTCGAGTGAGGCATCGCGCGACGGCATCATTTATCAGTATCACATACTGATAATCAACACAAGCGTTTCGGCAAAAATCATTGTGGTCGCACCGCCTCGCGCTTGACCATCGTCGCTACACCTATTAAGGAACAGCAAATGCTTATGTGGCCTCAAATTGGAGCTTCGCCCCCACTGGGCCAATCCGTCAGTGTCGCTACCAAATGGCGTCATGGCTTCACAACGTCGTGGCGTTGTGATAGCGTGACGCCACCATGAAAACAATCGCTTTCCTATCCCAGAAAGGCGGCAGCGGCAAAACCACCCTTGCCGTTCATACCGCCGTCGCAGCCCTCGAAGACGGCCAGCGTGTCGTCATCGTCGATACCGACATCCAGCGTAGCGCCACCATGTGGAGCGAAGCCCGCGAGGCCGAAACGCCAGTAGTCGCTGCGGTGCCAGCCGCCGAGCTTGATGCCGTAATAAATGCAGCACGCCATGACGCCATGACGCTATGCATCATCGACACCGCGCCCCATGCCGCCCCAGATGCCGCCCGCGTCGCCCGGGCCGTCGACCTGGTCGTTATTCCATGCCGACCTGCCGCCTTTGATCTTGCCGCCGCAGGTAGCGCCGTCGAAGTCGTTAAGGCCGCCGGAGCCCGCGCCGTGTTCGTCCTTTCGGCCTGCCCTTTCCGTTCCCCGGAAATTGCCGAAACCCGCACCGTCCTCGAGGGCTACGGCTTACCGGTCGCCCCAGCCGAAATTACCGATCGCCGGGCCTTCGCCCGCGCCGTTGCCACTGGCCGCGCCGTTACCGAGTTCGATGCTCACGGCAAGGCCGCCGACGAAATCAGAGCCTTCTGGAACTGGCTAAAGGAGCAGATGAAATGACCAAACAAACAACAGGATTAGCAGCATTCACCACCCGCAAGACCACCGTTTCCTCTGACCTAACATCCGCCACACACACCACCAGCCCCACCGAGCGCCGACGCGGCAAGGGAGAGGTTGTTGCCTTGACCGTTCGCCTCACTCGTGCAGAGTGGGAGCGCGTACATCAACTGGCGGTTTCCGAAGGGACGAGCATCCAACAACTTGCCCTCAAGGGACTCTCCAAGGTATTCACGGAAAAAGGACTTCCGGGCATCGCTAAGTGACGCCATGACTTTACGAAGGCATGACGTCATGACAACATTAAGGCATGACGCAAAGTGGTAAGAATGACAGGGCAGAGGGGCAAATATGAGTGACAACGGCGCTAAGCCCCTCATGGATACGGTTGAGCGCATCATGGAGAAGGCCAGGCAGCGTGAGGCAACCCAACCTCTTCAACTCCCGCTATGGCCCGAGCCCAAACGCGGCACACCCAACAGCTTCATTCGCTCCGCCCTCTTTGCCGCCATCCAGAGCAAAGACCGGGTGTTCCTCAAGGAAGCCACACTTGCCAGCCAGAAAGGCATCGCCGTGAAATTCACCGGCGAGCAGCTCAATCAAGAAGATTTGAGTGTTTGGGAAACCCTAGCGCACCTAGCGCGCCAACACCCTCTCGGTTGTATGTGCGAATTCACCGCGCATGGCCTGTTGAAGTCCCTTGGCCAGCACACCGGCCAGACTCAGCACAAGCAACTGCACTCCACTATCATCCGGCTAACAGCCTGCGCCGTCGAAATCACCCACGAGGGCAAAACCTACTTTGGCCAACTGGTGAAATCCGGTCTCAAAGACGAACTGACCAGCCATTACCGCATCGAGCTGAACCGCGAGCTAATCCGGCTTTTCGGCGAAAACCAATGGACAGCCCTCGATTGGCAGCAGCGCCAAAGACTACGCGGGAAGCTTCTGGCGCAAGCTTTGCACGCTTTTTACAGCAGTCACCGCCAACCTTTCCCCATCAAGCTTGACACGCTGCGCGGCTATGTCGGCAGCAGGAACGTCCAGCGAGCCGGGTTCAAGGTCAAACTCCGCATCGCCCTCGATGAACTGGTCACTATTGGCTTCCTCACCAGCTACGACATCACCGGCGACACCGTAACCGTCAGCCGTACCCTCGCAGCCCTGCCAAAAACCAACGAATAAGGGATGTTTGTGGCACGGCATCCGAGACACATTGGCACGGCATCCGAGACACATGGCACGGCATCCGAGACACATGGCACGGCATCCGAGACACATCAGGCACGGCATCCGAGACACATTGGCACGGCATCCGAGACACATTTTTAACGTGTGGATAAACCTGTTTCTTCTGGCGTATCAATGTATTGCCAACCACCAAGAAAAGGCCCTAATCTTTCTTTAATCGTTTTTTAATTAAAAGAAGGGCACGGCATCCGAGACACATTTCATAGCCGAAAACTAAGAAGTGATCGGCCTACGGCCTCAGAGGAACCACCCTGTCGAGCGCCCGGCCAGAGGCCGGACGGAGGCAACAAACAGTTGCGCATCCAATCCTTTGCAGTACTCGAAAGAACCAGAGGCTACCCACCGCCGGAAAAGCGGTTTAGCAGAAAGAGCCTGAGCGTCTCGACCGTCTGTTCCAGAACCCCCCGTCAGCCCCTGCTGATAGGCCAGCAGCAAAGGGAGAGGCAAGGGCGGAAGGCTGCGCAGCTCAGGGTTGCCCTGCGGCGAGAGGGTGCGGTAAAGCGTGGTGGCGTTCAGCGCCGCCTGGTCGGCCAGTCCTGCGACTCCACCAAAAGCCCCGGCCATATAGCGAAGGGCGTTCAACAGTTCCGTTTGGTCCCCGTCTTCCAGCACCGCGTTCAGATACTCAGCTGCAAAAATCGGGTCTCTCCGAAAACTCTCGATGGTCGGCGTCATCATGCGCTTTCGATTTGCCGCGCATCATGTTCTCCTTTCCCAATCCTGCCAGTACTCTGCCGCCCGCTCGATGTCAGAACTTTGGCTGCGCTTGTCGCCGCGGCAGAGCAGCAGCACCAACACCAACGTTTGACCCGCTTACGCGTAATAGCTCGGCCCGGCGTCGATCCGCAGCTCCCACACGCCGTCACGGCAAAATTTGTGGTTGCCGAACATGCCGACTACGCCGCCCGGCAGCGTAACGCTCAGCCACCCGGACGGCTGGGCATTGCGTAGAGGAAAGGGGAATTGTGGAACACCAGCGCTTGTGGATGCCCCGTAGAACGACGAGAGCGGGTCGCTGACGGGTTTTCTGTCTTGGCCTAACCCCATGGGGTAGCCAAGCCCGCGCGGACGCGCCTGGCGGGCCGTTTTGCGGAAGGTGGCCAAGGGCCACTATTTGCCTTGACGAAGGCGGTTGAACGCCATGAAAAAGCAATTGCCAAGACTGCCTACCGATAAGGCGGCGGAAGACTTTGTCGCGACGGCAGACCTGACCGATTACGACCTGTCCAGCATGACCCCGATGCACTTCGAGTTTCAGCCGAAGGATCGCACCATCACCATGCGGTTGTCGGAATCGCTGTTCGAGGCCATCAGGGAAGAAGCCGATCGTTCCGGGATGCCGTACCAGCGCTTTATCCGCAAGGCGCTCGAAGAGGCCGTGCATCAGCCCAGCACCTGACTACCCCTTGTCTGAATTCACCCGTGCCGCCAGTTCCCGGCCCGCCTTGAAGTGGGGCACGGCCTTCGCCGGAACCGGCACCGTGTCGCCGGTCATGGGATTGCGCCCGATGCGCGGTGGCCGGTAGGCCAAACGGAAACTGCCGAACCCGCGTATCTCGATCCGCTCGCCGTTCGCCAGGGTTTCAGTCATGCCCTCAAAAATGGCCTTCACCGCCGTTTCGACATCCTTGACGGTGAGCGCCGCCGAGCGGGCGGTGATCTGGGCGATGAGTTCGGAACGGGTCATGGGGCGGCATTCTACGCGGCCCAGCCCCTGGCCGTTATCCACAGAATCCGTGGACGAAACGGTGCAGAGAGGCGGTAACTCCAGATCCAGCCGCTGTTTTGGCCTCGCTTCGCCATGAGGCGGCGGTGCGGCTCCCGCGCCCCGGCTCCCGTCAAAATTATTCCCCGTGGTCTTGCTAAGTTACGATAATTACCGTAAAATAATTATCGTAATAACGATAATTTAAGAGCGCTATTTTTAAGGACATCAAATCATGGCCAAGGCGGTGGTGACGCAAGAGCGTGTTTTCGAGGTGGCGCAGGCCCTAACGGACCAGGGCACGGCGCCGACCATCTTGAACGTGCAGGAAGGGATCGGCGGGGGCAGTTATACGACGGTGAAGCGCTATCTGGACCAGTGGCGGGAGGCGGCGCCGAAGCAGCGGCAGCCGGTAGAACTGCCGGAACCCGCGGTTGCCCGGCTGATGAGCCTCGGCCGGGAGTTCTGGGGCCTGCTCGACGAACAGGCCGGACAGCAGGTGGAAGCACTGCGGACGGCGACGCGGGAAGAGGTCGCGGCGATCCAGACGCAGCTCGACCAGGCGGAGCAGGCGATCGGCCGGCTGGAGGCCGAGAGAGAGCAGGCCGACAACCATGCCGCCGCGCAGGAACAAGCACTGCGCGAAGCCGTGGCAGCACGAGCGGCGCAGACCGAACGGATGGCCGCCGCCGAGGCGAAGGCCGGCGAACTGGCGGCGCGGGTCGAGGACCTCAAGGGCGAACTGGAGCGGGCCCATGCGCGACAGACGGCCGAACGCGAAGCGGTGACGGCGGCACGCGCCGAAGCTCAGGCCGCTGCGGTGGAAGCTGCGCGGCTGCAGGGCGAGCTGGCGGCACTTAAGAAACCGCGTTCAAGCGCTTGAACGCGGGCGAAGGAGGGCACGGCAACGGGCAGTTTTCTTCGGGAAATCGTCGTTCCTCAACGCTCACGAAAACTGACCCTTTTTCGCTCACGGAAATTGACCCACCGTTGGCGCGCGCCAACACCCAGGTTTTCGCCTCGGAGCGGGGTCAAGGGCGGGCTGCGGTTTTTGCAGCCCGGCGCAGCGTACCCTTGACGCCGTGTAGAGGCGAGTACGCTCGGGAATGGCTGTGTGCGCGGCATTTTCGTGCGCACAGCCATGACGACTAGGCGGGTCCGGTTTCGTGAGCAAAAGTGGGTCAATTCCTGAGAGCGTCAAGGTCGTTGCGCGGGGGGTGGTTGGGTGGCCGCAAGAGGGCCATGGCGGCGACAAAGCGTGGTTACGGCGCTTTGTCGCCGTTGTTTGTCCGGGCTGGTGTTGTGAAAACAACGGTGCAGTAACGGTAAAACAACGGTAGAAAAAAGGTAAAACAACGGTGCAGTAACGGTAAAAAAAGGTAGAACAACGCTGCAGCGCCGGGCAGGATATGTGAAGTAGGCCCACCCGCAGGCGGGTTGTCCTTCTTCACGAAGCCCTTATTCGCACTACGTGCTCAACGGACATCCTGCTCTGGGGGTGTAAGCCGGAACCCCCGAAAATTCCGTCACCAGCCGAAATCGAAAAAGGCGGGGTTCAGTCACGCCAAAAATCCTTGAACCGATCCGACGCTAGATCGGTGTAGCGGGTGGTGTGCTGGATGTTGCGGTGTCCCAGGTAGTGCTGGATCGCGCGCGTATCCTGCCCGTCGTTGGCCAGCTTGTAGCCGGTGGCGTGGCGCAGCATGTGCGGGTGAATCGAAAATTCGATGCCGGCTTCGCGTCCGGCCCGCCTGACGATCTTGCACACTGCATCGGCGGTGAACGGCGCTAGCTGTAGTGGCCAGGAACATCCATCGCATCGGCGCCATCCTGAGGGAACGGGAAAATCAGCGGGCGAAGCGCAAAACCCGATACGCAGATCGCGACATGCCCCACAAACTGGCGGCATAGCCCGCCAGGCGTTTTTACATGCAGTAACTCCGTCCGCCGTCCGAACAGCTTACACAAACGCCATGACATTCGGGCATTTTGGTTCGCAATCGACAAAAGTCCGTCAGCGCAACCACGGATGAAGGCGAAATTCCTTGCCAACCGAGATTTTCAAGGCGGTGCGCGCGCCAAAAACCGGAGTTTTCGGTCAGGCACTAAGTATGTATTTGGAATTTATTGTTGCATTTTCGGCATTTGATATTCAGGAACTTGTGGGACGGCGCTGTCATATTTTGTGAGCATTCTGGACAACGAAAAATTGCATTTCCACCTTCAATGCGGGTTACGTAAATATCTGAAAACTCTCTTGCGGAATGAGATGCGCTGCTATCTATCAGTAAGATGTGGTTTTCACATGGTGGAAGTAGTGCATTTAGCTCCTCATAGAACGATTCCGTTTGACCACCAAATGCAGCAGTAAGACCAGCAACATATTTCCGTAAACGAGAGTGCTCATTGCTTCGTTCATTCCATGCCTGAGTATCGATAGATGGTTGTTTATCAAAAGCGTCAGCTTCACGCTTGATCATCAAGGCGACAGCGACTTTCTCGGGCAAATCCAACTTGAGGCCAGTGAAAGTGGCGGCATTCGTCAGCGTTACCGGATATAGCTCAAAAGTCTTGTTGAAGGCTTTTGGCCCCGCAAGCGCTAACGCTTCCTTGATTACTCCTGCAAGCATTTCGTTGAAGTTTTCACCGTATTCGTATATTGGATTTTCCGATTTTATCGAATCAGCGGGCGTAGATAGTTTAGCTAAACTGGGAACGCTCTCTGTCACCTGAACGTTGCCAATTATCCCATCATTTCGCGCTTTTTCTTTCTCGTACATGTCGACAAACATGTAAATCGAAACCACATTTTTTGCGGGTGAATCGAGTAATTTGTACCAATGGGTGTGCTCATAACCTATGCGACTAATCGAGTCAGCTAATTCAAGGAGTATTGGCTTAGGAGGAATAACGGCAGGGTTCAATATTGCGTTGTTTAGCAACAATCTGAGCCATTCTTTACGGCATCCTGACACTTGATCTTGGAGCAGGATATATTCGACTAGTGCGTCAACAGACTCCGATTCGCGCATCAAGAGGAATGGGGCTATGTCGCAACTAACGTGCATTGCGGTAGCCCAAATTGTTCCACGCTCTGCGTAGCGCATTCCCATCGTGTTATGCAAGGAAAATGCATGTATGGATTCCGTCTCGCTAATGGCTGCTCTATTCTGACTTGCAAGAAACTCATATTTTTCTCGAATTGCCTCGCGCACGCCATCAGTACCCCCGACCAGCCGCTTAATCCATCCCATTTGCACCGTCCAAAAATTCAGAGCAAGACTGTTGGAAGCCACTGCGGCGATATGAAGTTGCACCGCGTCATCTTTGAATCAGAAATTCGTTGTTTTTACACAATTGATGTCTTGTGCATAGGCGCATGGTCGTTGCTGCGCTTTGGTGCGGCTTTCTCCGCCATCGCAAAGTTCAAGCAACGAAGAGAATTGTCCTTGTCGAGACGTTCCGTTAAGAGCCACTGAAGCTAACTCTTGACAAGCCGGTTTGGACGGGTTTTTGCTAGTGGCGTTACATGCCTCGATGAGTTGAGACTTCCTGCCCATTGGCAAATTTCCGCCTCCATTAGCTGCCTGCGATGCTGCATCACAAACCGCTGATGAAGATTGCATAGGTGCCGGGGTACGTTCATTTTCTTGTTTTGCAGCAAGAGAACGGTTGGCGGCTGAAACCTGTGCAGCCTCTTGTCGTCGGGATTCTGAGATGGCCGACCCGTCTCGTATTGCTTCGGTCTTTGAATCGGCCCGGCATAGATTGTCCGAAATTTCAATCTTGCCGGCAGCATTCCGACATTTGTAGATTGACTGGGAATAAGCGGAACCTGTCAGAAACAGCGCGAGGGACAAGACGGAAGCGGCAATTGTGGAGTGTTTCATCTAAATATCCATGTTAAAACATGAGCCATGTTTGCATAGTACAAAATTCGTAGCCAATCCGATAGCTACTTAAACGCATCCTGTTATATACAACTCACATGACATGACGGATCTCGCGCATATGCTCTACGCCGGAGACGAAATCACGCAAGCGCTGGATGCCGAGCCAGAGGGATTTGACGCCGGGCTCGCCGTCGTCCTTGCGGGCGAGGAATCCGCCGAGCTGTGCGATCAGGCGGATGAGCTCGCGAATGATCGGCACCTTCTTCGGTGGCTTCTTCTTGTTGAGGATAAAGGCGCCGGCCCATTCCGTTTCGGAGAAGAACAGATCGGCAGACCACTGCGGGTGGATGCGTCCCAGGCGGATCAGGCCTTGACGCTCCCCGGAACTGACCCCATCGCCGCCATAGCCAATCGCAGTTTCGCGGCGGTCATCTTGAATGGCCGCCCGCCGTTCCTGCCGCGTGCGCGTGCCGAGGCAAGCCCGGCCACGGTCCGCTCGGAAATCAACTCCCGCTCAAACTCGGCCAGGGCAGCAAAAATTCCGAACACAAGCTTACCCGCGGCGGTTGTCGTGTCGACCGCCGCACCGTGACCGGTCAGGACCTTCAATCCCACGCTACGGGTTTCAGTGTTACCCGACGCGAAAGCGGGCCCACGTCCG
>JGI24217J29970_1000904_pt1 | contig 34356 bp, 29 predicted proteins | sample EnhBioin_Aerobic_FD_29970 | JGI IMG/M metagenome (IMG submission 29970) | reverse complement strand
TGCTCCTTCAATTAAGTTTTTTTCTACTGTGCTGATGGCTCGCTTTACTAAATCTGTTCTGTCTAAGTATGGTTCTATTACTACATCTTTGGGCAATGATTTTTGAATGGTTGCCATTTTATCTTTAATACGGCTAACCACATCGGCACTATTTGCACCTTTCAGCATCATTACAACTCCACCTACCGCATCTACTTCACCGTTGTAAGTCATAGCACCATAACGCACGGCACTACCTAAATGAACTTCGGCAACATCTTTAATGAGAATAGGAATGCCGTTTGGATTGGTTTTTACTACAATGTTTTTGATGTCGTCAAACGAACCAATTAAACCCACACCACGAATGAAATAGGCGTTTGGTTTTTTGTCAATGTATGCTCCGCCTGTGTTTTCGTTGTTCTTTTCTAAGGCGGTAAAAATTTCGGGAATTGTTATTCCCATTGCAATAAGTCTGTCGGGATTTACGGCAACTTCGTATTGTTTTAGTTGTCCGCCAAAGCTGTTTACTTCCGCAATTCCGGGTGTGCCATAAAGTTGACGGGCAACAATCCAGTCCTGCATTGTCCGCAAATCCATAGCGGTGTATTTGCTTTCGCTTCCCTTTTTTGGGTGAATGATGTATTGATACACTTCGCCCAACCCAGTGCTTACAGGTGCTAATTCAGGTGTGCCGACACCTCTTGGGATTTTGCTTTCGGCTTCTTTCAATCTTTCGTTTATGAGTTGTCGGGCAAAGTAGATGTCCACTTTGTCGTCAAATACAACGGTAATTACCGAAAGTCCGAAACGGGAAATGCTCCGCAACTCTTCCAAATCGGGAAGATTGGCAATGCTTTGTTCAATGGGATATGTTACCAACTGTTCCACCTCTTGTCCTGCAAGGGTTGGACAAACCGTAATGATTTGCACTTGGTTGTTGGTAATGTCGGGTACTGCATCAATAGGCAGTTTGGTTGCACTCCACACTCCCCAAACAATGAGTGCAAGTGTCATCAATGCAATGATGAATTTATTTTTTATGCTGAACGCAATTATTTTGTCTAACATTATTTTAATTAGTTTAATGAATGAATACACGATTACTTGCGGTGCGTTAGCACCGTAAGTAGTTTTGTTTTGTTCCGCTTTAGCGGAACATCAGAAATTCATTAACTGATTTTTGGCGGTTGCCAAATAGACAAATACACCTCTGAAACAAAAGAGGCGTTGTAAATCGGGAATTTGTCTAACGAAACGGGAACGTGAAGGGCTAAACTGCAATTAGTAAACGAACTACTAAAAGTCTGTCCGCAGCAAGCACACAAACAAAAAGGTGAGCAATGTTCGGTGTCGCTGTCGTGGTCTGAGTGGTCTGTTGTTGCGAAAGTGGATTGGTCGGCACTCTGATATTTACAGTCCTCCTTGTCGCTGCAAGGCATAACTGCCAAAGCCAACAAGTAGAAACTGACTATGAGTGTCAAAACTTTTTTCACGGGGCAAATGTAAGTAGTCGTCCCTCAAAAAGTCAATCTTGGTTTTCTTGAGCAAATTGAATTCTGTTAAGATACATAAAAGACCATAGAATCAGCTCTAAGGTATATTGAAAATTTGAGAAGTCAATACACCACCCCTTCAAGCGGATGAACCGCTTGAAGTTATAGGCTGCAGCTGCTAGAAGGATGTTTATTTGGTCTCCCTTAAGTCCCTTCAAGTAGTTTCTTCCAACCCGATGATCTTGCTTTAAGTGACCTATTACTGGCTCTATGCTACTTCGTCGTCTCATGTCTTTTTGATGCTTCCTCCTGAGGTATTGACTTATTTTTGTCCTTTTAAACTTGTCTGGAGTTACAATTTCTGTAGAATTTATTTTTGATCGGCCCCGGTATCCTAAATCAAGAATTATTTTCCGAGGTTCTTTTCCAATCAATTTTTGGTACTGATTTAACGCCTCATCAAGAGTATTCCCATCGTAAATATTTTTGTCAAAACTTAATGCCCCTACAATTACTCCTGTTGTTTTAGTTCTTAATATTGAAACCTTATTTCCAAACTCGTATTTTTTGTGATCTTTTCCTTTACTAATACAATTAACATCTAATTCATGTAGTGAGTAAATCTTATTTTTATCCGTTCTTTTTTGGCTAATAACTTTCTGAAAAATTTCTAACGAATTTTGATGATAATCGTTTGGTGATAATACCCGCTTTAACTCCCTTACTAATCTTCCCGCAATCGTTTTGATTTTTCGCTCTGCACGCCTTGATTTGACTGCATGTTTGGGATGGTTTCTACCTCTTGTCTGATATCGTAATTTTGCAACTATACGTCGATAACTTTGCCTAACCTCAATTCCCTTTTCATCAATAATACTCCAGCATTTTTTTATAATCTTTTGATGAAGTTTGGTATCCACTGGATAGGTGATATTTTTTTCTTGAACTGTTGTATCTCCGATTATTTCTTGTTCCACGGAATCTTTACCATTAATTCTAATTGATTCCTGAAATATTTTCTCAATTCCATCACTTCCAATTCGGTTTCGGAACATCACTAACTCTGTCGCTGAACAGGGAAGTTTTGGAGAAAATTCTTTTTGTCCACTGAAAAATTGATAATAACAATTTTCGCTCCATTGTTCGACAACGCTCTCATCACTTAAATTTCTCAAATGTTTTAAAATCAATAAGGAAACCATCAATCGAATTGGTTTTGCCGGTCTACCAAAATTATCACTGTAAAGAGCCGAAAACTCTTTATCGAAAAACTCCCAATTTATCTGAAGGGCCAATTGATACAAGCCATGCCGAGGATCCAATTGTTCTGCTAGTCCTGGCAGTAAAAAACTTAATTGGTTTGTTACAGCTCCTTTTTTTATCATATTAGTTTGCAAGGTTTTTATACAAATTCTTGCTTTCCTTGCAAACTATTTCACTATCTTTTCCCACAAAAGGTGCATAAACACTACTTCTAGACCCTTTTTGAGGGTTGACTGATTAATGTTCATGCCTTTGTCCTGCTCCGCTTTTTAAAATAAACTCGCTGCTGATTAAGTATGCACCTTCTGTAACCACTGTTTCACCTTCTTTTAAACCCGATAAAATTTCAACCCAGAATTTATTTTCTGCGCCTGTTTCAACCATGCGTTGTTCAAATGTGTTATCGTGCGCTAATACCCAAACTGTTTTCATTTTCTCTAACAGCAAGGCAGATTTCGGAACGGCTAAAACGGGCTTTGAATTTTGTTTTGGGCTTACATACACCATCATGCCCGGAATGAGTTTGCTTTTAGCGTTGTCAATTTTCAGTCGTAACAGTTGCACTTTGCGACCATCTTCCACACTTGGATTGCTGAACACAAGGCGACCTGTGTAAACTTCATCGGGATAGGTTTCGGAAAAAACCTGAAAGGAAATACTACCGCTTATTTTTTCAATTTCATTGGAGTAAACCTGCGCATCAACCCAAACCTGATTTAAAGATGTCAGTTTAATAAAGGATGTTCCGACCTCTACATATTCTCCTTCTTTTACAAGAACTTCGGTTACATACCCTTCCGTTTGTGCATAAAATGTAATTTGGGGCGAAGCGGATTTATTTTTTCCTAATTCATTAATTTGCTTTTCGGTTAAGCCCCAAAGCAGCAATTTGTTTTTGGATGCTGAAAGCATATCGTCCAACAATTTGTTTTCAATGCTGCTGTTTTTTTTCTTTTCCGAAAGGGTGAGAAATTCTTTTTCATCAGCAAAAAGTTGTTCGCTGTAAATGGTATAAACAGGATTTCCTTTTCGGATGTATTCGCCTGATGTTTTGATATAGAGTTTATCTATTCTGCCTTTGACACGGCTGCTGATGGTTGTTACCTGTTCTTCATCAATGGCAACTGTTCCCAAAATGGTTGAAGCGGAAATAATGGTTTGAAATTTTACCGTGTCGGTTTTTATTCCTGCAAGTAATTGTTGTTGTTTTTCAATAGTAATGAAATTGCCTTTGTGCTGTGCGTGTTCGTTACTCTGCTTTTCAACTTTGATTAAAGACATATTGCACACAGGGCAAGAACCGGGGCTGTTACTCTTTACGCTTGGGTGCATAGGACAGGTATAATATGTTCCGCTATCATGCCCTGCATGATTTTCATTCTTGCTTTTGCAAGCTGCCAATGCAAGAATGATAGTGATTGAAAGGAAAATTATTTTTTGCTTCATGTCAGTTTCCGTTTAAAAATGTTTCGCTGTCGGTTAATGCTCCTGCGTGTAAAGCAATTTCTTCATCAGGGGCAAGACCGTTTACTATGGTTACAGTTCCGTTGCTTACTGCGCCTATGGTAACTTTCCGCAATTCAAAAATTCCCGTTCCTTTTTTGGTTGTTCCTGTTTTTACCCAAACAAAGGCATTCATGCCTGTGCGGTAAACTGCCGATGCAGGGATTTGGAAACCTGCTTTAGATGCAAGCGGAATTTCAGCCGTAACGAGTGAATTGAGTTTTAAGGCGGCTTTCGGATTAGGCAATTCAATTCTTACCCTGATGAAGCGTTGTTGTTTTTCTTCAAAGGTTTGTTCCGTCAGTAAAATTTTTCCACTGAGAATTTTTTCGGGAAACAATTCTGAAACGATATTGATTTGCTTGTTTGACTGAACGGATGAATGATATTCTGAGGGAACAGAAAGGATTGCCCAAACGGTTTGTAAATCGTTTACGCTGAAAAGCGTTTCGCCTTTGCTGACATACATGCCTTCACGAATTTGCACACCTGCCGAACCTGATGTTTGAGTAACGGAAGTATTAGCGGTCATGCCCATGCTGTTCATAGATGTTTGCTGAGTTGCTTCTGCGCCTGTATTGGTTTGCGTTTCGGAATTGAAAAGTATGTAACCGCTTGCGGGACTGTAAACAGAAATAGTTTGCGTGAATGTTCCTTTGTTTTCCAAAGTTGAAATTTGCTGCTCGGTAATTCCCAACAGTTTTAATTTTTCGCGTGATTGTTCAATAAGTGTTTTTCCGGTTTCGGTTTTAAGCAGAAATAAATGTTGCTCCTGAATGGTGTTTAGTTCAGGGCTGTAGAGTTCCAGAATTTTATCGCCCTTATTCACGAACTGCAAATTGTATTTCACAAAAAGTTTTTCAACTCTCCCGCCAAACCGTGCTGATACATTTTGATTTCGGTTGCGGTCATAATCAATGAAGCCCTGCGCCTTGATGGATTGCACTTCGTTGGCTGTTTGCAGTTTTACAGTTGCCTGACGCGATAAAACCTGTTTGTTGGGTGAAACCGTTTGCACCAATTCTTCCTCCACCAACTGCAATTTCATTTTGCAAACAGGACAGTTGCCGGGCTGCGGATAAGTTTTTTCGCCTTCGCAACGCATGGGGCAGATATAATCGCCTTCATCCTGAGTATGATTTTCATGCCCTTGTTTATTGTGTTCGTTTTTGCACGATGAAAACACCGATACCAAAAGCAAAAACAGGATGATGCTTATTTGATTATTTAATTTCCATCTCGTATTCATATTCGGCTTCTAATTTTAAGAGGTTGAACAACTTGACTTAGTTTTTATTTGTTTCAGCAACAATTTTCTCCTGCTTGAATTGAGGGGCATTTCATTGACCCGTAACTGCAATAAACGCAACAGTCGCCTTGCAATGGTTTTAATTTTGTTTTGCATTTTTCACATTCATAAAAATAGACGCAGGCATCAGTTGGCATAAGTTCTGTCTTTTTGTGTCCACAGTTTGGGCAAGTAATTGTTGATTGGAGTTCTATGGTTTTGCCATTATAGACCATGCAAGTGTTGCAAGTTCCGTGCATTTTATTTCGCTTATAATTCCAAATAGTTGCAGCTAAAAGTCCAAGCATGCCTGAATAAAGAAAATATGTCCAATAGTCGCTTAAGTTAAAATGATAACCATAAAATATTAAAAGTGCGCTTGGAATGGCAATTGCCAACGGATAAAAGCAACGGTGTTTACGGTATGAAATGTAAAGTCCGCCAATGGAAATAATAACCATTGCCTGAAAAATCCACATTGTCCAGCCGCCAAAAAGTTCAAAACTGCCCAACCCAAGAGCCGAAGCTGCGAATGCAAAAAGCGGGAAACAGCAAGGTGAAAATATTGCCGTTAGGAATAATCCTGCTGTTCCAAATCTGTCAATGTTTTCGATTACTTTCATTGTGTTATCTGATTTCTTTTTCGTATTCATATTCTGCTTCTAATTTTAAGATGTTAAACAACTTGTCATACGCTTCCAATTTTTTCATCAACAACATTTCCCACGCATCCAACAGCACAAAAAAATCGCCTGTGTTTTGCTTGAAGGCAAGTAAATTGGCTTGCAGGTTGTTTTCATAAGCGGGTATGATATTTTTTGTGTAACTCTGATATTGTGCGTTTTCGTAATTGAGCATAGTGAGTTTTTCGGCTGACATTCTTGTTGCCATCAGTTGCATGGTTTGCTTTTCCTGTTCCATTGATTGAATTTGAAAGCCGATGGATTTCGTTTCAGAACGATACATTTTTGAAGCCCAAGGCACGATGGGAAGTGTCATCATGCCCATTACTGACCATTGATTTGGCATACCGAACATTTGCATGTGTTCGGCACGAACACCAAAGTCGGGGCGCACACCAATTTTCATTACTTTTTGCTCCAACTTCATGGATTGAATGTATTTGTTGAGTGCGGTAATGTCGCTACGGTTTGAAACATTTGATGTGTCAGCAATGCTGAACGAATAATTAACCGGAGCAATGAGCGTATCAATTTGAAAGATTGTGTTTACATCGCGCACCATGAGAATGTTTAAGCCGATGTTGCTTTCTGCAATTGCCCCGTCAAGCATCAGCAACATGTTATTGAGTTCGGCTAAACGGGCTTTGGCTTTATAAATGGTTTGCAGTTGCGACTGGTTGCTGCTGAATTTGGCTTCGGATGTTGTGATGAGCAATTGGAGTATTTCTTCGCTTTCATTCAGAATGATTTGTTTTTTCTCGGTTACATAGCGGTTGTAATACAAGATTTTCGCTTCGCGCCTCAGTTCGTTTTTTGTCCATTCGCTTTTTGATTTTTCAATTTCAGCAAGGGAACTTATGTAACTTTTCTTTGCATTCAACTTGCTTGTATTGGGTATCATTTGTTCAAGGGAGAAAGCAATGCCCGCCTGGTTCATGGGGTCGTTCTTCTCACTTATCATAGAGAAGTTGTAAGGGAAACGCATGATGCCTGTGGAGAAGGTAGGCGGCATCCAAGATTTTGCACCGTCTGCTTTTGCCTGAATAGATTGAATGTTGTATTGATATTGAATGATGGACGGGTAATTGGTTTCTACCTGCTGCAACAGTTTTTTCAATGAAATGTAAGAGGTGTCCTGCGCATAAATGTTGATTATGGCAAGACAAAAAATGTTGAGCAATACAATTCTTTTCTTCATGACAGTTTCCTTTTTAAAAGTTGTGCATTTATGGCAACTACAATGGTGCTTAAACTCATTAATACCGCTCCCACTGCCGGACTAAGCATGATGTTCCATTGATATAAAACGCCTGCTGCTAATGGAATGGCAATAATATTGTAGCCCGCTGCCCACCACAGGTTTTGTATCATTTTATTGTAGGTGGCTTTGCCAAATAATATCAGGTTGGCAATGTCTTTCGGGTCGGAGTTTACAAGTATAATATCTGCTGTTTCGGCTGCCACATCTGTTCCAGAACCAACAGCAATACCAACATCCGCTTGTGCAAGGGCAGGAGCATCATTTACGCCATCGCCTGTCATGGCAACATATTCACCTTTCTCCTGAAGTTCTTTTACTTTTTCTAATTTGTCATGCGGCAATACATTGGCTAAATAGCCGTCCATTTTCAATTCATCGCTTACATTCTTTGCCACTTTTTCATTGTCCCCTGTTAGCAGTAAGTTTTTTATTCCTGCCTCTTTAAGTATTTGAATGGCTTCAAAAGAACTTTCTCTTATCTGGTCGGAAAAGGTAAAATACCCCGCAACATTTTTATCAATCAGAATATAAACAACCGTTCCTGTAAATTCATCCTTTGTTTCAGTGATACTGATGTTTTGCTCTTTCAGGTAATTAGGTCCCACTACTTTAATTTCTTTTCCTTCCACAATACCTTCCAACCCTTTACCCGGCATGTAATTGAAGTTTTCTGATTTTGGAATTGCAATGTTCAATTCTTTGACTTTTCGCAATAATCCCGTAGCGATATAATGTTCCGAATGTTGTTCGATGCCCGATGCAAGCCGAAGCAATTCCTTTTCATCAAAAATTTTGTTCAGCACTTTTACTTCCTGCAATTCATGCGAACCTTTTGTAAGCGTTCCTGTCTTGTCAAAAATGATAGTAGTAATCAGCCGCGCATTTTCAAAAGCTGTTCTGTTGCGAATGAGCAAACCTTTTTGTGCAGAAATGGAAGTTGATATTGCTACTACTAAAGGCACAGCTAAACCTAAAGCATGGGGACAGGAAATGACCATGACTGTAACCATTCTTTCCAATGCAAACACAAAAGGAAAACCTAACAGCAGCCAAACCGAAAGCGTTACTACACCACCACCTAAAGCAACAAACGTCAGCACTTTTGCGGCACGGTCGGCAAAATTTTGTGTTTTGGATTTTACTTTTTGAGCATCCTCTACCAGTTTTACCACTTTATTGAGATAGCTGTCTTTGCCCGTGCTTACTACTTTTATCGTGAGCGAACCATTGCTGTTTACCGCCCCGCCAATTACTTTACTGCCTGTTTCTTTTTTCACAGGTTGGCTTTCACCTGTAAGCATACTTTCGTCAAGGTAACTTTCGCCTTCTGTTACAATTCCATCAACAGGAACTTTTTCGCCCGGCTTCACCATTATCATATCCCCGATTTTCAAATGGCTGACAGGCATATCGTGAACCATGCCATTAACAAGGTGATGAGCCGTTGAAGGCATCATTTTTACCAATAGTTCAAGTGAACGGGAAGCGCCCATTACCGACTTCATTTCAAAGTAATGTCCAATGAGCATAATGTCTATCAGGGTTGCCATTTCCCAATAAAAGTCCATTCCCTGCAAACCAAAAGTGATGGCAACACTGTATGCCCATGCAACAGAAATTGCTACGCCAATCAGGGTCATCATGCCTATGGCTTTGTCTTTTATTTCATCATACAAGCCTTTTAGAAAAGGATAACCGCCATAAACAAAAATGAACGTGGAGAGTGCAGCCAATACATATTTATCACCCGTAAAACTCAACTTGAACCCTAACCACAATTGTATCATGTGAGAAAGGGCAAGCACAGGAATGGATACTATCGAGCAAATGATAAACCGCTTCCAAAAATCAGAAACATTGTGCCCTGCATGTTTGTCGTGTCCAATATCACCATGTTTGGCATGGTGGTCGTGCGTTTGCCGGATTTCTGTGTGTTGGGAATGTGAGTGTTCCATAAGACTAAATATGTTTAAGAATAAAATCAACCCGTTCTTCTGCCGGAAGCACAGGAACATGAACTATCGGGCAAGGAAACGACTGATATACTTTGATGATAAGGTTATGAATGCGGATTTGCTCTGCTTCATCTTCTAAACGGGCATAATCATTAGTTAAGGGCAGGCGAGCTAAAATGAATACTTTGTTGTAGCAATATTTATTACACTGTTCTATTAACCTGTCGTCATATTCCAATCCTAAGAACTGATAGTAAGCCATTGCATCGGGTAAAGCCCTGTCTAAAAACACCAACTCATTTACATCAAGTTTTCCTTCTTCCTCAATTTGCATGTTAAGCACTCCTAATTGAAACTCTTTTTTGTTCTGTCGGATTTCTTCAACTGTTCGTCCCGATATTTTTTGTGTATCAATGTAATGCCGTGCATGTTCAATAGTTGTTTTGTAACCTATTTGGGCAAGCAGGTTTACTACCGTTGTTTTCCCCGTGCAGGGACCTCCGGTAATTACATTCCAGTTGGTAATGATTTCTTTGTGTTTCATAGATGTCAATTCTTTAATTCAAATTCTTCTTTCTGATTAAGGACAGGAATTTCACTATCCCATTTATAAACTTCTTTTATTTTTTCCTGCAATCCCTTTGCGCCATCCGCTTCGCTGTGGACAATAAAAATTTTATCCGGTTTGGATTGCAGTTTTCTCATCCAGTCAATCAATCCATTTTGGTCGGCATGACCGGATAATCCTTCAATATTTTCAATATGAGCTTTTACTGCATAGAATTTACCTCTCATCTTGATTTCAGATGCACCTTCAAGTAAAGCCCTACCTCTTGTTCCTTCCGCCTGAAAGCCAACCAACAGAATAGTTGCGCTTTCATCGCCTAAGTATTTTTCAAAGTAAGTAAGCACTCTGCCTCCTGCCGCCATTCCGCTTCCGGCAATAATTATTTTAGGTGTATTGTCTTCTGCAAGTGCAAAAGTTTCATCAACACTTTTAATACGCTTTATGGTGTTGCACATTTCAGAACATTCATCGGTGGAGAGTTTATGCCAATCTGTATTTCTATGAAAAACTTCCAAAACATTTCTTCCCATAGGACTATCCATATAAATAGGTATATCGGGAATTTTATTGGTCTTTTTTAACTGCCAAAACAGATACATGAGTAACTGTGTCCGCTCTACCGAAAAACTCGGTATGATGATAGTGCCGTTTTTTGCCGCACAACGATTAATAAGTTTCTCCAAGTTGGTGATAGCCGGTTCTGTAGGATGCAAGCGATTTCCGTAGGTAGCTTCAATAAATAGAATGTCGGCTTTTTCAGGTTTTTCAGGTGGATATAACAGGGGGTCTATCTCCCTGCCTATATCACCGGAAAAGACCATTGTCTTTTCACCAATTTGCAATTCTATAAATGTAGCTCCAATGATGTGCCCGTTGTATCTGAAACGGTATCGGATATGCTCGTTAATGTGTGTCCATTTATTGAGCGGTTGTTGTTGAAAAAGCGGCAAAGTATTTTCCACTTCCGGCAAACCGTAAAGAGGTATAGCGGGTTTGTGTTTCGAGTAGCGATATTTGTTTGCTCTCACGGCATCTTCTTCCTGAATTTTTGCGCTATCCTTTAATATTATTTCTGCAATCTGCAAGGTTGGAGAAGTGCCATTGATTGTTCCGGTAAAACCATGCTTCACTAATAAAGGAAGGTAGCCCGTATGGTCTAAATGAGCATGAGTAAGCAAGACAACATCAATCGTCATTGCTGAAACGGCTAATGGTTGCCAATTGAGTTGCCGTAGTTCTTTTAGCCCCTGAAACAAGCCACAGTCTATCAGTATTTTTTTACCGAAAGCGGTAATGAGGAATTTGGAGCCGGTAACTGTTCCGGCTGCACCCAAGAATTGAATTTTGATGTTGTTATCGTTCATCGTCAATGTTTTTATTTATAAAAAGTCTTTTCCAAAAATGTTTCACACAGTGCAGCACATTCATCCATTACTTTTTGCAATCGCGGTGGCTTTACGCCAATACTTTGAAGCAAAGCGTGATTGTGGTGCATGGTTTTACACAATACTATTTTTTTGTCTAACAGTTGTTGCTTCTCTCTTTGGGTAAGCGATGTAAGGCAGGTTACGGGGTGTAAACCAGAGCCATCAATCCAGTCCTTTAGCCCGTTATTCTTGGGGTAATCCCAGCCAACAAGGTTCATGTTCATACACCTTCCGTATTGAGCAGCATCTTCTGAAAAACGAGTATTGGTTACTACCCAACCCTGATGGAACTTTTCGGCATGACCATCTAATTGTTTCCATTGTCTTTCTACATCTAAAAATCTTGACTGAATGTATAGCGGGATTTTAACATCGGACGAGTAACCCTGACGGTTATGAAATTTGCACTCAATCATAAAATGGTGTTCGTCTTTTTCGGCAATCACATCAATTTCATGGTTTACACAGTGTCCTTTTACAATTACTCCCACTTGCGTTTTGTAACCTCTATGTTTTAAAAGTTCGCCAACAAATTGCTCAAAAGGAAAGCCGGAAGGTCCTAATTCCATAATGGCTTGTTTGAGTTTGTAGCGTGCTGCTGCCGGACGGGAATAATTTCTCAACAATCGAAATGCTGTTTTGTAAATCTTCCGCGTGGACATTCCTTCTACCAGCATTTCAATTACTTCATTAGTAATATCATCTGCTTGCTCATTGGTTGCTCCCGAACGTAGCAAGGATTGTTTCAACTTTCCTTTATTGAAAGGAGCAATTTCGCCTGATGCCTTCGTAATGTTTATATTTTCATTATTAATCTTCATCGTGTATTAGGTTTGTGCGTTTTAAAAATTGAATAACCAAGAGCGAAATCAAAGCAGCAACAATAACTACCAACCAGTCTTCTAACTTAAGCGACTGAACATTTAATGCCTCACGAACCGGGGGAATGAAGAAAACAGACATCACGATTAGCCCACTCAAAGCAAGAGCATACCATATATATTTGTTTCTGAAAACTTCGGACTTAAAAAATGATGTTTTAACCGATGCCATGTTAAACACATGGAACAACTGGCAAACAATTAGGGTGAAGAACAAAATGTTGTTGCACAATTTCGGGTCAAAGTGTTCGCCTGTATGCAAAACAAAATGACTAAAGAATACTGCTCCCAAGGTGCAAACGGAAATGATTGCCGCATAAACCCATACGGCATACCACTGTCTTGTTTTTAAAAGTGGTTCAGTAGGATTTCGGGGTTTATGCTTCATTACAAAAGGACTGCCTTCGCTTACTCCCAAAGCAAGGGCAGGCAATACATCGGTGATAAGATTGATAAAAAGTATTTGCAGCGGAATTAACTGAAAATGCAGATTTGATAAAGCGGCTAAAGACACCACAAACAGTTCGCTCATGTTGCAGGAAAGCAGGTATATCACAAATTCCTGAATGTTGCTGAAGATGACACGACCTTGCCTGATTGCGTGAACAATGGAAGAAAACTTATCGTCTTTCAACACCATGTCTGACACTTCTTGTGCCACTTGTGTTCCACGCTTTCCCATTGCAATGCCGATGTCGGCTTTTTTTAAAGCAGGGGCATCATTTACGCCATCGCCTGTCATGCCAACAATGTTTCCTTTTTCCTGCAACACAGTAACCAAATCCAGCTTATGTGTAGGAGTTACTCTTGCAAAAACAGAAGTATCAGCCCAAAGTTGTTTTTCTTCATTGCTTAACTGCTTAAAGGGCTTCATGTTTTTTCCGATGACAGGCTGATTGTTTTCAGAAATATGGAGTTGATTGGCTATGTAGTTTGCCGTGGCGGGATGGTCGCCTGTAATCATCACTACTTTAATGCCTGCCCCTTTGCATTCATTAATAGCATCAAACACATCTTCGGCAGGCGGATCCATCATGCCGTAAAGCCCTGCAAAAATCAAATCGTTTGTGAGTGAAACATCTTTTGAAGGAGTTTCTTTAAAAGCACCAGCAATTACTCTTAAACCGGATGCTGCCAATTGTTCAGATTTGTCTTTCCATTGGTTTCTTGTTTCTTCGTTCAGTGTTTGAATCTGAGAACCCATTAGAATATGACTGCATTGTTTGAGTATTTCTTCCGCTGCACCTTTGGCATAAACCATAAAGATATTGTTGCCGCTATGCAGCGTTGCCATCATTTTTGTTTCTGATGAAAACGGGATTTCATCTACTTTAGGAAACTGTTGTCGTAATTGCTCAATATTCACACCGTTGTTGTGTGCATATTTCAATAAGCCCGTTTCCAGCGGGTCGCCAATTTCTTTTATCTCGTTTACTGAAATCTGAATGGATGCGGTGTTGCATAAAACAGCGATTTGCTGCATTATCTGCTTATTCTTTTCAGCATTTTCATCTGCTGTTATTACATCAGTAACCTCTATTTTATTTTGAGTAAGTGTTCCAGTTTTATCGGTGCATATTACCGTAGTGCCGCCTAAAGTTTCTACTGCTGAAAGTTTCTTAACAATTACGTTGTGTTTTGCCATTTTCATCATGCCCTGCGCCAAGGCAAGTGTTGCCACAATGGGCAGTCCTTCGGGTATGGCTGCTACAGCAAGGGCAATAGCAGTTTCAAGCAACTCAACATAATCGCCATGCGTAAACATGCCGACAATAAAAATCAACACCACTAATGCTACCGTGATGTAAATGAGTTTGCGACTGAAAACCTGTAACTTTTTTTCAAGCGGTGTGGCTGATTGCTCTGCGCCCTGCACGAGATGTGCAATTTTTCCTAATTCGGTTTGCATACCTGTTGCTACTACAAGGGCAGTGGTGTTACCGTTGGTAACGAAAGTGCCTTTATGCAGCATATTAGTTCGGTCAGCGAGTGAAACATCTTCGGAAAGTTCGCTTGCTGTTTTTTCAACAGGCATGGCTTCACCTGTAAGCGATGCCTCATTTATTGATAATTGGGTAGCGGAAATAATTCTTGCATCTGCGGTAATCATATCTCCAGCTTCTACAAACAGTATATCGCCCGGAACTATTTCTTCGGATGATATTTCAGATAACTTACCATCCCTGTAAACTTTGGAAGGGACACTTGCCATTTTTTTCAGTGCATTCATGGAGCGTTCTGCCTGCAACTCCATCCAAAAGCCAATACTCGCATTAACGAGTATAACAAGTAGAATTGCCGTTGCATCCAAATATTCCTGAAACCAAAACGACATGGCTGCTGCAAAAAACAGTAAATACACTAGAAGGTTGTTGAACTGCGACAGGACTATTTTCAGAGGATGTTTCCCTTTATCGGATTGAATAGTATTGCTTCCGTATCGAGAAATACGGTTCGTGGCTTCAAGAGAAGTCAATCCATTTACTCTATCACTATCAAGTTCAGTGATAAGTTTAGTAAGAGGGATTGTGTAATTGTTGGCTGTTTTCATTATTCTTCAATTTCAAGGTATTCTACTTTACCATGTTTTTTCAATTCATATTCTTTCACCATTTGATATATAACAGGCAAAACGATTAATACAAAAAGTGTAGAGGTAATCATTCCAAAAACAAAGGGAATGGTAATGGGTTTCATCACATCGCTGCCCACTCCGGTTGCCAGTAAAACAGGAAGTAACCCTATCATGTCAACCATTACAGTCATTAGCTTTGGGCGAACCCGTAATACCGCCCCGGAAAAAACTGCGGCATTAATTTCTTCGTTTGAAAGTTCTGCACTGTTCTTTTTCTCTGCTGTGTTCTTTATGGCTTCATTCAAATAAACCAGCATTAATACTCCAGTTTCTACTGCAATTCCAAACAATGCAATAAATCCTACGGCAACGGCAACCGAAAAATTTACTTCAAAAAAATACATGGAATACACGCCACCGATTAAGGCGATGGGAATACTGGAAAGCACAATCGCCATTTCTTTGAAAGAATGAAAGGTGAAATAGAGCACGAAAGCAATAATCAACAGCGTGATTGGAATGATAATTTTCAAACGGTTTTCGGCACGGACTTTACTTTCATACTGTCCGCTCCAGTTGATGAAATATCCTTTCGGAAGATTTTTGAAGTCAGTATCAATTTTCGTTTTGGCATCTTTTACTACGCTGCCCATATCTCTGCCGCGCACATTAAACAGAACTGTTCCTCTCAACATGGCGTTTTCGGAACTAATCATTGGCGGACCTTCGGTAATTTCCAAATCAGCCACTGCTGAAAGCGGAATAACTCCGTAGCCCGATGTTTGAAGGGGTGTTCGTTTTATTTCTTCCAAATCACTACGGAAATCCTGCGCCAAACGCATGGACACACTGAAACGCTGTCTGCCCTCAATGGTATTTGTTAAAGGCATACCGCCCAAAGCCATTTCAATAATCATATTTACTTCTTCAATGGAAAGATTGTAACGGGCAATTTCTTCGCGGTTAATTTCTACATTGAGATATTTTCCACCTGTTAATTGTTCAACATACAAATCAGTAAGCCCATCAATACCTTTTAATGACTTTTCTATTTGCCTTGCGATGTTGTAAATAGTGTCTAATTCCTGTCCGTAAATTTTAATGCCGATGTCTGTCCGAACCCCTGTTGAAAGCATGTTGATGCGGTTGATGATGGGTTGTGTCCATCCGGTTGTAACTCCAGGTATCTGCACTTTTTCATTCATTTCGGAGATGAGTTTTTCCGTTGTCATTCCTTCGCGCCATTGTGATTTAGGCTTTAATACTATAATGCTTTCAATCATGCTCATGGGTGCATTGTCGGTGGCGGTATAGGCACGACCAGCTTTGCCCAACACATTTTCCACTTCGGGGAAACTTTTAATGATTTTGTCCTGCACCTGTAAAATGCGTTTGGCTTCATTGTTGGAAACATCGGGCAAAGTAACAGGCATGAACAATAATGAACCTTCATCTAAGGGCGGCATAAACTCAGAACCCAAGCGCAACACAAAAGGAATACTACCCAACACGATTAAAACGGAAACGGCAATGACTGTTTTTTTCCATCGCTGGCAGAGGCGCAAAACAGGACTATAAATTTTGATGAAGAAATTGGCAACAGGATTTCTGCTTTCGGGAATGAGTTTGCCTTTCATTAATGAACGAAGCAACATTGGCACGATGAAAAGGGCAACGATGGCAGAGCCAATCATTGTAAAAGTTTTTGTCAAGACCAATGGAGAAAAGAGTTTCTTTTCCTGACCTTCCAAAAACAGAATGGGTGCAAATGAAATAAGTGTAACAAGGATGGAAAAGAAGACGGCTCTTCCAACGGTGCGTGAGGAACGCTCAATAATTTTGAGTCGTTCATCTTCGCTTAATTCTTTGGTATTTCCTGTTCTTTGCTTTTCCATTATTCGTCTGTTTTTAAAACTGCTTTCACTAATTCTTTATAGGCATTCTCTGTCATTACAATTCCGGCATCCACTAAATCACCAATGGCAAGTGCAACACCACCAAGTGACATGATGTTGAGTGAAATACCAAAGAGTTTGATAAACATAAATCCAATCAAAACTGATAAAGGAATAGCAACGATGGCTACAATGGCACTTCTGATATGAAACATGAAAAGCAATACTACTAATGAAACTACAGCGATTTCTTCCCAAAGGGCTTCTTTTAAAGTGGCAATGGCGGCTTCAATGAGGTTACTGCGGTCGTAAGCAATTTTAATTTTTACTCCGGGGGGTAATCCTTTTTCAACCTCACCTAACCGTTCTTTCACATGGTCAATTACTTCTTTTGCATTTTCACCGTAACGGGCAACTACAACTCCGCCAACTACTTCACCTTCTCCGTTTTCATCCACTATGCCTAAGCGGATGTCGCTGCTCATTTGCACATCAGCCACATCTTTCAACTTTATTGGTATGGATTTGTAAGCACCAACTGAAATTTCTTCTATGTCTTTTATATCCTTTATGTAGCCCAATCCTCTAAGCATGTAACCCATGCGGTTCATTTCGTAAATGCTTCCGCCAACATCGCGGTTATTTGCTTTCAAGGCGTTTGCAACATCCATTGCAGAAACATTATAGTAAACAAGTTTGTGCGGATTGATGCTTACCTGATATTGTTTTTGGAAACCTCCGAAAGAGGCGACTTCGCTCACGCCTTCCACATTCTGCAAAGCAAATTTTACATACCAGTCCTGCACGGCACGGAGTTCGCCTAAATCGTAACCATCGCCCTGCAAGGAATACCAAAACACATGACCTACGCCTGTTCCATCGGGACCAAGGGTTGGGGTTACACCCTGCGGTAATGCTTTTTGCGCGAAATTCAACCGCTCCAATACACGGGTTCTTGCCCAATAAATTTCCGCATCGTCATTAAAAATAACGAAGATGAAACTCATGCCGAACATGGATGCGGCACGAATAGCTTTTACATTGGGTATGCCCTGTAAGTTGGAAACCAAAGGATAGGTTATCTGGTCTTCCATGATTTTCGGGTTTCGTCCCATCCATTCGGTGTAAACGATTACCTGATTTTCGGAGAGGTCTGGAATGGCATCAACGGGCGTGGTCATTACCGAATACACACCACCAACTACGATTAGTAAAATACCAATCCATACAAAGAAGCGGTTGTGTGTTGACCATGAAATTATTTTTTCAATCATTCGTTTGCGGTGTTAAACTGCTTTAGTGATTTGTGTGAGTGCTGTCGTGTTTGTGATGTTCATGGTTTCCTTCCACTTTTTCCAAATCCATGTTGCACACGGGGCAAGAGCCGGGTTTGTCATACATTTTTTCGCCTTCGCATTTCATGGGGCATTGATACATGGCGTTGGCAGTTTGTTCGGTTGTTGTGTTTTCTTTTTTTGCTTTCGGAAGTTTTGTTTCCGCAAGAAGCAAAGAACATTACTGCTGTGAGTAATAGAGCTGCTGTTGTGATTTGTTTTTTCATTTTGATTTTTGTTTTGAATGTTAAAGAATTATTGTTTTTGAAATTTTGATGAATAAAATTTATCGCCTGCACGGAACCATATATGATAAATCCCTACGTTTAACTGCGAAACCTGAATGGCATTATCGGAAAAGTTATCCTGCTTTTGAACTACCCTTCCGCTCATGTCAGTTATCCTGTATGAAATAGCATCATTTTCGGGCAAGTCAAATTGAAGGAATGAAAAAGTGGGGTTTGGAAATACTTTAATGTTTTGTGTCAAAACAAAATTATCGTCAACTCCGGTGAAGCCCGATGGAACTACCAAGAACTGCCCCATCATACCATCGTCCTCATGCATGAGGATATGGCAATGAAAAGGGTAAGGAACAATAGTATCGGTAAAGGTTTCAAATTTGGTAATAAATCGAACAGTTTCATTAGGCAATACCATCACTACATCCTTTCTGCCCCTTTCATGCACCGGAGGCAAATTCCCATCTCTGTCCAAAACATAAAACTGCACATCATGAATGTGAAACGGATGAGCCACCATCGTGCTGTTGGTGAGTTCCCAAATTTCAGTATTGTCAATAGGAATGTAATAGTCTATGCGATCCATGTCAAACAACTGTTCATTGAAATAAAATGGACCGTCCATTGCCATCATATTAGTGGCAGTCATTTCAATTGGACGGGTAATGTTTGATTGAGAAGCCGGAATAGGTGTAACCATTACAAGTGTTGTAGGAATGCTTGTAACAGGATTAGCTGTTGGACTACCGACATTGAGTTGCAGAATGTTGTAATCCACCCCATTCAACGGACTGTCCATTGGTGGATTGCCCGGAGGCATGGGCATAGTAGGTCCGCCTTGAACACCCATTGGCAATTCAGAACCGTAGCTCATTAGATAAATAGATTGCCCGTTCATCGAAGAAAGGTCGAGTAATATCTCATAGCGTTCGCCCGGTGAAACCCTTATGCGTGTGGCATTTACGGGAGCACCCAGTAAACCACCATCACTGCCAATTATTTTGAATGGCATGTTTCCAGTAAAGCCAAAATTAAAAGTGCGTTCCCCGGCAGCATTTAATAAACGAAGCCGCACCACCTGTGCCGGAACATTGAGATATGCAGAGTAACCATAATTGGCACGAACTCCGTTTACTAAAACGGTGCTGTCTTGCATCCCAAAAGGCATAAATTGATTGTTGCTATCCAATTGGGATGATTGAATGATTATGGGGAAATCATCTACACCGTATTTTCTTGGCAGGTTTAATTGCGCCTCAACATTATCACGCACTATGATGATACCTGCTGCTCCTTTAATGGCATGCTCTGCTGTTTTACCGTGAAAGTGTGGATGATACCAGTAAGTAGATGCTTTGTCTAAAACGGTGAATTGTGGATTCCAACTCATGCCGTTCATAATCATGGTGTGGGGGCCTCCATCGTTGGTAGGCGAAACATGTAAGCCGTGCCAATGCACATTGGTGGTATCGCCAATTTGATTGTTAACCGTTATGCTTACATTTTGACCGTTGTTTAAAATCAAAGTAGGACCTAAGTAAGAATACTGATTAAAAGCCAAAGTTTGTGTTGCCTGTCCTGAGAAAAACTGAACAGTGTCTTGGTGCATGGTTAAGGCAATGTTGTTTCCTGAAAGGGTATCAGGAATTGGAATAGCTGTTTGTGCATGTGCTGACTGAATAACAAGCCAAAAAAGAGCCGATGTTAAGATTGAAGTTTTCATTGTTTTGATATTTTTTGAGTTACAATTCCTTTTGCGGTAGTAATTCTAAGGAGGTAGTTACCTGCCGGCAACTCGCTTATGGAAATGGTTTGAAGCAATGACCCATTGCTCTGTTTTGTCACAATTACTCTACCTGTCAGGTCGGTAATTTCAAATTGTTGCGCGGTAGATTTTAATCCCGATAAATCAACTTGTATTTCATGATTTGCAGGATTGGGAAAAATCCTGAATGTGCCTGTAATTTCGGTGTTTTCAACTCCTGCTATTATTCCTGAAAAGCTAAGATTGTCCACATACAAATAACTTCCTGCTTCGGGATTTGGACCGCTTGCACTAAGAGCAATGATGCAACTATCCGGAACATCGGTGTTGTTGTAGGTAAATGGTAGGGTGAAATTTGACCATGACATTACCATTCCATTCAGGTCTTGCGAAACATAACCTATAGTGTCGCGCATTTGCATAGAGGAGTTCCATTTGGTGAGAAATACATTGACGTAACCAATATCGTTACCTGAATTGCCCATGTATTGCCATTTGCCTGTAAATGCCGTAGGTCTGTAAGCAAAGGGAAATCCTAATAGTGCCGTCAGGTTGTTCATGTCGAGCATTCCGCTTACTGCCATGCCCGGCATAACACCCATGCCTGTTACAGTTTGTGAAGTGAGTTTCAGATAATAGTCACTTACAACGCCTCCACGGGTTGCCGTGTAAACTCCGGCTGCGGAAGTCATGTCGTTCAAGGTTTCCCAATCGTTTGGCACTAAATAGCCGTTGGGGTTAGACCATGCTTCAAAACTTCCGTTAGGAACTGATTGTGCTTTGGAAATCACTGCCGCGAATATTAAAGCGATTGCGAAAAATGTTTGCTTTTTCATTTTGATTTGATTTTAATGTTTATGATTATTATGCTGATTTGTTTCTAAATACTTCCCTTGTGCGCCAATGCCTTCAATGTGGACTAACTGCGCTCCGTGATGTCCGGCAATGCTGACAAAAACAGATGCGCTCAACAGGATAAGCACCACAAGAATTTCAGCCCATAGTTTCGTTTTCAGAAAAAAGTGAGAAACAATTTTAAATAAGAGGGCTGTTCCGCTTAGCCAAATGGTAAGCGAAGCGAAACGCTCGTGTTCGGCTAAAACAAGGGCTGCATGTTCGGAAATAGTGTTGGTGGTGTGCGGATGAACATATTTACCTGCAACGATAGCACCCGCGAAACCAAAAGCAAGTGTTATCAGCGCAACCCAACTCAACTGTTCGCGGAAAACAAACAATGATGCTGCCTGTAAAATAAAAGCCATCAACAGCAACACAATGGGAAAGTGAACTACCAAAGGATGCAGGGAAGGGAAATCGCTGAATGAAGCGGTTGTTGCGCTTGTGTGATGTTGGTGTGAATGAGCAACTGATTTTTCTTTTTCATGTGCGGCATCATGCTGATGTGCTTGTTCCGGTGCGGCAACAATGGTGTCCTGAATTTTCTTTTCGTGTTTTTCTTTGCCATGAGCAAATAGTGCAAGGGCGAAAACGGATAAAAGAAATATGCTGATAAGTGTTTTCATTGTTTAAAGGGTTTGTGGTTTAGCGGCTGTGTAGTAACTGTAAGTGCCGATTTTAGTATTGATGAAATCCACTTCCGAAACCTGCTGAAAACCTGCATCGGAAATGAATAGAGGCATTAAGCCGTTTACATTGTCGTTGGTGGTTTTGAAACCATCCAACAACTGCACGGCATAAAATGAAAAGCGCATCCATTTAGATTTTGCTCCGCCCCAATCGCCAATAATGAGTTTGCCGTTTGGTTTTAGAACACGCTTCAATTCTTTGAGACAATGCAATTTTGTTTCAGCATCTAACTGGTGAAACACTAATGAACTGAAAACTTTGTCGAAAGAGTTATCGGAAAAAGGTAAAGTGTTTCCATCGTAAAGATGAAGCAGCACTTCCAAATTGTGCTTTCGCAATTTGTATTCGGCAATGGATTTTATTTTGGGGTCAATGTCCACACCTTGCGCCAATGCTTCGGGTTTTCTTTGCTTTAATAATATGAGGTTTTGAGCCGTGCCGAAACCGAACTCTAAAATACTTTCGCCTGAAAGCGGATTTAGCAAGTCAATAAGTTTGCTCCTGAACTTTTTTTCAGGCATGGTGAGTTTAATAGTGAGGTCGTAATACTCACTCAGAAAATCGTAGCCGAGGGCGGGAATGAATTTTTGTTCGGTCATTGTTTTATGTTTTTTAAAGCATCAGTAAAATCATTGCGCCACTCATGGCAATCATCAAAGCATCTTCAATAATGGTAACGGTGCTCATGGGTAAATTAAATACTGCACCCAAACAAGCGCACTGAATTTTCTTTTTGTTTAACACGCTTTGCAATACGCCAATGATGCTTACTGACATTACCATAAACGTAACTGTATTTGTAACAAGTGGATTGAAGTTGATGAGGTAAGCAACGCCCAAAGCCAATTCAGTAAAAGCATATACGTATCCCCAAATTGGAATACGCCTCGCCACTACATCGTACATTGCATAGCTTTCGGCAAAGCCTTTTAGGTTTAGCAATTTGAAAAAGGAAAACACCAAAAAGAAACCTGCCATAAAATGTTGCATCCATTGCATTGCATCAAAGTGATGGTTTTGAAACTGCACCATCAGCGTTACTAAACTGATATAAAAAAATATCAGCAAAATAGGTTTGTAGGTTACCAACCAAGATTTGGTTTGTTCTGCTACTTCATTGTGATTTTTTGCGAAAATTTGATACTTGCTTGTTTCGCCACCCAAAGCTGTTTGTAATTTTTCTAATGCAATATGCTTATCCATCGTAATAGTTGCAGAATTTTCATTTTTTGAAACTTCTGCATTCATTACATTTTCTACCATCAATAACGATGATTTTACTTTAGCTTCGCAACTTGTACAAGTCATTCCTTGTATTTGATAAGTATGTGTCATGTTCTGATTGATTTTTTAACGATACAAAGGTGAGCATAACTTATTGTTGCGGTGTGATACAATTTTGTAATTGATTGGTATAATTTACAGTTTTTCAATAGATGTTCGTTCGCGCTCTTTCAAGTGTTTGTAATAGGTAGGAGTAAAGCCCGTTGCCTTTTTAAATTACTTACTTAAATGCGAAACGCTGCTATAATTCATCTGTATTGCTATTTCACTCAATGAAAATTCATCGTAAACCAACAGTTCTTTTACCTTCTCAATTTTTTGTGAAATTAAATACTGCTCTATGGTTGTACCTTCTACTTCCGAAAATAGATTGCTTAAATAATTGTAATCATGGTGAAGTTGATTGCTGATATAATTAGAAAACTTACTTTTAAGTTGCAAATCAGAATGATGAACCAACTCAATAATTTCCGTTTTAATCTTCTCAATAATTCGGCTTTTTTTATCGTCAATCAAAACAAAGCCTAATGAAAGCAATACTTGATTAAGTTGCTCCTTCTTTAACATGTCTAGTTCATCCGAAATAATTACTTCACCTAACTCCACGCTGCTTGGTTGTAAACCAAACTTTATTAGTTCGTTTTTCACTACCATTTTGCAACGGGAGCATACCATGTTTTTGATATAGAGTTTCATTTAAGGTTTAATGACTATTCCGTTTGGCTTTTTGCCAACAGTTATTGTTTTTGAGATAGTATGATTTGAAACATTTACAACTGAAACAGTATTTGCAGATTGGTTTGTTACATAAGCAGTATTTTCATCTATTGTAAATGAAATGGCATGTGCACCTGCACCGGTATTAAATGAACTGCCTTTCATCCATGCACTCATTCCTGTATCATAAGTCCAAAAGTGAACCTTTCCAGCCATTGGGTCAGTTACCCATAATTCATTTTTACTTTTGTTATGGGCTACATACCCCGGCATAAATCCAAGAGCAATAGAATCTGATACATTATTGTTGGCTACATCAATAATAGATACAGAGTTTGAGCCCTCATTATCAACAAACATTTTACCTATGCTTGAAGTCCACGCACCAACAGGGTCAATTCCAACGGTGAGGGTTGTAATAATTGCTTTTGTTGAGGGATTAATTACAGAAACAGTATTACTTCCACCATTGCAAACGTAAGCCTTACTTCCATCAGTACTAAATGTAACTTCTGCTGGGTCATCACCAACATTAATTGTGTTTTTCAAGGTGAAACTAGTTGCATCATAAACTAAAACAGTTCCTCCATCTTTCATTTGACTTGTCCAAATTTCAGTTCCGTCAGGTGAGTAAATGGCATTATGGTTCATTATAGGAGTTTCTATATTTTTTAAAAAAGTCCCTTTAGTTGCGTCTATAATTAAAACCTTTCCTTTCATTCCAGCCGCACCACCAGTATGACCTGCACTTAAATCCATGCCAGGCACTCCAATAGCTAAATGATTTTGATGTGAATAGATATGATGAGGCCACATTATCATATCAGATCCTGTCCCCATTAATTTTATAGTTTCTGTAACTTCATTACTTGATAGCTTGATTACAGAAATTGAGGCGTCTTCTCCATTTACAACATAAGCAGCAGGATAGTTAATGTTTAGTTCTTCCATAGTCATATCCTTATCCATGTCCATCTTATTCATACAAGAGAACATTATAAAGGGAATTATTGTGATAGCTACTATGGCTAATTTTGATGTTCTATTTTTCATGATATTTTATATTTTAATTCTATACTCTCATTTTACAAATACTGTATACTTTTTTGATAACTATTTTGTAATTATTGCTTTCGCTCTATTCATGCCAGAGAGTTACAATATTTTTTTAATAGACCTAAAATTTATTTTTTGATGAATTTTTGAAAATATGTTTCTGTGTCTTTGAACAAAATTATGTAAAGCCCCTCTCTAAGTTCTTCAACATTTATTTGGCTTTGTTTTGGGTTCAATTTACCCGCCATTAGTACTTTTCCATTTACATCAATTATTTCGTAGTGGGTTTGTTTTAGGTTGTCATACTCTAAATGCAAAATGCTTTCCACTGGATTTGGATAAATGTGGACTATAGCTTCTTTTTTTAACAACTCGTTTACACCAGTAGATCTATCTCCAATGTTAATATTGTCAACAAATAGATTATTACCGTTTCCTCCAGCTACATTTTGAAACGCAATAACAACGTTATTATTATTTTTAAAGTTATTTAGGTTAACTACAGCTTCTTTCCATTCAGTGCTTATTGGTATAAAATCAGTCGTTTTATTTGAACTTGTCTCAAGACTAGTACCTGTTCGATTAAATATAGTAACAAAACTATACCCGCAGTCTGTTGAAAGAAGAACCTGCAATGCATCAGAAGCTGAGTTGTCTTTTCTTGCATAAGCCCACATAAACTTTATAAAAGGAGTACCGCTAAATGTTGTTAAATCAATATTTGGTAAAACAAAAGCATCTATATCACCTTCATGGTCATTGAGCTTGTTATCAATATAAATAGACGATTGGCCATTTACTGAACCTTTAGTCGTTCTTTGCCATGCAACGCCACCTGAGTTTAATATTTTGATATTTGTGTTGCCAGGAAAAGGTGTTGTTTCAAAGGATTGATTATATGGCAGATTGTTTCTAATAAGTTTAGCATTGAAAATCGTAAATGCTGAATCATTACTCTCAGGTTGCTGTACTAAACCATTTACTTTTGTGAGTATGACAGTTATTCGGTTTTTGTCATTCAAAAGGTTTTTGATTGGCAACAAGTCAATAACTTTATCTTCTAGTGAAGCTATTTTTCCATCCCATTCCATTTCATTCCAATTCCCGTTATCAAGCCTCCATTTAATGGTAAGATTTATTATGGTATCAAAACCAATATTACTCACAACAATTTGAGGTATTATAGAATCTGCGCAAATTTCCCCTACAGGATTATTAATTCCCTTTAGCATAGCATTTACGCCACTTAGTGTTATTGTATCACACAATGAAGGATTATTTAGAGTTGGATAAAATAGTTCAATTGCACTTCTCATTCTTAATGCCTGTCCTTCGGTGAACATATTCATACAAGCATCATTACTGTAGTCCATATAATTCATAAACATTACGCCTGGAGAATCAACTTGACAAGCATCTTTATATGGAAACTTAGGGCAGCCGTTTGATGGGCCTGCTTGTTTAGGAGTATCATCAACTCCATCATCAACTGTACAACCTCCTCCGTCATCTGCCCAAATATGTCTTAAATTAAAGCAATGGCTTATTTCATGAATAGTTGTTCTACCTCTCTTTGTGTTTGCATTCACAGCTCCTTCCGTTCCAAAGGCATAAAATGCAACAACAAAGCCATAAGTGTTGCTGTATAAATTTGTGGGAAATTCACCGTAACCAAGCAAACCTCCCGTAAGATTGCAGACCCAAATATTCAAATACCTTCTGGTATCCCATGCATCGTCACCTCCTTGATTGGTAAATTTGACCTTATCATCAGTTGTAAATGAGTTTATTTTTGTAGGGCGTCTAATTATTCCATTGGTGTAATTTCCGTTCGGGTCTTTGGTTGCCAAACAAAACTCAATGTGGGCATCCGCTGCAAGATTTTTCCATACCTCAGGTGTGTTAATAGTGTCAGGATTTAACCTTCTAAAATCTTCATTCATTACCCTTAACTGTGATTTTATCTGTGCGTCACTAATGTTTTGTTGGTTATTTTTATAGAGAACATGCACTACAACTGGAATTTTAATAGTTGCAACATTCGATGATTTAGCTAAAACATTTTTACGCGTTGCATAATATTTGTCAAGTTCTATATCAGCTTCTCTTAGAGCCGCAGCATATTCTTTATCAGTCTCTATCTTATGACGAGTATGCTCGATTGTGCCACAACCCTTATTTTGTGCACTTAGTTTGTTGTTGAATGATAAGATAACTATCAACAATATGGCAATAATATTAAAATGATTCATTTAATGTATGCTATTATGGTGAACTGTATTTATTGAATCATGCTTATGATGTAAAAAGGCGTGGTGATGGATAGAATAATGATGTGAAGTATCGCCATGATGGTGTTTTTGGTGGTGATGTGTGTAAATGGAATCATGATGATGGTAAATACTGTCGTAGCTATGCAAATGTTTTGATGAGTGCATTTTGGCTATTACGCATGAATCTTGATAGGTAAACATCTTTCCTATCGCCAAATCCATTTTGTATTCAGTAGCCAAATCATTCTGTTCGATAGGTAGAATGGTATTGTCCGATTTCTTTTCGCAGGAAACGAGAATACCTTGAATTGTCATAAAAACAATTAATAGCAGTTGAATAATTGATTTATTTTTCATGATTACTTATTGTTTTATAAATTTTTGATTGTAGAATTTGTTGTTTGAAAGAATTTGAACAAAGTAAATTCCATTGCTTAATGCTCCAATATCAACGTTTAAACCATTGTTAGTGCTTTGGGTTAATACCGTTTCTCCTAAAGCATTTAGAATTATTATTTCTGCATTTAGAAACTCAGAACCTGCTTGTAGTGTAATTTGATTATTTGCAGGGTTAGGAAATAAATCAAGTTTATTGTTTGTAGCCCAAATTGGCTTTATTGCTGTTGGAAGAACAGAACTGTTTTCTATCATATAAGCCCGTCTATTTGTTTTATCTACAAAGTATATTTTTCCATCAGGGCCAACTTTTACTCCCATCGGGTCAGGATTCGCAACATAATTTAACTTTATTCTTCCAACTTCTTTATAGTCGTTAATAATATCAAATATGATGACTTCATCTGTTCCATTATCGGTTACAATTAGCCTGTTTCCATATACATCAATACCTACTGGAGTTTTCAATCCATTAATCAATGTATCTACCTTAACCAAGCCTGTATATGTTACGTAACCCAAACTCAAAGACTCTCCATTAATTTTGGTTCTTGTTCCACTGTTAGTTCCAGAGGTTATATCAATCCTGAAAATACGTTTTCCAACAGGGTCGCAACCGTAAAGATATTTACGACCACCATCAATTATAATATGCCCTGGCAGTGTTGCATGTTTGGTGAACTTAAAGTCTGAGTATACTTGCACACCCCCTCCGCTATGGTCGTCACCTCCCGGCTCATGCGGATTTCCAAAATCATACCGTTTGATATTGCCTTCATACCCATCAAGCACCCAAAAAACATTATTTTTTTCAAAAGCAATTCCTTTGCCATAAGGTGTTTGATGAATCATACTTAGATGGCTTCCATTTTCAGTTGGTGTACTTGGATTTCCAACAACTCCATAAATCGATAAATCACCAGGCCAAAGTGTGGGCCCAGTATATGTTCCACCTTGGCGGTTAGCATCAACAATATCTTGCGCAGTTGCCCAATTGCTATCACCAAATGCCATTGCACTTGCCATTGCCATAAAATGCCAAGCATTGCCGTCTTTAATATATTTGTAGGTTCGGCTACTTTGGTTTGGATTGAATATTATTGCCGTGCTGCCACCAGTGCTGTTTGTGCCTTGGTTTAAAATCCAAAGTTCATTTGGACGTGTAGTTTGGTCAGGGTAAAAATCCAAATCAACTGGTGAAACTAACGAATTGGTAGAATTAGCAATTAAAACAAATGTGTTCTTGGTTGAGTCGGTTATATAAGCATCTATGCTTTGTTGCCCAAGGGCAATTTGGCTGTATAATCCAATCAGGGCTATACAGCAAAATTTTAATTTTCTCATTATTTTTTAAGTTTTATTTATATCGTTATTATTTAAAAGGATTACCATACTCTTGGTTATTCAACAAGGTTTCATCGGTGAGCGTGTGTAAAAATTTTACCAACGCTGCTTTATCAGTTTCGGTAAGCATCAAACCTTTTTCGCGGGTTTGTTCCAATGCGGGATCAAGTGTTGATGATACTTTTAAACCATTATTATAATGATTGATAACTTGCTCCAATGTCCTAATACTCCCATCGGCCATGTAGGGCGCTGTTAAAGCAATATTACGAAGTGTAGGGACTTTAAACTTTCCTTTGTCTGTTGAGTTATTGGTTACTTTTTGTCTGCCAATATCTACTATTTCGCTTTCTGCCTTTGTGCCATTATTCATGTATTGGTCATTTTCAAAATTATCGCCACCATGGCAATGGGCACAATCAGCACCTGACTCTTGCGGAAAAAATGGATTATACTCTGTAAAGAATAATTTTCTTCCTCTTTCTTCCATCGAATCCAGTGTTACTTCACCTCTTAAATATTTATCGTACTTGGCATTGTTGGATACGATGCTATTCATAAACTGCTCAAGCGCAAGCGATATTTTTTCTGCCGTGATTTCTGCTGAACCAAATGCACGTATAAATTGGTCTTTGTAAATCTGCGAAGCCTTTAATTTAACTACCACCTTGTCTAATGTTTCGTCCATTTCTAATTCATCTTGAATAGGCATAAGCGACTGGTGCCGCAATAAATTAGCTCGTCCATCCCAAAAAAAGCCATTTGTGTTCCAAGCCATATTAAAAACACTCATAGCATTGCGCTTGCCCTTTAAGCCTTTTATGCCAATTGAAAATTGCGCGGTGTCGTTAAAAGCAAATTGCTGCTGGTGGCAACTGGCACAAGATTGTGTGTTATTTCGAGACAGTTGTGTTTCATAAAATAACATGCGCCCCAATTTTACCCCTTGTACAGTTAGTAAATTATCTTTGGCTATGGGTGGTTCAGGAAATTTTCCATAGTTTAAAAAATATGGAGTTGCATCGTATGTTGCTATTGGTTGCTGGTTGTCAACAGTAGTATCTTTTTTGCAAGCAACCGAAAAAAATACTGCGGAAATGATGCAGGCTAAGCCTACTTTGATTAATTTATTCATGTGCAAATTTTTTATTTTGTAAAAACTCATAGTCAGTTAGCGTTTCTAAAAACTGAACAAGGTCGTTTATTTCTGTTTCACTCAATCCGAGCGGTTTTATAAATGTACTTTTGTTTGGATGCGGCTGTCCACCATTATTGTAGTGTTCTACTACTTTAAAAAGATTGAGCATTGAGCCATCGTGCATATAAGGTGCTGTTACCGAAACATTGCGTAAACTTGGTACTTTAAATTTGCCTAAATCAGCAGCATTGCTAGTAAGGCGCATCTTGCCTATGTCATTATAATTTTGGTATAAGCCATTGTTTTCAAAAGCATAATTTGTAAAATTAAACCCTGAGTGGCAAGCAACACAATTCGCTTTACCTAAAAACAAGTTCAATCCATTTTGTTGACTTGCGTTTAAGGTTACCTCACTGTTTTTGTATTTATCATAAAAAGCATTTCCACTGATTAACGAGCGTTGAAAATTTGCCAATGAGCGAGTAATTACGTAGTAATCCAACGGTCTGCCATAGGCTGTATTGCTCATTTGTTGATAGCCATTGTTGGATTTAAGCCTTTCCTCAATTTCAACAATATTAAAATCAAACTCATTATGCTCTTGTATTGGAACTAAGGCTTGCATTTCCAATGTTGGCACACCACCCTCGCGGGTAAAATAAGGATGGTATGCAATATTGGCAAGCGATGGTGTATTGCGTGTATTTAGCCGTTGTTCAACTCCTTTACTTGTTATTTCATTATCGGCCATGCTAAATGCCAATTGATGGCAAGAACCACAACTTACCTCGTTGGTGCGTGATAATGCCTTTTCATAAAACAACTTTTTTCCCAAACTCCAACGCGCAAATGTGTAATGATTGTCTGTTGGGTAGTTAATTTTTGGAAAATGCTTAGGTACTATAACGCTGGTATCCTCCCGAACAAGTTCATTCTTTACCTCATCACTTTTGGTGCAAGCGGTAAGTGTTGCCATTAGCAATAAAAAAATAGATAAACTTGTTCGTTCCATCATGCTACTCTACAATAAGTTTGCGAGTTCCAACTAAGTTATTGTTATCAAAAAGCGAAACAATGTAAATGCCTTTGGCAGTGATGTTAAATTCATCTGATAATTGGCTTTTTTGCTCCAATACATTCTGGCCTAAAAGATTACTAATAACCATTTTGTTTACCTGCGGTAATTGGCTCAAATCAATGCTAAATTTACCTGTGCTAGGATTGGGATAAACAGCAAAAGATGTAAGTTCATTTTGTTCAAATATTCCTGTAACTGCGCTTGCTGTAAATACATTGTTTTTAAAATTAGTAAGTAAGGTTGCTGCTTCGCCTGTTTCGCCATGCGATATAACACCCTGCGAAATTGAAATTCCACGCAAACTTTGCGCATAATCGGCATACACATTAATAATCCATTTGCCATTTTCTTGCGTGGCAGTTGTATTTATAGTTTGCTCAAAATAATTTACGTTACCCAAAGCATGTATTTCAAAAACCGTATTAAGATTACTACCTGTTTTACCTTCCATAGCTACAAATCGGTAACCTGCTGTCCAACCCCAATGCATTGATGGTGACTTTGGTGCAAGTGGGTGTCCTGCTGCCCATTGTGTGGGGTCTTGGTTATTTTGTGGTGCATTCACCCCAATGCTGAAAGTGATACCTTCAATAGCATTTACAGATAATGAACTTAGGTCAATATCAGTAGAAGTTGCATTAGCTTTTACTAAAGCATACACATCGGTGGCATTCATCGTCATTCCACCATCGTGTTTCACTTTAATTGATGATACATAATACTCTAACCTTGATAAGTTAAACCCATTACCTAAATTGTTACTCGAGGCTTGATTAAAAGCGAATGGCTGTCCAGCCAAACGGTGATGTACTCTTAGCACTACATTTTTTTGCGCAAATGCAACAACACTTGTTGCAGCAAATACCATTGTTAAAATTAGTGATTTCATTTTTTATTGAATTAAAATTTTGTGATAAATTGATGAGTTTGAATTGGTAATTTTTAAAAAATAAATACCCGCTTTGGTATTTGGTTCAAGTAAAATTGTTTGATGTCCTACTGAAAGTTGTTGATTAAACAATTGCCCATAAAACTTGCCGTCCAATCCATATAAACTTACTTCTACATTACCATGAAGTTTGTTTATAAAACTTAGTTGTGCCTCATTATTCAAAGGATTTGGAAAAATCGAAACACTACTAATCAAATTATTTTCCTTCACCCCAGTAAAGCCCGTTTTAAAAACTTTCAGCTGGGATAAATAGGTGTTGTCACCATCTTTGTGTCCTTCAAAATTGGAGTTAAATGCTCCATAAAAAACCACTTCATTTACGCTATCAGGAGCAATCCAATCAAAAGTCCAAGTTTTGGTATCTACACCATCAACTCCTGCTGCCCGATAAGTAACGTATTTGTTATCTCCAACTAATTTTGTTGTAGTTGTATCTGAAATTATAAGTGTACCTAACAGTTTTCCTGAAAGGGATTGTGGTGAAATGGAGAAACCAAATCGAGTTCCGCCAACTTCGGTATTTTTTGCTGTAATAGTGTATTTGGTGTTAGGCAGAAATCCAGTTGATGGAACTGTTGATGTTATCCAACCGTCAACATTTGTGGCTTTTCCACCATGGCAAACTGTACAATTTTTAAGCGAATCGCCAGGCGAACCAGTAAAGCCAGGTTCAGTTCCGTCACGCTTACCAAGTATTGTTGGGCCAAATGATTGTATCAATATTACAAATGGCAATATCAACATGCTTTTAATGATAATTTTTTTCATTGTCTTTTATTTAATTGTTTCTATCGTTTTGCCACATGTGAGCATTTGCGAACCGTAGTAAGGATTTTTAATTGAGATTTCTTTACTTAACCAATTTGCACCTTTGCCATTGTTATACATTGGGCAATTTTGATAGTAAATAGGTACTTGTTGCTTTGAAACTTTAATTAGTGCATATATACTTTTTGAGAGTGTTGTAAAGTGATCTCTTTGATGGCTTGCATCTGTTGTTTCTGTAATATGCTCCGTGTCAAAAGCCAAATCTTTCATAACCTTCATCCAAACTGTGTGTTCTTCGGCTGATAGCTTATCCATTTTTACAGCACTCATATTTAGAAGTAAATCTTTAGCTATTGTTGAAGCGATCTTTCCATCTGATTTTATCAAAGCATCTTTCAATAAAAAGTAGTTATCAAAAATTGCTTGTAATTGATTGGCTTCTGTTATTTCTTGGTGGTTTTGGTGTAAATGGTTTTCAGCTATCTCAGTTTTAGCAACAGCAGATTTTTTCACCCTATCGTATTGGCAGCACTCATGCAGATTAGAGTATGCATCATCTGGAGCAAGAAATTTATCACTATCATAACCCGCCAAAGCAATTCGCTTCAATATTTCATTTTGGTTGGTTAATGAGCTATCGTAAGTTAGATTAGCCATTTTAGTATCTTTATTCCAATTAACTATTGCTACATTTTTTACATTACCTGCGGTTTCAATTGTGGTTTTGCACATGCCACAGTTACCATATATCTTTACGATTTCGGTTTTAGCATTTTTCACTTTTGCTTCACAACTAGTGAGCAAACTGGATGCAATGCAAAGCATCAATATTGATTTATTAAGTATTTTCATTTTGTTATTTTCTAAATTGTTGTAAAACAAAAACAGCCGAACAGTTTTGGAAACTGTCGGCAAATAAAAATAACCTATAAATCAAATACGGAAAACTCGGTTGAGAATACAGAGGGATGAACTCCCTTTATTAGGAGGATGAGATGAGCAATCTAAAACTATTAAGCTTCTAAATGAATGATTCGGAAGTAATAGTGGCTGCAATAAAAGTGTAGGAGAAAATGTAAACTTGGCTGTAGCGTTAAAGTCTTGTTTTAGTTGGATTTGTTCATCATCAATCTGAAAAGAAATCGTTTCGTCTTTACAACAGTCTTTTTTCATACTCTTGTCGTCACAACCGCAAGATCCTGATTGAGCAATGGCAATTGAAAAAGATGAAATCTTACCCCCACAGTAATGCACAAATACATTTGCACCAATTGCAGGCAATATGTATAGAATGAGCAGTAAAATTACTTTTAATCTTTTCATCTTTCCGATATGCAATATAGAATTATTTCTTTAAAACAAGACAATTGTAACTTTTTCTATGATAGTGGAGTGAAGTGGCTCTTTTGGTTTTGCGAAGGGTTGGCATGTGTGTCGGGCAAAACCAAATGTGCCACTTGTGTATTGGAAAAAATTGTTTTATAAAAGTGTTGTGGGGAAAAATAAAAAACATTGGGTGGCTAGAGTATCGGCTTACTGGTTGTCTAGTACAAATTTTTGTTGTATGCTTTCCGTTTGTCAAGATGATTTGAATGCGAAAAGATTTAAATTTTAGTTAGTTTTTTGTTTATGGAACGGTCGTCCTTAC